>UMHE01008355.1_pt1 | contig 95163 bp, 71 predicted proteins | sample 1965451 | NCBI WGS metagenome assembly UMHE01 (sample SAMEA4836090, study PRJEB28245) | human gut metagenome | biome: gut microbiome; material: fecal sample | place: Denmark | collected 2008 | reverse complement strand
TTGCACGTTACGCTGTCGCCTAAATTTATTTAGGACAATATTGTGAAATACCATGTTCTCATTTGTCGACGTCGCCAAAAAAACGTACCTTTGTGCATCAGTAAAGGTCGTGTGCGGTCTTGTACCGTGCTGACATAATCGACATCTATATTCCCCACGCTACACCATTATGCTTGTTTATTTCAAGAAAGGTGCCACGAAGGTTTACGCAGTTGATACCGCGCGTTCGTTGACGGACAGCGAGGTCGATCGGCTGTCTTGGCTCTTCGGCGGTGCCCGTCGTCTCGTGTCTTCCAACATTAAACAATCCTTTATCGGACCGCGCCGCGAGATGGTGACTCCATGGAGTACCAATGCTGTTGAGATTTGCCAAAACATGGGCATAGACTGCATTCGTCGCATCGAGCAGTTTGATCGTGCCGATAAAGGCACAACTTATGACAGGATGTTGCAACGCTATTATAATGCCTTGGATGCACATGTGTTTGATGTGGATACAAGCCGGGCTCCTATCCGCTATATCGAAGACATCGCAGCATATAACGTAAGCGAAGGCTTGGCTTTGAGTGCCGATGAGGTCGAGTACTTACAGGGGCTTGCAAAACGCATGAATAGGCCGCTTACGGATAGTGAGGTTTTCGGATTCAGCCAAGTCAATTCGGAGCATTGTCGCCATAAGATTTTTAATGGCACGTTCGTCATTGACGGCAAGGAACAGCCGCTGTCGCTGTTCAAACTGATAAAAAAGACAAGTAAAACCAATCCCAATGGCTTGGTGTCGGCATATAAAGACAACGTGGCTTTTGTGAAAGGCCCGCGTATGCGACAGTTTGCACCCGTGTCGGGCGAGTATGCCTCATATTTTGAGGAGAAGAATGTCCCGACTGTACTTTCGTTGAAGGCTGAGACGCATAATTTCCCGACAACTGTTGAACCTTTTAACGGAGCGGCTACAGGTACCGGCGGCGAGATACGCGACCGTCTTGGCGGCGGTCGTGCCAGCCTCCCTTTGGCAGGAACGGCAGTATATATGACATCGTATCCTCGCCTTAATGGCCTTCGCCCGTGGGAATTGATGATGAATCCGCGAGTATGGTTATATCAGACGCCGGCCGAAATATTGATTAAGGCCAGCAATGGTGCCAGTGACTTCGGCAATAAGTACGGTCAGCCGCTGATATGTGGGTCGGTACTCACATTTGAGTATTCGGACGATGGCATTGAGTATGCCTACGACAAGGTGGTGATGCTGGCCGGAGGGGTAGGGTACGCCCGAGCCCGTGATGCGGTCAAGGGCCATCCTCATAGCGGCGAAAGTGTCATTGTGATGGGAGGCGACAATTATCGTATCGGCATGGGTGGCGGTGCAGTGTCTTCGGTTGCTACAGGCCAGTATGCCAATGCCATTGAGCTTAATGCCGTACAACGAGCAAACCCCGAGATGCAGAAACGTGTGGCCAATGTCATACGTGCGCTCAGCGAAAGTGACACCAATCCGATAGTCTCTATACACGACCATGGAGCCGGTGGACATCTTAATGCCTTATCTGAATTAGTGGAAGAGACAGGCGGATATATTGATATAGATCGACTGCCCGTGGGTGATCCGACACTGAGTGACAAGGAAATCATAGGCAACGAATCTCAGGAACGCATGGGCATGGTAGTGCGCGGTAAGGACGTGGAGCGCATACGCCGTATTGCAGAGCGTGAACGAGCTCCGATGTACGAAGTCGGGCATACCACTGCCGACCATCGCTTTGTGTTCGGGCATGGCGGTATGGACGACAGCGACCGACAGGAATCAGGGCCTATAGATTTGGCCATGGCAGACATGTTCGGATCTTCGCCAAGGACCGTGATGACGGATAATACGGTCGTGCGACACCATGCATCTGTCCGATATGATGTTGCGTGCATGGACAAGTATATAGCCGATGTATTGTCCTTGGAGGCTGTGGCGTGCAAGGATTGGCTCACTAATAAGGTGGACCGCAGCGTTACCGGACGCGTGGCGCGTCAGCAATGCCAAGGTGCATTACAATTGCCTTTGAGTGATTGCGGCGTAGTGTCCATAGATTTCACCGGACGACGTGGCATAGCTACGTCGATAGGCCATGCACCGCAGGCTGCATTGTGCGATGCTGCAGCCGGGTCGCGTATGGCTATTGCCGAAGCGTTGACCAATATAGTTGGGGCAGATTCGGTCGCCGGCCTTCGCAGTGTAAGTCTCAGCGCCAATTGGATGTGGCCGTGCCGTAATCCGGGCGAAGATGCTGCCTTGTATCGAGCAGTCGAGTCGTGTAGCGAATTTGCCTGCGCATTGGGCGTGAATATACCCACGGGTAAGGATTCGTTGTCAATGACGCAAAAGTATCCTGACGGGCGTCGAGTGATGGCTCCCGGTACGGTGATAATTTCGGCGGCAGCGCCGGTGCGCGACATCCGCCGCACGCTTTCGCCGGTATTGGCGCAAAAGAAGTCTTCGACATTATATTATATCGACTTTGCGGGCGATACTCTTCGTCTTGGTGGGTCGGCTTTGGCCCAGACAATGGGTTTGGTAGGAAACAAGGCGCCCGAAGTGGATGCAGTGACGTTGGCTCACGCTTTCGGAGCTGTGCAAACCATTGTCCGTAAGCGCAAGGCCTTGGCAATGCACGATGTAAGTGCCGGCGGTCTGGTGACAACCTTATTAGAGATGGCCTTTGCCAATACATCGGGTGGGCTCGAAATCGATTTGTCTGAAATGGCAGGCAGTATGGGAGGCGACTTGGTCAGCGCATTGTTTGCCGAGAATCCGGCAGTGGTGATGCAGGTGGACAATGGTACGACCGAATCTGTCGAAGCGATACTCAACGAAGCCGGAGTGCGGTATTTCGCAATAGGTCATCCTGTTACGTCCGGACGTACACTGGAGGTTAAGGTCGGCACCGATACCCATAGTTTCGACATAGATGCACTCCGTTCGATATGGTATGAGCCTTCGTATAGGCTTGATTGCTTGCAAAGTGGCGAAGAATGTGCTGCCGCACGCCGTGATAATTTGGAGCATCAGCCGTTACGCTACATTTTCCCCTCCGGATGGAAGGGAAGCAAGGAGATGACGATACGTCCCGAGGCTTCGGTCAGCGGTCGTCCGCGTGCCGCAATTATCCGTGACAAGGGTATCAATGGCGAGCGCGAGATGGCGTATTCGCTATATCTGGCCGGTTTTGATGTCAAGGATGTTTGTATGACAGACTTGATGAGCGGAGCCGAGACGCTGGAGGATATCCGTATGATAGTGTTCTGCGGAGGCTTTTCCAATAGCGATGTGCTTGGCTCGGCCAAGGGCTGGGCTTCGGGCTTCCGTTGGAACGAGAAGGCTCGGAAGACGCTTGAAGCCTTCTATGCAAGGCGCGACACTCTGTCTTTGGGCGTATGCAATGGTTGCCAACTGATGATAGAACTTGGCCTGATAGCCCCGGAGGCCGGCGAGCGTATGCCGCGTATGGAGCACAACCGTTCGCATAAGTTCGAGTCTCAGTATCTCGGTATTATTGTGCCGCAGAACAATACCGTGATGTTCGGCGGGCTTTCGGGATCACGCCTTGGTATATGGGTGGCGCATGGCGAAGGCCGCTTCAATCTTGGTGGCGCTGCCGGTGTCAAGAACTTCAACGTTATAGCCAAGTATGCCTATCGGACTTATCCCGGCAATCCTAACGGCAGTGACGGGGCTGTGGCCGGTATTGCATCGCCGGACGGGCGCCATGTAGCGATAATGCCGCACTTGGAGCGCGCCATATTCCCGTGGCAATGCGGACACTATCCGCGCAGTCGCCGCAATGACGCGGTTACGCCGTGGCTTGCCGCCTTCCGCGCTGCCTTCGAGTGGTGCGCCCGGCAGTGATGCGTTCAACTAAGAGGAAGATACAGACATCGGGCTGCGCGTCGGCGCAGCCCGATGTCTGTATGGTAAGTCGTCCCGGTTTAGAGGGCGACTTTGAAGGTCTTGCCGGCTACGGCCACGATGTATATGCCGTGGTGACCGAGGGCGATTTCTTTGCTTGTCCCGGAATAGGCTGTGCGTCCGGCGAGGTCGTATACTGCCACAGCGGCGTCCGCTTCGGTTCCGTTGATGTGTATGGTGCCGGCCGATACGGACACGCTGACGGCGTTGTCGTCATTGGCAAAGACGTCGTCCACGCCGCCCATATCTTTTTCGACTATATTGCCGAACTTACCCCACAGCGGGTGTTCTTTGTAAGCCTGAGCCGAACCGGTGGGCACGTACAGCGTTACATCCTGATAGCGGTAGCTTTCGAGGATGTCATAGCCATAATCTTCTGCGATGTCGAGGGTGAAATTGTATGGCTTTGCAGTGCGGCAGGTTATGCTCTTGAGGTTGGGACAGCCGTAGAATATGTGCTTGTATATCAACAACGAATATTCCGGATTGTGAGGTTCGATGGTAACTTCTTCCAAGGACTTGCAATTAGCAAATGTTCCGATGGATATTTTGTTTGACTTGATTGTGGCTTTTTTAAGCCCGGTGCAGTTGGCAAATACGAAATTAGCCGCATCAACAAAACTGCTGCCAATGTTCACATCTATTTTCTCCAATCCTTTGCAGCCGTCAAAGGCGTGTTGGCCGAGGGTTACAGTATTCTCAAAGGATAGAGATGCGATTTTATCGCAGCCATAGAATGCATAATCATAGACAACGTCCCTGTTTATAGTAACATTTCCCTCTTTCCCGGGAATACATGCAGTTATCCACGGACTGTTTATGCCGTATGAGAGTATTCCGTCCGAGAAACCATAATACTTTGAATTGGATTTATACTGGCTAATGTTTATGCTACCGGGGGCGATGGCTTTGCTGATCATGTCCATCGAATTTGGCATAGTCAGAGACGTAAGTTTAGGATTGTCATCGAAGATGTTGTGGAATGTCGCTCTGACATCGTATGTTGTCCCACCTATGGTTACCTGTCCGGGAATGACAAAGTCGCCCACAGCTTTTTGAGGATCGGCATATATTGCGCCACAAAAGCTGCCACCATATATTTTACTGTCATATGTTAGTCCGTTGTTATCCGAGCCGAGTGTGTTCTCGATGGTGGAAACTTTGCCCCATATGGCATCGTTGGTGTATGCGTCTTTGCTCTCGTAGGGCACTTTGAGTGTGAATTTGGCTATGTTGTTTGCATTGTCTGACAGTTCGCCTTCGCATTGAGGTGGCGTGGTATTCAGGACATATATCGTTGTTGAGTAATTACTATGTAATGAGAATGCCTCATTGCCCACCTTATTCACTTTTGGACTAAGGGTTATGTATTTTAAAGATGTGCATTCGTAGAACATATACTCTCCGACAACTTCGGACTCTATCTTAGCATATTTAAGGTAGTGGCAGCCCCCAAAGACTGTACGTCCGAGGGTGGTGACGGATGCCGGGATAGTTACCTTTGTCAGGTGTTTGCAGTATCCGAACGCTAAATAGCCGATTTCGTTAAGTGTGTTGGGAAGAACGACGGAGGTGATATTGCTACTTAGGAAGGCGCGTTCGGCAATGGTGCGCACGCCGTCCGGTACGGCCACGGGGTCGAAGTAGTGTCCAGGGCATTTGAGCAGGGTGGCGCCGTCGGCGGTGTAGAGGATGCCATCGATGTCCTTGTAGTACCGGCTACCGTCCTCAACGGTAATGCGCTCAAGGCGTGTGTCGTATCCAAGGAACTCCTCGCCGATTTCGCGCATGGTGGCCGGGATGGTGAGCGAAGTAATCTTGTCGCAGTTATAGAATGTTTTGGTGGCGATGCCGGTCACGGTGTAGTCTGTGCCGTTGATGGCAACGGTAGACGGAATTACTACGTCGCCGCCTAAGGATTTGTCATAATGGACGGCTTGGCACTCGTGTTTCTCGGCATCGGTAATCATAAAGGTGAAGCCGTTATTGGTTGCATCATCGGAGTATATACGGCAGTCTTTCCACACATCGGCGGCGCGATAGTCTGCCACGGCAGAGGAGGGGACATACACAATGCCGTAGAAGTTGTTAGTAAACTTGTACGTGTAAGTGATTTCGGGCGGCGTATTGCCTAAGCAGCGGATGTATTGGACTGTTGAAGGCATTTTGCCGTTGTTTAGCATCTGTACAGAGCCGAAGTAGACAATCTGGTTTAGGCTTGTCAGACCTGAGCACCACCCGTCAGGCTCGTTTTTGCAACGGACGTAGGCAGTGGTCAGGCTGGGACATAAGCTGAAAGCCCTATTGGCGCTTTCGAGATTTAAGGGAAGGTCTATGGTCGTCAGGCTCTGACATTTGTAAAAAGCGCGGCTCTGTATTGTCGTTACGGTTGACGGGACTGTGAGCGAGGTGATGGGCGCCTCTTGGAAGGCCTTGCTGTCGATGCGTACAACGGTATAAGTGATGCCGTTATCCGCCACCTTGGCCGGGATGTCAAGCGAGGTGGGGATGGTGGCGGCATCGTAGCCGGTGACTGCGCACTCGTTTTTTTCACTGTCGATGACGGTGAAGCTGAGACCGCCGCTATCGAAAGCCGACATGGTGGCCGTGGCCAGCAAAGTCGTGATTGTGAGTAATAATTTTTTCATTAAGTGTAAGCGTTAAATGTTAGTGATGGCTAATTAATTATATCGAGTTGGGAATTTGGAAGTTCGACGGAGAGGGCGTTGAGGCTCTCGATATAGTCGAGAAGTTCAAAGCGGCCACGGCGGTCTATGCTCGAAGTGCGGAATACGGGAGGCAGTTCCTCCCAGTATTCACGCAGCGTTTCGAGGTATTTGGTGGTGACGGTCTTGGCTGCGTTAGACGTCATTTTGTCCAGCTTGGTGAAGACTATGGCAAATGGCACGCCATTCTCGCCTAACCAGTTCATGAATTCGAGGTCTATGTCCTGAGGCAGGTGACGCCCGTCTATCAGCAGGAACAGGCACGTCATTTGCGGACGCTTGAGAATATAGCCCTTGATCATTGCTTCGAGGCGGCGGCGGTCATCCTTGCTGCGCCGCGCGTACCCATAGCCGGGCAAGTCTACGATATACCATGCGTCATCTACGAGGAAGTGGTTGATAAGCATGGTCTTGCCGGGGGTGGCGGAGGTCATGGCCAGCGAGCGATTGCCCGTGAGCATATTTATCAGCGAGGACTTGCCTACGTTGGAGCGCCCTATAAAGGCGTACTCGTGCATGGCCGTTTTGGGACATTTATCCACATCGGGGCTACTGGTGACGAAGCATGCTTTGGATATATTCATAGTCAAGACGTTGTCAAGTGGTCGTTTGCAATCTTTTGCAAAGGTAACCATAAACCACGAACTATTCAAATTCCGTTCTATTTGGCTTGTGCTGTTATATATTGTTATCTCTTTATATGCGTATTTTGCGTATGCCTTGTGCTGATTTGATGATGTATATGCCGCGAGGCAGCTCACCAGTTGGTGTAGGTGTTGGCTTTGACGAAATTGCTACTCTGTCCAAGAACTATGCGCTCGCCGTTGGATGTTTGGGCCTTATAATACAATGAACATCTGTGATATAATGCCAAATTATCTCCTTCGGGTACTAATTTGAACTCCCTATAGTCATATTCGACATTGGCGCATTTTTGTGGACTGTCGTAAGAGGGGTCAAATATTGCGTCTGCATGACCGTTAGTGCTGTAATGGCCGTTGCCTTTTCCAACTAAGATGCAAAACTGGTCGCCGTTCCATTCTCCTAACCAATACTGGCCATAAGTTTTCGCAGCTAAAAAACTAAAGTATAGAGCGCCGTCAATATCATTACCCTTGGATGTCTTTAGCCCGACAGTTGTCTTAAATTGGACAACGTATTCGTCGCCTTCTTTTTTGATTTTGATGTTGCCAATCATACCTTCATCTGAGGACGGATACCATACGCCCTCGAAGTCCTGCGCGCTTGCGCTGACGAAGCCGAAGAACAAGAGTATATATGATAGTAATAGCCGTTTGGGTCTGTTAAGCTGTTTCATGTTTTTTTGTTATAAGTGGTTTTATGGCTTTACCGGTCGGATGCATTGGCCGAAGCAACGGCTAAAGGTGCTATTGCTATAATCTTTGCCGGTTATGCTTTTATCAAAGTATATAGACCTTGCGCCAACGGGGATTTCCAAATACAATGAGGAAGTCCAATATTTGCCGTAGTCGTTCAGATCAAGAGCTATGCTATATTGTCCGCAGCATGGCATAAATATTGAATTGCCGTTAGGCCCGGTAAGCCGGTAGCCGGTTGTCCCGTTTATCGAAGTCCAAAACCAATTGCACATTAGCCGTAGTTCGGTTGCTTCGGTATTGGTAGGCATACGCCATGGCTCGCCGAGGTTCACTGTCGCTGCATCGTCTTCGGACTTGAGTGTTGTAAGCCCGTCAGAGACGTTGTACTTACTATAGCTGTCAGATTTTCCACAGTAGAATTTGTAATTTTCATGCGTGTAACTATTCTTGGTGGATGTTTCGCCCCAAGCATAGTAATAGCCGTATTCTTCGGGTACATCGGCGCCAAGGTTGCACGTGGCCCATTTGACGCTGAGGCCGAGGTCGATATACATCCCGATTTGTTGGAGTCGGGTGTCGGCTGATGTCTGCCCATCTTTGGATGAAATCGTGATTGTAGCACTGCGCTCGGTGTCGGTATTGGCTTTGGCCACGCATTTGACGATGATGGTTTCGGGAGCCGGTGCGCTTGGCAATTTTGCCTTGAGTGCTACCGGATTGTCCCCCAGCCACCGCAACGGACGGGCTGCTGTCTCAGCCTTGTCTACGGCTGCGAGTTCTACTGAAAGCCAGTCTACATCAGCCCCTACCGAGAGGTCTGATAGCGGGAGGTTGGTCGTCACCGGTATTGTGAATTCTTTTGCGCTGTGTCCTATGCGTATGTTTTGTTCCATCTCGATGCTGGGGACGACGCCTCTGCGGGTGATGGTAATCGTGGTTGTTTTTCCGTAAAGTGTTGTAAGGGAAACGGTCGCCGTCTCGTCCTTTGTAGAGTTTGACGGAAGGATGTCTATACTTACAGCGTCCGTCAGATATGGCTGTTCAAGGGTCGAGCCTATCGTTACATTGCACCATTCGGCAGACGAGGTCGCAGAGAAGGGAATAATCGAACTGTTGTTTATGGTCACAATTGTATTGCCTCCTTCTGCGGCATAACCGATTTCGGATTCGGACAGAAGCAAAACCTCGTCTTTACCCTTGAACGGCTTTTGATACTTGATGTTAGCGCCTGTGGCGGAAGCCTTGCTCGTGCTGATGGTTTTCTCTACATAAAGACGGCACCATTCGCCATCGAGATAGGTTACGTAGCAGGTCTTGGGCATAACCTTTGATGTGCCGCTATATCCGGACTTGGGTATACTTGCAACATCGCTCAAGCCGTTAGCGCCGCTTATCATAGTCATATCGCAGCCCACGAAGTTTCCATCGCGATCTATGTGCAGGCTTCCGAGATGAGTGTCTCCGTTATCCTCGTTGTACATGGTGGTGCTGACAGTCCCTATAGGATCCGGATCGCTCTTGTCGTCCGGGGTGTCGGCCTCGTTGTTGCTACATGCTGTCAACGCCGTTGCTGTCATCAGCAAAATATACTTCGCGTATCTTTTCATAGATATTTCGTTTAGCGTTTAGGTTGCTCTTTTGCATTCAGTTAGAGGCGGATTACCAGTTGGTGTATGTGTTGGCTTTGATCCAGTTATCGTGAGAGGAAAATACCGTTTTTTTCCCGTTATTAAATGATACGTAATAATCGTCATAGTAGGCATAATACAAAGCCAATTTTTCGCCACGTGGTACTAATTTGATCTTTAGATAACATTCATTTATTGAGGCATATCTACTCCAACTATTATATGAGCTATCGTATATATTCGTTGCATAGCAATTGAAGCCTTTGTTGCCATTGTCATCTCCGGTCATTATGCAATTGTTTTCACCATTATAGGTGCCAATCCAATACCTTGCATAAGATACTCGATCGACGCAACTAAGGTGCAGGACGCCATTTACGATTTTGCCATTAAGGTATTTTATTCCGTTTCTGGTCTTTATTTGTGCGGAATAGCCATCGGCATCCTTTTGGATTTTTATGCTCCCGAATTCACCCTCATTCCATAACGGATACCATACGCCTTCGAAGTCCTGCGCGTTCGAGCTGACAAAGGCGAAGGCAACGATGATTAGAGCTGTGATTCTGATTAATGCTTTCATTGTGTGGTTTATTGTATTTGGGTGTAAAGATAGCCGTAAAAACTTAAAATACCCCCCCCAGATGTTAAATTGTGTTAATTTAAGGGTTTTGGTGTTGATTGTCAGATGGGGAGATGACTGTTTTTGGCTGGTTTCGGTCAGTATTTTTGGCCTATTTCGTTGAGAAAGCTGATAGCGACAGGGAACCCCTCACGAGCCAATTCTTTAATCATTTTTAGACCCTTTCTGCGGTTTGGCTTACCGGCAGTACCTTTCCAAACACCAACGGCATATTTTAGTTTTCCCCACTGACTACCGTTCTCCATAGCTATACGGTAGAATTCCAATGCCTTGTAGTTATCTATAATCGTCACATTATGTAAGCCGCTATAATAGTCGCCCAGATAATAAGGTACATCGCAGTATGATGAATATGCTTCTCCTGGCATCATAGAGAAATACTTGAATGCAAGGTTATGATTTTCTTTTGTGCCATTGCCATAGTAATAGCATTGACCTAAGCGGAGTAATACAAGCCATTGGCTTTCGTCCGGATACTTGTCCAACATATTGACGGCTTTGGACAAATACTTGAGCGCATTTTCTTTGTCCTCGGGGAAACCGCCGAACCCGGAATACATCATTGTGCCGCACAGATTGACGGCCTCGGGGATATTTTTATCCGCAGCTTTGATTGCCCATTGCACCATCTTTTTGCTATCTCCAGTCTTATAGTACAATTTGGCTAATGCCATGTATGCATCTACATGCTCTTGTTCTGCTGCTTTGGTCAACCAATACTCGGCTTGTTTCAAATCATGTTTGTATCCGGCGGCTTTTAATTTCGGGCTGATTTCGTTATCATCAAGATTGAACAATAGTCCGAGACCGTATTGACTATCCGCCATACCGTTTTCGGCTGAAAGTTTGGTCCAATACATAGATTGTTCCTCGTCCTTAGGCACTCCGAAGCCTTCGCGGTAGCATGCTGAAAGACACCACTGACCATAGGCATTGCCGGCTTCGGCGGCTTTGCGCAACCAATAGATGCATTTTTCACTATCTTTCTCGAGTCCCATATCGGCATCGTGGTATCCTACGCCGAGCATAGTCATCGCCGGGGGATAGCCGAGTTCGGCGGATTGACGATAGAGTTCGGCGGCTTTCTCGCGGTTCATAAAGACTTTGTCCGTGCCGAAATAGAAGTCTTCGGCTTCGTTGAAGAGGCGTTCGGCTTTGGCTTCTGTGGATTCCTTGGCGGGGCGTTTGCCGCTGCGCTTCTGTTTCTGTGCGTCCATGGGGCAGAGACATAGCGCCGCCATAATTGTCAGGAGTAATAGTCGTTTCATTGTCGTATATGTCTTTTGTGGTGTTGTCAAAAAAAAGGCTGCCGTACCCGCCCACAGGAATGGGCTGTTTCTTGGATATTTGGGAATGTGGTCGGGCGGGCACGGCAGCCGGGGGTTGGATAGGGAATATGTATCGTGGAGGAGAGAGTAGATGAAGAGGTGAGAGGGAATGAGCGATCTACTTACACTTGCCCTCGTAATAGCCTATCGGTCGGCTGTGATATGATTGGAAACTACGCGCCGTACAAGAGCGTCGATATTGGACGTGTGCAGGTATGGTTCGCCACGGTATCCGTCATAGTATGCAATCAATTCGCCGTCTTCGTTGTAGTCGTAGTATATGGCAAGGACGCAGGGCAGCATATTGATGCCGAAGTAATTTATGACGGAGGGATATTCTGAGACATCGAGTTTATAGAAGTACGCCTGCGAGGAGTAGCGTCTGGCGACCTCGGCGAAGCGCGGTGCCACTACACGGCTGCCGGGGCAGTTGTCCGACCACATCTCGATGACTAAGGGCCGTCTCAATGTTAGGTTGTTCATGACTTCGTACACGGTATCGTCGTCGATGTAGTCGATGGCTTTTGCCGGCAGGGCAAATAGCGCGAGCAGTATTATCAGTAGATATTTCTTCATTGTTTTGGTCTTGTTGTTAGTGGTTATATCGTCGTTTATATTGGCATGGGGCGTATCAAAGGAATGACTATGCCGACTTCGAAGCCCCAAACAAGTGCGGGTGTCGTGCCGGAGAACATTTTTGTGACGCCGCCTATACCGAGACTCGCACCGCCTGTAATGCCGATGGGATTGTCCTCGCCCAGCCAATGGGTATACCCGACATCGAGGGTCAGTGTCAGATTGCGATGCACGGCGCTCTCGGCTATGGTGACGCTTGCGGCTATATCCTTGAATCCGTCATCAAGCGTTGTGTAATAGCCGACCCCGGCGTGCCATAGAAATCGGTGTTTGTTCGCCCCGTTCATCAGCAGGTCCATGCCGATGCCGCCGTAGACGTGCAGGTGGGAGGCGAAGCATCTGCGAAGTCGGATAAATTCGCCGTAGGTGCGCGAGACGCCTGCTGCGATGTATAGTCCTGGGTATGGCTCGCAAACTACCGGCCTGGTAATAGCTTCCCTATAATAGTCAAAGGCGCTTCCATAACGACGCTTTTCGGTGCATACGCGGTGTCCGAGGGCTTTTTGGCGCAAAGCTGTTGTGTGACGGGTCGTGAAGTTGTAATAGGCAAATGTGTATCCGTCCTTGTCGTCTATGATTATGGCCTCGGGAAGTACGAGTGCATATCCGTTATAATCATCAGCATAGACCGGATATACGAGCGTATCAATCCTCAGTCCGCTGTCCGTGACGGTGTATGTGCTGTCGTTGGAACATCTGACAGATATGGGCGTATGCACCTCGCCGCCGGCGCTGAGGTAAGTGGCTTTGATCCCGGCCCTTGCAGGATTGGCGAACAGCGTCAAAGGCGCTATTAGCACTATCAGCAGGTTTTTTGCAGAACGGAACATACGCTGGTTACAGGTTTTATTTGTCCTATACGCCTTTTATATTGAGTGGACAGCGTCTTGGGCTAAAGCTTGGCGAGGCGGAAGACTATGCCGACCTCGAAGCCCCAGGCAAAGCAGGGGTCGGCCTCTACGTCGTCGGTGTTGAACAACTCGCGGAAGTCGCCGCAGCCGAGGCTGAGGCCGCCGGTGAATCCCACACGTTTCCACGGGCCTATCCAGTAGGTGTAGCTTAGGTCGGCTGTGAGCGAGCTTTTCTTGTACATTGCGTTCTCGGCGTAGGTCAGGCCTAAGGCCACGTCCATGGACGGGTCGTCGTAGTCGCCGCCCAATCCGAAGTAGAAGCCTATGCCGGCGTGCCATAGCAGGCGGTCTTTGTTGTCGCCGTCCATCAGCCAGTCTTTGCCTATACCGGCGTACAACTGGCATCCGCTATGGCACATGCGCAGGCGTGCAAATTCGCCGTAGCCGCGCGATATACCGGTTACGAGGGACAGCCCGGGATATGCCTCGCCATCGTGGTACGAGGCGTAGACACTTGCCGCGCCTGCGAGGCCGCTCAGGCCGCTGCGGACGGCATCGCCGGCGCGGTTAGCGCTTTCTTCTATTTCCCGGTCGCGGCTGTAGCTGTTGCCGTAGCTGCTGTCGTAGCCGCCGTAGCTGCTGTCGGAACTGTAGAGCGTTTTGAAAGTATAATAACGATAATGATAGCCGTCATAGCCGCTGCTTGTGCGGGTGTCACCAGACGGGGTAACAATCTGTCGGCCTTGGCAGTCGTAGGCCTCGCGAGGCTGTGTCAGTCCTTCGATGCGCACTTGGTCATATACTTTGTATATGTGTCCGTTTGAACATTTGACTGTGATGGGAGAGCATATATTGCTGCCGACTATCAGGTAGGTGGCTTGGTCTTCGGCCATAGCGCTTAGGGCGATGAGGGCGGATGCTATCAGTGTGAAGAACTTCTTCATTGTATAGTGTTCTTAGGGTGAAAATTATGAGAGGAATGAGCGCGATGGGAATAATGGAATTGTGAGGGAGTAATGGGTGATCAATAGCGCTTGTAGGTCAGGGTGATAGCCTCGCTGAGGGGAACGTTGTGGTACGAAGCGGTGGTGAGGACGAGGTTGTCATCGGTGAGCTCGCGGATGTTGTAGGACATGGGCAGGCTGAGGTCTTCCTCGATGGCTATGAGGTTGAGCTTGTCGCCGCTGATACTCCATGTGCCTTGGCCGAAGAGGATGCGGTAGCCGGATTTCACTTCGCGCCATGTGCCGTCGGAATTGTACTCGACATAACCGCGATACAGGTCGCGAGTATTGGTAAGGCCGCTCATGGTGGCAAAGGCGTCTTCCATTTCTTCGGGTGATACCGACTCGAGCTGCCAGCGCCCTTCGAGTTGCTCGGAGTCGTAGGATTGTTTGTCGTCATCGCTGCATGCGCCCATGACGCAAGTCAGCAGCATGATGCCTAATAGATGCAGATGTTTCTTCATGTCGTTTGTTTTTTGATTTGTGAGTATTGTTGTTGTTGTTGTTGTTGTCTTGTGGCTTTTTGTATGCCTCGGATTGCCGGTTGACATTGCAAAGGTATTGCGCGGCATATGGCCTTGTCAACGTTTTTGGCGTTTGCTGTGCGAACCTCCGGGATTTCTGTGTGAACCGCCGCTTTTGAGGTGGCCAAATCTTCCACGCAGGGTAGGGACTGCGTGCCGTGTTAGTGTCTCTGATGGCTCACGTTAAACCAACAGGCGCTGTGCGCCGTAAACTGCGTATTTGCGGAAAAGTGCGGGTACGGACGTATGCCATCGCGGTGGCTTCCGCCCGTACCCGCTATCGTCATTGCTATGCTTTGCGGTTATTCGTTGTCTTCTACGTCAAAGGCGTTGAATTTTTTGACGGCAACGACATTATAATAGTAGTAGTCATTGGGCCCGGCGTAATATTGACCTATGGCATCCTTTGACGCTGAACGATATGATATTTTCGCATAGGTTTTGTCGTAAAATGCCAAACTACATGTCTCAGAAGATAATTCTGTGGATGTTCGAACAAAAGTATATCGATAATAGTACTGGCTATTAGTTAATAATCTAATTGTGGCAATATTCGGCACTTCAAAAATTGCAGGCATATACCATCCAGACTCGCCATTGGAATTTAATTCCTCAATACTCTTAAACGCTGGATACAAATCTACCCAATTTGGAATACTATGGATTGTTTTGGTGTTTTTCTCTCCATCATCCTCAGATGTTGCTCCAGTATTAATACTTTGGATAGACCAAGCGCCACTACTAACCGTATAATAGAGTAGCGGTGCCCCGTCACGAAGACTTAGAAGAGTGTTTTTCCCATTAAGTGTAATGACATCGCCGTCCTTATACTTCGTCTGCTTGTATGTGAGGATGATAGGCTCTTTGCTGCCGGTGATTTCAACTGTAGTAGAGCGAGTCACGGTCGTTGCAGATACGGTTACAGCCAAGTTCTTGCCTGATTGATAAATGGTACACCAGTCAGCATTTGACTTGACAGAATAAGGAAGAGATCCCTCAATGACATAATTGTATGTATGGGTGTCACGGTCTACATAATATGTTGTAGAACCATCAAGGTCTTTTATGGACAACGTTCCGCCTGCTTGCTTGAGCGTGAAAGACATGGCGAGATCGCTATTCTTCGCTTTAATGGAAATTTTTGCAGAGCGGTCATCAGGAGTTTGGTTACCGGCTACTTTAATTGTATAGCTCTTTTCATCGTCTGTGGTGACTTCTGCCCATGACTTGTCAGATGAAATTGTGATTCCGTCAACCGAAGATTCTACTTTGATATTTAGGCTCGTTTCTGTGTCTTGAATATCGATAATATCACCGTCATTAACCTCTTTGCCATTCGACGTTACGGATAACGTTGCGCCTTTTTGCGACAGGGAATGCTTTGCCGAAAGTTTGCCGTCCTTGGAGGAAACCGTGATTGAGGCGTTGCGCTCGGCACTATTGACATTAGCTGCGACTTTCACGAGGGCGTAGTAGGTGCGGACGGTGGCGGTGTTGGCGCGAGAGTGAGTGGCCGGTTCGTTGCCAATCCAGCGTATGGAGTTGGCGATAGCCGCTGTGCGGCTCGAGCCGTCTACAAGCTCTACCGTGGCCCAGTCGGCGGACGACTTAAGCGTCAGGTCATTGAAGTCGAGATTGGTCGTTATGGGAAGGCGGTACTCAGTGGCGTTAGCATCGATTTCTTTATTGGCTGCATCGTCCGGAATGGACAACTTTGGCGCAACGCCGAGGCGCGTGATGGTTATCGTTGTAGACTTGTCGTAGTATGTTGTGGCGGTGACGGTCGCAGTCTCGGATTCGGTCGTGGTTGCCGGGTCGATATAGAAGGTGATAGCATTCGGCAAGAAGCTGTGATCAAGTGTGGAGCTTATACTTGGCCTTACCCAGTCCTTGTCAGATTCAACGACGAACTGGATAACGGAATTATTTTCGAAAACTACGGACGCTTCGCCGCCGTCACCGCTTACAGATAGGTTTGTGTCTGACGGCTTTAACGCCTCGTCCTTGCCGTAGAACGGCTTTTGATACTTGATGTCTGCGCCGATAATTTCTCCAGAGGTGTTTTGCGTGTAGTTGGTGACATATATGCGGTAGAATGTGTTTCTTTCATAATTACCAAATTCATTATAACCTTCAGTTGCCCAGATGTATCCATCACCCGGTGTTACGGCTACTGTCTCTACATAGCCGGTTTTGGGTATATATCCTACGTTTCCAAGACCTTTCATGCTGCCGAGATTCACGATATATCCGCGATGAGCATAAAAATTGTCTGCCGCATCTATCCATAAGCCGTTATTGATTGTGGTTTTGCTGTCTCCGACGGCGGCTTCGCTGCGCATTGAGAGTTTGACGGTGCCGGCGGGGTCGGCGACCTCTTTGTCGGGGTTAATGGGATTGGGGTTGTCCGGCTCATCGCCGTTGCTGTCGCCGCAGGCGGGCAGCAGGCACAGGCATAGCATGGCAGCGCATGCCGTGTACCAAAGTCTTTTTAAGGCTTTCATAGAGTGTGAATGCGCGGCCGACAATCTCCTACGGCCACTGTGTATTGGGGGGGTGATGTTTGGGTATAAAAAAGGTGTGGAGATTGAAGTTACATCTTATTCCCATATCCAAGGCCTTGACGGAAGCCCATTCCTGTAAATAAGACATCAATCACCACACCTATGCGTATAACGGGTGCGTGTCTGTATGCACACACGTGTATATGCAAAAATGCGGATGCCATTGTCTCTTATCTTTCAGGAATATATCTTAAACCGTCAAGTTTGGATATGGAAGATAATAGATAACTACATCTTTTTTGTATTGTATATGTTTTTTACAATCGCATAGCGACTGACGGACCGGTTCTCTTACCCATGTCCGTTGCAAAGGTATATAAAAAAGTTTAACAAAACAAAATTTTCACACGAAAAATTCGGGGGGAGGGTAATTGATTGGTTGTTAGTGTGATACGCTTTTGGGTGCAGGCCGGGTGTGTATCCGGCCGGATGATATGGTATGGTCCACGATTATTACCCCCCGGGAAGGCATAAACAAAAGACGGCAGCCGAGCCGATGGGCGCGACTGCCGTCTTTTTGATGAGAAGATCAGGATTACTTGTTCAGCTGCTTGAGCAGTTCGGCTACAGCAGCCTCAATCTGGCGGTCACGACCCGTGACTACGTCCTCCGGAGAGTTGTAAACCTCGATGTCCGGGTCGAGTTGCCGGTTCTCGAGTGCATGACCATTGCGGTCCAGCGAGGTCACCTGCGGGATGCCGAAGACGAGTGAGGGGTCGATCTGCGTTTCCCACCATACAGCCGTCATCGTGCCCGGTACGGGAGCGCCGACAATCTTGCCTATGCCAAGGGTCTTGTATACGTATGGTGTGCCGTGCGCGTCACTGTAATTGTACTCGTTGGTCAGCATTACCGAGGGCTTGGTCCATTGCGAGAACGGGTCGCTGCCGATATAGCGGCCGCGAGGCGCGTAGCGCACATATTCCTTGCCCGAGAGTAGCAGTGCCACATCGTTGTGCAACCATCCGCCGCCGTTGTAGCGTGTATCCACGATGACCGCCTCGCGATTGCGGTAGCGACCCAACAGCTCGCTGTATACTTCGCGGAAGCTGGGCGAGTCCATACCTTGGATGTGAACGTATCCTATGCGGCCGCCCGAGAGGCTGTCCACAAGTTGTTGGTTGCGCTCGACCCAGCGGTGGTAAAGCATTCCGGATTGTGCTCCGGCGCTGATGGCGCGGACGGTGACTGTGCGGTTCTTGCCGTCGACAGAGCGCACGGTCAGGCGCACCTTCTTATTCACCTTGCCTTGCAGCAGCAGGTTGTAGTCTGCATCTACGCCAATCTCGTTGCCGTTGATGGCTGTGATGACATCGCCCGGCTTTACATTGGCTTTGGCTGAAGCCAGAGGCGAGCGCGGCAGCACTTCGGCCACCTTCAGGCCCTCGCCACGGTAGTCTTCGTCATAGAATGCGCCAAGTACAGCCGTAGGCAGTGCCTTGGACGGCTCGAAATAGCGGCCTCCGGTGTGGCTGGCGTTGAGCTCCCCGAGAATTTCGCTGAGCATATCGGCGTAGTCGTAATTGTTGTTGATATGTGGTAGGAAGCGACGATAATCATTGCCGTAAGCATCCCAGTCTACGCCGTGTAGATTGACATCGTAGAACTTGTCGCGCACTTGCGAAAGCATATGATCGAAGATGTATTCGCGTTCCGCTGCCGGGTCGCGGTCGTACTCTGCCTCGAAGGACACGGTCTCCTCTTTGCCGTCTTTCAGCGACACTTTCTTGATGCCGCTTCCCGACAATACAAAGAGGTTGTCGCCTTTGGCGTCATACTCAAAGCCGCCCGATACGCCCTTGGCCAGCAGGCGTGTCTCATCCTTGCGCAGGTCGCGCACATAGAGGTTGCCGCCGCCCTCGGTGGCCAAAGCCACGTAGTACAGCTTGTCGCCCTTGTCCGAGAGGTAGCTGTCGCCCATAGACGATGAGCGCTCGGTCAGACGCTTGGTGCGATATCGGCGGTTGGCAAAATCAAATACGTGCGGTTTGACAGGCTCGTCTTTCTTGTCGGCCTTGTCTTTCTTTGACTTTTTGTCTTTCTTATCTTTCTTTTCAGACTTCTCGGATTTGTCCGCCTTGTCATCCTTGTCTTCCTTCTCGGCATCTTCGACTAATGCGGCCTCCTCCTCGGTGCGGTTGATTTCCTCCCAAGCGCTCTCGTCCAGGGCCATGAATACCACATCACTTTGATTGCCCCAGCTGCCGTGGCTCTTCATGCCATATCGGCCGGTAGTATATATCAGTGCGCGGCCGCCCATGGCCCAGCGCGGGTTGCCATCGCTGTATCCGCTTTCGGTGAGGTCAATGACCTCCGAGCCGTCGGCACGTACAGCCGCGATGTCGGTGTTGTTCCATCCGCCTATGCCGATGTAATCGATGAGTAGCCATTGGCTGTCCGGATTCCAGACAAACGAAATATCGCCGTCCGAATAGCTGTAATTATACTTGCCGTCCAAGGCTGTAACGACCTTCTTCGTGGCTACATCGAGTACGCGCAGTGTCACGCGGTCTTCCAGGAACGCCACTTTTTTGCCGTCAGGGCTGAACACCGGTTGCTGAGCCGTGTTGCCTCCGGCGTACAACAATTTTTCTTCGATAGCGGTGGCGTAGGTAAAGTGCTTCTCCTTGCTGTCCTTGATGGTAGCGGTATACAGCGCCCATTTGCCATCGCGTTCCGAGTCATATACGATGGTGCGTCCGTCCTTGCTGAAGCTCAGACAGCGCTCCTGTCCCGGAGTGTCGGTGATGCGGCGCGTAGTGGCGTACTTCACCGAGGTCACGTATATGTCGCCGCGCATCACGAAGGCTACTTCCGAGCCGTTGGGGCTGACAGCGAGGTTGGTGGCGCCGTTGCTGCGTATCGATTTGTTCGGAGCACCGGCGTAATCGTCAGCAGCGATGGATATTTCCATCTTGGTCGGTGTCGGGGCACCGACGGCCATGGTATATATCTCGCCGTTCCAGCTGAAAGCCAATGTGCCATCGGTCGCGCGGCTGAGGCTGCGTACCGGATGGCGTGTGAAGGCTGTGACCTGTACCGGATCGCCGCCGTTGATGCTTCCGCGCCAGATGTTAAGCGTTCCGTCCGTTCCGCGTTCCGACAGGTATACGTAATTGTCCTTGCCATCCCATACGGGATTGTGGTCGTTGCCGTTGAAGGTGGTCAGGCGTGTGTACCGCCCATGGTCATCAAGCCATATATCGGCAGTGCCGGACGAGCGTTCGTGCTTGCGTAGCACGTCCTCATAGCTCTTCTTGTCCTGGTAGAGCATACGCCCCGAGGCGTCCACATCGACAGCGCCTATAGGGAACGGTAGCACCATATGCGGGCGAGCGCCGGCACGCAGAGGCACGCTGTACAGCTGTGCGCCTGTATACGAGCGTATTGTAGTGGATGGCATAATGCCGGCCGAAAACAGCACGGTGCTGTCGTTGAGAAAGCCTTTAGGTGTTTCTGAGCCTCCGGCGGTGGTGAGACGCACGGCACGTCCGCCCTGAGACGAAATTGCGTAAACGTCCATACCGGTGCCGTCGCGGTCACTGGCAAAGGCTATGGTTTTGCTGTCCGGACTCCATACAGGATAAGAGTCGTATGCCGGGTTGGAGGTGACGGCGCGAGCCTCACCTCCGGTGGCCGGAACGGTATAGATGTCGCCTTTGTAACTGAACGCTACGGTCTTGCCGTCCGGAGATATAGCCGGATGGTTGAGCCATAGCGGTGCCGAGTCACCGCCTGTGGTGGCATAGCCTTGCAAAGAGCATAAGGCTATGGCTGTGATAACGATTTTGTTCATAGTATATATTTTAGAAACTTGTATATAAGACGTTTGTCGTTGGCCAAATATAACACACGGGCCGTTGTTTATGGCGTTAAATAATGCAAAAGGCAATGGTCGCACCATATATTGGACCGAAAAACACAAAAGACACGGCACCGCAGACAAGGTTAGGACAAGCTGACATGCAATGTTGCAGTGTTGCATAGTCATGTATGTAAGCTACGGCATTTTGTCTCGGCATGTTTTGTGTCGATATTGGATGTTAATCGCAAAATTAATCAAAAAAACGGACTATGGCTGTGGTACGGGCGAAAATGTGTATCTTTGTGTCATGGCTCATAAGGTAATGCGTACGATGATGACACCCTTGACCGTTTTAGGTAAGGGCATCTTGGGTTTTGTAGTGCCCGATACATGCTATGTGTGCGGTCGTCCGCTTAGGGGAGACGAAAGGGCTATATGTGCCCACTGTCTTATCGATTTGCCGCGCACGATGTTGCATTATGTGAAAGATGATGCTGTGCTCAACGGCCTGGCTACACAAGTACCTGTGGGACGTAGTGCCGCATGGATACACTATGAAAAAGGTACGAAGGTTGCCCGTTTGATTTTGACAATGAAATTTGGCAATAGACCCATGCTCGGAATGGAAATGGGACGAAAATTTGCGCGCGAACTTATGCCTACGGGTTTTTTCGGCGGTATGGATGTGATTATGCCCATACCATTGCATTGGAGCAGGCTGGTGAAACGCGGATACAATCAAACGGAATTCATAGCGCGCGGCATAAGCTCGGTCACCGGGTTGCCTATAGATGCAGGATTGCGTGCGGTACGCCGCCATCCGGCGCAGGCACGCAAGAATGTCGAACAACGCAAGGCCAACCTTGCCGGGACAATGGAATACAAAGGAGGCGAAGGTGCATTGTCAGGCCGACATGTCTTACTTATAGATGATATCGTCACCACCGGAGCAACCGTGCGAGAGGCTGTACGTGCCTTGACGCAAGATAGCGGGGTGGGGCGCGTGAGCATTTTGTCGTTGGGCCGTGCACATTCCGTTAACGATTGACATCCGATATTGTATATACAACCGAATTTACTTTTTTTTATGAAAAAGAGAGTATATAACGTATTGTTGGTGTGCCTTTTGGCTATAACAAGTGTATTTGCGCAACCTTACGAACAGGAAGTGCGCGTCACCAATCACTCGGCGAGCATTGTACTTGCCGGGACGCTGACCACACCCCCTTCGCCCAAGGCCGTATGTGTCCTTGTTACCGGAAGTGGAGCTCAAGATAGGGATGAAACGCTTTTGGACCATAAACCATTTAAAGTTTTGGCAGACAGTCTTGCCGGCCGTGGATATGCGGTGCTACGCATGGATGATCGTGGTACCGGCGCCAGTGAAGGTGACTTTGCAGGGTCCACGGTGGATGATTTTGTGACAGATATTGCTTCCGGAGTTGGGTATGTCGACTCGCTTTTCAGCACAATTCCGATATGTGTTATCGGTCATTCGGAAGGTGGAGGTATCGCCATACGGCTTGGGGCATCAGACGAACGTGTGGATATGATTGTTACGTTGGCTGCACCTGCATGGCGCGGCGATTCGATAATAATGTCGCAATGTCGTGAGATGGCCGTACGTATGCTCGGGCATTGGGATGGTGAAGCGCTGCAACGCCAATTGCTTGATATAGCCATGAGTGATGCGTCCGAGCCGAGCGTTAGAATGTCCTTGCAATATGTTATAATGACATTACCTGAAGCATCCGTTCCGCAGGTACGCAAACGGCTGTTTGCCTCTGTGGATCAAATGTCTACGCCATACTATCGGCGGATGCTCCGCTACGACCCGATGCCTGATATAGAGAAAGTCAAATGCCCATGGCTTGCGCTCAACGGTGACCGCGATGTGCAGGTGTTGTGTGCCAATCTCGATACCATAGCAGCACATGCACCCCAAGCCGATACGATGACCATGGCCGGTCATAATCATCTGTTTCAGCATAGTTTATCCGGGATGCCGGACGAGTATGCGTCATTGCCTGAAGACATATCCATCGAGACTTTGAATGCGATAATAGCTTGGCTTGATGCCCATATTATGGGATTATAGGCGTATCCCATTACGGCAGAATATCCCAACCAGAAATAACACGCAAAACGAGGCGAGTTTTTAAGACTCGCCTCGCTTTCTTATGAGTAACTAATTGATGGCAACTCTTTCGAGTTCCGGAATATTATTCCTCTTGGTTCTTTTCGGCGTATTCTTTGAGCAGTTTCTCCTGAACGTCTGCCGGGACGAGTTCGTAGGAGGCAAACTTCATTGTGAACGACGAGCGTCCGCCGGTGATGGAGCTAAGTTCGGTGGAGTAGTTGGCCATTTCCTTGAGAGGCACCTTAGCCTGGATTTTCTCCAACCCATTTTCGCTGGACATGCCCATGATGATGGCGCGGTGTCCTTGCAGGCCGCTCATGACATCGCCCATGACATCACCCGGAACGAGGACTTCGACATCGTAAACCGGTTCGAGAACTTTTGGATTGGCGTTGCGGAATGCTTGCGAGAAAGCGTTACGTCCGGCCAGACGGAACGAGATTTCGTTAGAGTCCACCGGGTGCATTTTGCCGTCATATATGCATACACGCACATCGCGAGCGTATGAGCCAGTCAGAGGACCTTGCTCCATGCGGTCCATAAGACCTTTGACTATGGCCGGGATGAAGCGCGCATCGATAGCGCCGCCGACAATGCAGTTGCACACAACGAGTTTACCGCCCCATTGCAGCGGAATCTCCTGAGTGTCGCGAACATTCATCTTGAATTCCTGATTGCCGAAGCGATAGGTGTCCGGAGCAGGCATACCTTCGGCATAGGGCTCGATGATGATATGCACCTCGCCAAACTGACCGGCGCCGCCGGATTGTTTTTTGTGGCGGTAGTCAGCGCGTGCGGCCTTGGTGATGGTCTCGCGATAGGGAATCTTGGGTTCCTCGAAGATGATGGGCATTTTGTCGTTGTTCTCAACGCGCCATTTGAGCGTGCGTAGGTGGAATTCGCCTTGACCGGAGAGTATTGTTTGTTTCAGTTCTTTGGATTGCTCGACAACCCATGTCGGATCCTCCTCGTGCATACGAGTGAGGATGGCGCTTAGTTTTTCGCTGTCGCTCTCGGTGACTGGGCGTACTGCACGCTGATACTTCGGCGCGGGATATTTGATGAAATCGAACTCGTAATCGCAACCCTTTTCGTTGAGGGTATTGCCTGTGCGTACGTCTTTGAGCTTCACGGTGGCGCCTATGTCACCTGCCTTGAGTTCGTCTACGGCGGTCTTGATTTGACCGCATACGCAGTATATCTGAGCCAGACGTTCCTTGGTGCCGCGAGTGACGTTGTCGAGATCAGCTCCGGCTTTCAGTGTTCCGGACATAACTTTGAAGTACGACACTTCACCTATGTGCGGTTCGACGGTAGTCTTGAACATGAATACGCTCAGCGGGCCGTTGCTGTCCGGCTTGACTTCTTCGCCTGCTGTATTGAGCGGAGCGGGCATATCCTCTACGAAAGGCACAACGTTGCCCAGGAATTCCATCATGCGGCGTACGCCCATGTCTTTGGCGGCGCTGACGCAGAATACCGGGAACATGGAGCGTGTAATCAAGCCCTTGCGGATACCTTCACGCAATTCGTCTTCGCTGAGGCATTCGGTCTCAAAGAATTTTTCCATAAGAGCTTCGTCGTTTTCGGCGGCAGCCTCCACGAGAGCATGATGCAATTCCTTGGCCTTGTCCATTTCTTCGGCGGGTATTTCTTCGATGGTTGGAACGCCGCCATCGGGGCCCCACGAATACTTTTTCATCAGCAGGACGTCAATCATGGCGTTGAAGCCCGGGCCGCATTGCAGCGGGTACTGAATGGCGACAATCTTCGGGCCGAAGACTTCGCGCATCTGCTCCATGACGTTGTCGTAGTCGGCTTTTTCTCCGTCAAGTTGGTTGAGTGCGAAGATTACGGGTTTGTTTACACCGGCAGTGGTGCGGAAGATGTTTTGTGTGCCTACTTCTACGCCGTATTGGGCGTTGACAACGATAAGGCCTGTGTCTGTGACGTTGAGTGCCGTTACGGCATTGCCTACGAAGTCGTCAGCTCCCGGGCAGTCGATGACGTTGAGCTTCTTGCCAAGGAACTCGGCATATATCACGGTGGAGAACACGGAGGACCCGTATTCCTTCTCTACCGGGAAGTAGTCGCATACGGTGTTCTTTGTTTCGACTGTGCCGCGGCGTTTTATCACTCCACACTCGAAGAGCATAGCTTCTGCGAGTGTGGTTTTCCCGGATCCCTTGCTGCCCAGCAAGGAGATGTTTTTAATTTCGTTGGTTTGATATACCTTCATGTTATTAGGTGGTTTTTAGATAATACAATGTTATTGGTAAAAAAACTGGGCGCAATTTACGCACTTTTCTTTGATTTGAATGTACGCTTCGGTATGTTACGCAACATGTTTTTAACTTTTTGAAACACTTTGCCGAGTATACACATCTTTTAATTATGGCTAATATGTTTGAAGTTGTGATAGCTGTCGGAAAACGCTTACGATGTCGGACGTTGTTGAATTCAGTTGGTGACGGCATCGCAAAATATAACGAGCGCGCCATGCGTAGTGAAGATGTGCAAAAAAAGCATAAAAACAAAGGGCAAGTGTTTGTGACTGAAAAAATATGCTTACCTTTGATTAAACGTTAGAAAGCATTTGTTGTCTAAGCATTAAGACGACGAAGAAAAGACGTCTACAATACAGTTTAACAATATATCAACAATCAAAAACGAGCAAGCATGATGAAGTACAACGATTTCTTGGGCGGACTGGTGGCCTTGGCATTCGTATCGATGCCGCTGATGGCTGTGTCGCAGGACTTCGAGGACGACATCTACTATAATCCCTCGAAGGAAAAGACGACCAAGTCCCAAAAAAGTACGGCGCCTATTCGGTATGTGCCTACGCAGGACTATCCCGCAGCTGATACATATAATTACAGCAGCGCATCCACGCGCGATGTGGACGAGTACAACCGTCGTTATGCCACAACGGCAGATACAACGGCACGAGACAGCGCATACATCTCGGACAACTTTGCCTACACGCGTCGCATCGAGCGTTTTCATAACCCGGATGTCGTTGCAGCATCGGGTGATGATCAACTGATAGATTACTATTATTCGCAGCCATCCGAGACTTCCTCGGTCAATATATACGTAAATGCAGACCCGTATTTGGGTTGGGGCATATATCCGTATTATGGCTACTACGGCTATCGTCCGTATTATTCATACTATAATCCGTGGTATAGCTGGAGATGGACCTTTGACCCTTGGTATTGGGGCTCATCTTGGACCTGGGGTTATGATCCGTATTGGTATGGAGGATGGGGCTATCCCTATTGGGCATGGAGTTCTCCATGTCCGCCGCATCACCATCATCACGGCTATGGACCCGGTTCGTCATGGTATCCGTCTTCGCCCGGGTCTTATAGACCTCACGGTACGGCATCTGCCGGAAGCACCTCGAGTCGCCGCCCTGGCTCGACGTACAACGGGTACTCGCCTTCCGGAAGTGGAATGTCACGTCCCGGCAATATGGGTCGTGGCCGTGGCAATACCACTGCCACAACACCATCGACATCTACGCGCTCCGACGGATATGCTCCGTCATCCACAGGCTCGCGTCCCTCGACAGGATATAGCGGCGGAAGCTCTCGCGGACGTTATGGCAATAGCTCTTCGTCCACCGAAAGCCGTCGCAGCACTTACACACCTTCACGCAGTTCGTCCTCATCAAGCAGCAGCCGTGGGTCGTATAGCAGCGGTAGCCGAGGCGGATCGTATGGTGGTGGTAGCCACGGTGGAGGCGGAGGTGGAGGCCGTGGTCGTCGTTGATAAGGCTATAGGCAACAGCCTCCATATCTTATGAACAATAAAACAGAAAAATACATCCAGAACATGAAACGTCTCATTATTCCGGCTCTTATCGCTGTCTTGGGGATTCCTACGGTCTTAGGCCAAAGCTCCATTGACGCGTTGCAGCTTACGAGCAGTGACTTCAAAGGTACGGCACGCTTTATGGGTATGGGCGGTGCATTTACCGCACTCGGTGGCGACCTGTCGACATTGACCCAAAACCCGGCCGGTATCGGTATTTATCGACACAGCGAGATAGGTGCCACTCTCGATATCAATTTTCAAAAATCAGCTACATCATCGGCAAGTAATTCTTATTCGGCAACGCAGACTAAGGCATATTGCAACAATTTCGGATATGTAGGCGTCATACGCCTTGACGGACTGTTGCAGTCGTTCAATTGGGGTGCTACGTATAACCGTGTAACCTCTTTTGACCGCAAAACTTCCGGATATGTTGTGCCGACCAATACTTCGCTGTCCAACTACATAGCCTCATTTACGGGTGGCATAAATCCTGACGAGTTGATTTTCAGTAGTACATACAACCCCTATCGCGACAGTAGCCACGACTGGCTGAGTATATTGGCGTATAACACCTATATGATAAGCTCGTCGGATGCGCAAGGTCGGTCCTATCGGGGATTGTTCCAAACCGGTACCACCGGAGATGCCGAAACAACATTGCTCGAGCGTGGATATTTGGATGAATACAGCTTCAATTTTGGTGGCAACTTTTCCAATTTGGTGTATTGGGGCTTGTCCGTAGGAGTGACAGACCTCAGCTACACTCGCGAAGTATGGTATTCAGAGTCTATGGAGAATGCTTCGGTATATGATGCTGCATCACAGAATAACGTCAACGGCAATGCCGGTATCAACTTGAGCAACTACAAACACATCAATGGTTCCGGCTGGAATCTCAAGGCCGGTGTCATTGTGCGTCCTACCAACGAATTTCGTTTCGGTTTTGCAGTGCATACCCCCACTTGGTACTCATTGGAACACTCATACTATGGCATAGCCAGCTACAGCTACTTGAATACTAGCATTGTAGAAGGAAAGGACAATCCGTTGTCCGGATCTGAGTATACCGATAACGCCGGCTTTGACTGGAAACTGCGCTCACCATGGCGTCTGATGGCAGGTGTAGGATTCGTGGGTAGCGACTTCATCATCAGCGCCGACTACGAATACGTTGCATATCCGGATATGAATGTACAGACAGCCGGATACGACAACTGGGGTTACATCACAGGGTATTATGACAATATAGTTGTCAATGAAGACATCAAGACATATACGCGGGGTGCAAATATCGTGCGTGTAGGAGCAGAATATCGTCTCTTGCCTTCGTTGAGCCTGCGTGCCGGTTACAATTGCTCGATGTCAAACATTAAAGACGATGTGCGCAAAGGCTCTGTTATGGTTGTTACCAGTGGTACAGATCCGTCCTTCTCATTCAATAAAACCACGCAGAATATTTCGGTAGGTATTGGATATCGTTACAAATCATGGTACTTGGACGGCGCCTATGTGCACACCAATCGCAAAGGCACGTTGCATGCATATACTGATTTCAACGGATACAGGGCTCCGAAATATGATGTGACAGACAACGATAATCAGATAGTACTATCTATGGGTTTCAAGTTCTGACGCAAAACATAGACAGACATTATATAATATAAAAGATGGGGCGACCAAGTGTTGCCCTCATCATTACATATAAGAGTATAAGAGATTATAGTAGTATTTATTAGCCCTTGTTATGCTACATAGTTGTCAGTGCCTCGACACCGTCTACCCGGCCGAAGTCTACGAGACCGAAGCCGAAGCGCTGGCTGCACTTGAGGCTTACGACATCAACAACTGCTGCGACTGCATCGTTAATGGTGATGCCGATGATATTCTCATGGTGTGGGTATCGGTCGCCCGTTGCGACTACAACCCCGAGGATATCGATGGCGAACTGGATGCCTGTGCGCTGCTTTCGGAAGCGGAAAAAACCACCAATGTGTACACGAAGGAGTTCGTGCTTGGCGCTGACGAGGAGTGGGGCACAGATTACTATAATGAGGACTACCGCATCGGGGCTCACCCCTTTACCGATGCCGAAATCAAGGAGGGCAAAGGCGCGTCTATGACGCTGACCGATGCTGCCGGCAAGGTCATCAAGTCTGAGACCTATACTCGGAAGCCCGGCTGCTCGACTTGGACGACGGCCATCGGGCGCACTACTCGTAAGGCCGTAGGCCTGGCTATCGCTCAAGCTCGCAACGCCGCAGGGCTTTCGGTTCGCGACCTCGCCGACCGCTGTGGTCTTGATGCCGGTCACCTCTGCCGTATCGAAAACGGACGCATGAACGTGACCATCGACACGGTCGCCAAAATCTGCGAAGCGCTCGGTCTGCGTCTTGAAGCGGTGTCGGCTTCTGAAACGAAATAAACCGAAAGCGACCGCGTCTGCTCTACATGGCGCGGTCGCGCTTGCCTTTCTGAAATTAAAAAATCGTGATGTATATCTCGGATATTTAATGTATCTTTGCGAAAAAATTAGCATCGTATGGATAAAGCAATGGCAAACGCGCAAGTGTATGTGGTGCAGTTTTTCGGCGCACCGCTTCCCGATGAGCCTCGGCGGAGGTTCTTTCTGTTCTCGTCGCTGGCCGCTATCTATGATAAGTTTTCCGCTGCGCAGGTCGGCTGCTCATTGGGCAATCTCTACAACCTCCGCGTCTCTAATGGCGTACCTTACAGCGGCAAGCTCTGCATGGTGTGGCGCGAGCCGCTTTATTCCAAACGCCGCAAAACCGATTGAACAATGGCGCGGTCGCGCTGTTCGTAGCTCAAGTTAGAATTTATGGCCGATAATTGTCGTATTTTATTGTAAAATAACAATCTGTAATATTGCCTATGGATAAAACAACAAAAAATATCATTGAGGCAGGCATTACGCCTGCCGAATTCGACGACCTTTTTGCCGATGATTTTCCAGCGGAAGATTACCTTTTGGAGTTCCCTTCGCAGGCACACCGCTATGCGCATCTCGCAGACTTGGCTTTGGCTCGTGGTGATGATTTTCTTGCTGAGTATTTTCTTAAAAAAAGCGGAAAACCATCTATTATTGATTTTTGCGATTAGGAAACCATTTTTTTATCATCGCCGCCCATTCAGTATTTGATTTTTCATTTTCGAATGCCGCAAGAACTTCATCCATCCCTTGTGTGAACCCTTTTTTATCTGCGTGCTTTTTGAAAAATGCGTATAGTTGAGCATCCATAGTGTCATATTTTTCCGTCGTCAGCATCTGCGACCATTCTTGTCCTAACTTCTCTGGATTGACTCCTGCTTTTTTACAAAAATCCAGTACTCTTTTTATCCACTTGCCATACCCATCCCCTTTGACAATGAGCTGTGATGCGCCATCGGTGTTGCCCCCGAGCCTGCGAATAAAACGTGCGACCGTAGCTCTGGAGGCGAGTTCGTTCATTGTTTCCATTGCCGTGCGCTTATAGTCGCCGGAGTAATGTGCCTTAAGCCGCACATATTTGCTCGCTTTTTGGTGCAATAGCTCATGAACGATTGTCACAACACCTCTGAGTTGGGCAAGAGACATTTTATCCTTGGTGCGAATTTTATCTAAAGCCCCAACAATTGTATCGAGCGGACTTTTTTTCTCCCAGCCCTTGTTTGAGTTAAAGGCGATTTCAATGTCGTGTTTCGAGTAGCCCATTGTAAATGACCCATTGAGCGGAGGCCGATCGAAGCTAACAAAATCAATTCGTACATTATTGAATTCCTGTGGAAACTGGTCGTAAAATGCATGCATAACTCTCTTTACATCTGAAATGTCGGTTATCTTCTGTTGCTCAAGAACTTTGCGCATTGCTGCTACCTGTTTCGTCTCTCCAGCTCGTTCAATTATTCGTTTATCCCAACGCTGGCGAATGTCTTGTATTTGTTTCGCTGTGCGTTGTGCGTGTCTTACAACGATGCCGTAGAGCAAATTGAACTCATCCGTATTAAACTTCTTTTTTTCGGCAATACTGGTCATGACCATCAGCCTACCGTACCGACCCCTATCGCTTACATTGATTGCGTCAAAGTTTATACGGTTCACCAGACGGCGGCTCCATCTGAACTGAATGTCTTGGATTTGTGCGATTGTCCGCTTGGCGTGGCGTTCGGCGGCGATGCCGAGCGTTGTCGATGATGCGCGTGCCTGCTTGGTTGTGATGCCTGTATACTTGGCGTTGTCGCGAATGAAGTACGGCAGCGAGTGGCCGTTGGCGATGCGGTCGCGATTATTCTCCACCCAGCCCTTGAATGCTTCGGGGGTATCGGTGACGGCGTTGGCGCTGTCCGCTGACGGCTGTCTGCCGTCAAGGATGCGCTTGGTGTCTCGAGCCATTTCCTCCTCGGTCTTGAGGATGGTAACGGCGCGGCAGCGGCAATGCGGATGCCAGCCTGTGAATTTGAAGTCCTTGGGGTATCGTCCTGCGAGTGTGTCGCAAATGTCTGTGAGCGTGCGCACCGCGTTGGCCTTGGGCGTTCCGTCTGCACGCATTTGCCCCGGCAAGTCCGAGGTCTTTTCGCCCGGTTGCAGGCGGATGGTGTGGTTGTTGCTCAGCACAATTTCGATGCCGACAACGAAATCCATTTTTTGCCAGCGCAGGTGGTCGGCGGTGCGATACGCGATATTGGTTTCGGTCGCGGCGAGGCGCCGTGCGTTCATATACGAGCTGCGGTACACTCCGCGTCCCGGGTGGAAGTCTTTGGCTGCTTGGGAAAGCTTGAGCAGGCCGTGTTCGTCTCGCACTCGGCGGAATAGCTTATCGGGATGCTGCAAATATTGGCGCAGGTCGCGCGTCATGGCTGCGGCGCTTTTGCCCGAACGGATGCCGAGGTCGAGCCCCAGTTCGATTTCATTTTCTCAGAAATTAGTACTAACTTCGCAGTATCAAAAGCGGCTATCAGCGTACGTTTGTTTTTTGTTCGAGTGCGTCTGTTTTGCCAACTTTCTTTATGGCTCAAAAGAAAACCCCAAAGCCATTATCCAAGGCACATAGAGACAAAGTTCCGTCTCAGACGGCAGGAGAGACAGTGATAACAAATGCCTCTGCCATAGACTTGTCTAATCCTCAGTTCCAAAATGTTTGGAACTTGTTGCGCTATACCCGTAATTCAATATTTCTTACCGGTAAGGCAGGGACAGGTAAATCTACATTTCTGAGATATATCATAGCTAATATCAAGAAGAAATCGGTGGTCCTTGCACCTACGGGGATAGCAGCCGTCAATGTTGGAGGGCAGACTATGCATTCGTTTTTCAAACTTCCTTTTAAGCCTCTGCTGCCTGAAGATCCGGACTTTGCAGTCAATGTTTTGCGCAAGAGGATGAAGTATTCGTCCACCTTTGTCAAGCTGTTACGCAATCTCGACCTAATAGTGATAGACGAGGTGTCAATGGTACGTGCCGACATCGTTGACTTTATAGACAAAGTTTTGCGTGTCTATACAGGCAACATGCGCCTGCCTTTCGGTGGCAAGCAGATGCTTTTTGTCGGTGATATGTTCCAACTTGAACCGGTGGTTAAGGGCGAAGCCCGAGATATGTTGGCTAGATATTATGACACGCCGTACTTCTTTAATGCCAAGGTTTTCCATGAAATGTCGTTGGTTTCCATAGAGCTTCGTAAGGTTTATCGACAGACAGATTCACATTTTGTAAGTATGCTGGACCGCATACGTGGCGGAAGTCCGTTAAAGAGCGATATAGACGAGCTTAATTCGCATTTGTGCACGGATGGAATCGGCGACTCGGCGTTTACAATGACCATAGCTACGCGCCGCGAAATGGTGGACAATATCAACGAAAGCCATCTAAACGAACTGAAATCTAAAGAAGAAACATACAAAGGTTCAATCGAAGGAGAATATCCGATGGATTCGCTACCTACGGATCTGGAATTGCGACTTAAAGTCGGTGCACAGGTTGTCTTTATAAAGAATGATGCCGATCATCGATGGGTCAACGGGACAATAGCCGTAGTGCGCGAATGCCGGGATGACTGTATAATTGTCAGTACGGAGAGCGAGCCTTTTTTGCAGGTTGTGCGCGAACGATGGTCCAACATCCGTTATGCGTACAATGAAGAAAAACATACGATAGACGAAGTCGAGCTTGGAGCTTTCACCCAATTTCCACTGAAATTGGCATGGGCTCTCACAATACATAAAAGCCAGGGATTGACATTTGACAATGTAATAATCGACATAGGGCGCGGAGCGTTTACCGGAGGCCAGACATACGTAGCGCTAAGTCGATGTCGAACACTCGAAGGCATTAGTCTGAGAAGCACCATCAATGCCCGCGATGTGTATGTCGATGAGAATATACGTCGTTTTGCCTCTTGTTTCAACGACTCCTCAGCGATAGACAAAGCCTTGGAGCAGTCGCGTGCCGACAGTTTGTATGAAGAGGCCGCACGTGCATGGAAAGAACATAAAACAGACGAGGCTGTCGATGCTTTTTGTGCTGCTTCGGCTCTGCGTAACGAGACCGATAAACGGGCGGTTGTGCGACTTCTTCGTATCAAATTGAGTGAGATTGATCGTCTGCGAAGCGAGATTGCGCAGAATAAAAAAAGTCTTGAAGATGCACAAAATAAATTGGATAAGGTTGCAGCACAGTATGTGACCTTGGGCCAAGAGTGTAGAGACGAGGCCTGGGATCACAATGCAGCTTTGGCCAATTATGACCGCGCACTTGAGATGTCACCGGACTATTATCCTGCCGTTTTGGCCAAGGGGATGCTGCTTTCGGATATGGAACGTAACGATGAGGCCCATATAGTATTGCTTCATGCGATAGAGCTTTCCCCGACAGATTTTAAGCCGGTTATGGCACTTGGCGACATAGAATACGGAGAGGGCGATCTTGCGGCGGCAATGGGGTACTATTTGCATGTCGTTGAGCTAAACGACTCGTATATTCCTGCATATACTTGTATTGCCGAAATATATCGCAAATTAGGCGATGAGGAAGAAGCCGCCCAAACCGAAGCAATCATACGACGACTTAAGCAGCAGAAGAAAAAGCAAAAGTAGTGTTCTTCGAATGTATTGTGGATGGAGTGGGCTGACTGATAGTAGTGTCGGGAAGAAATGGCCGATGAGATGGAGGCGTATGCCTGCAACTCAAATGATAGCGCTCCAATCCTGTCTATATAAAGTTACTGGCGGCGATGCGAGGCAATGCCAAGTTCGCCAAGAGTGCGTATGCGTGCGGTAATAGACCTCGGCGCATCGGATGTGGCATGTGTGTTTAGTGACTGCCATGCGGCCAGCGCCTGGTTTAAAGCTTTGCCAACGGCCGATATGTCGCCGAGTATTCGTTGAAGGTCTTCGAGTACAAGAGTGCCTACGCGTATAATCTCCTGTTGTTGCTTGGTCCGTCGTTCGGCACGCCATTGCATCTCTACTATTTGAAGAATGGCCAAGAGCAACGCCGGAGATGCAGGCACGACACGCTTATTATATGCGTATTCGTAGATAGTGGCGTCTGCGGCTGTTGCTGTGGCAAGAGCATCATCATTCGGCATGAAAAGTATGACGAACTCGGGAGAACCTTCCACTCGGGCATCATAGTGCTTTGATGCAAGGTTATCTATTTGACGGCGCACCGATGCAACGTGTTCGCGCAGACATTGTGCTTTGTCTTCGTTGGTTTGAGCCTCAAGATATTTAATATATGCTGTGATTGAAGTTTTGGCATCGATGACGACATTGCGGTTGCCGGGAAGATGGACTATGGCGTCCGGGCGTCGCGTAGTGTCTGCCGTCTCGTCTGCGGCGACAACACACTGCAGGTCATAGTCGCGGCCCCGGACCATACCGGTCGCCGCAAGAATATTGCCTAACAGAACTTCGCCCCAGCGTCCTTGAGTGTTGTTATTGCCCGAAATGTTCCGGTTGAGGTCGCGTGTTTGGCGTTCGACATCGCGTGTTGCAGCGAGAATGTCGTTAATGTTCCGGCGTGTGGTATTGTCCGCGTCTCGTTGTTCCTGGATGAAGGCGGCCATGTTTGATCCCAAAGTTTCGATTCGGCCGCGCAAAGGTTCGACGACTTGACGCATGTCGTCCACGGCGGCGCCGCGTTGCTGTTCGCGTGAAAGTGATGTTAGGGCATTTTCGGCACGTTCGGCACGTTCGACGGCTTCGTGTGCACGTGTGCGCCACATCGAAAGACGTGAAGACTGTATTATGGCTGTCACGATTATGGTGGCACATAAAATGCCAAGAATAATTACAGCGATGTCCATGTCGGTAATTTGGAGCTGATTGTCGAGGTGTATTGATGTAATGTCGGTGTGCACAGATATAGGCGTGAAGGTCTCCGCCGACTGCTGCCGTGGAGACCTTTACGCCTATATCTGTGTATATTATTGTACGGGTGAAAAAGCTATTGTTCCTTCTTTGGCTTCCATGGAAAATAGAGCCTTGACCAAGGTTTGATTTCTGTTGATATATGCTTCGACTTTGTTTTTGTCGACACTCTCGGAGTAGATACGACCACTGCTATTGCTGTCTTTGCTTACGATATTTCCCTTAGTATCAACAATATTCTTGTCTGTTTGGTAGGTGAATAGAAATGTATATTTATCCTTGTTCAGTGGCGCGTCTTTCTTGAATGAACTCTTCACGATAATACCTCCTATACAGGGGAAATCGCTGTAAGTTATAGTCTTGGTCCACGGCGAAGTCGTAACTGCTTCGGTTTTTTCCTCACCGCCCAGGATGTATGATACGGTGATGTCTGTTACGGAAAGAAGATCATCGTTGGCGGTGATCTCTATTGTATAGTCCACATGGTGGTCTGTTCTCTCAGGTGCATCGTCATTGCAAGAGACTATGCCAATGCAGAGCAAAAGAGACAGAGATACGATAATAGGTTTAATCATATTTGTATTTGAATGTTATTGTATGGCGGCAAGACCGCCTTTTGCAGTTTCTTTATATATGGAAGGCAAATCGTGTCCGGTTTGCTTCATTACTTCGACGATGCGGTCAAACGACACACTGTGCTGTCCGTCCGATATGGCTGCGTACAGATTGGCATCCAGCGCTCGGGCGGCAGCATAGGCGTTTCGTTCGATGCATGGTATTTGAACCAGCCCACATACGGGATCGCATGTCAGGCCAAGGTGGTGCTCAAGACCCATTTCGGCCGAGTACTCGATTTGGGCCGGTGTCCCGCCAAACAGTTGGGAAGCTGCTGCTGCAGCCATAGCGCAGGCTACACCCACTTCTCCTTGACAGCCCACTTCGGCACCGGAGATGGAGGCGTTGTGTCGTACCACAGCTCCGAAGAGGCCGGCGGTAGCCAATGCTCGCAGTATGCGTTGGCGGCTGAAATCTTTGGCTGTATGCAGATGATACAGCACGGCAGGCACTATACCGCACGAACCGCATGTGGGTGCTGTTACAATTTTGCCGCCGGCGGCATTTTCTTCGCTTACCGCCAATGCGTAGGCGTATACCAAGCCTCGACTTTTCAGCGAACTTGTGTAGCCGGCAGCATGCACATAGTAACTGACAGCCTTGCGTCTGACACCTAAACCTCCTGGAAGTACGCCTTCGGCTTCGATACCGCGCTTTACTGAATCGACCATGACATCCCAAACATTTTCGAGATAATCCCAGATGTTCGGGCCTTCGCATTGTTCGACATATTCCCAGAAACTATGTCCGGAGGCCTCGCACCATTGCAAAATTTGTCCAATAGTGTCCATTCCGTAGATGTCCCGTGCATTGTCCGGATCAAGGGGTTGTCCTTCTTCGACAACTTCTCCGCCGCCGATGCTGTACATGGTGCGTGTCGGGCACAGGGCTGCGCCTTTGGCATCCAGAGCCTCGAAGGCCATGGCATTGGTGTGAAAAGGCAATACGATGTCTGGCTTCCAAACGATGCTTGTATGCGCTACCGGAGCCAATACGTCCAATATTGCCTTGTCTGTAAGGTGGCCTCGTCCGGTGGCGGCCAAAGAGCCATACAATGTTACGCGGAATGATGTCGGATGTAACGAATCGACACTGCTTAGAAAGGCCGTGGCGGCGTTGCGTGGCCCCATAGTGTGGGATGATGACGGCCCGTATCCAATTTTGTATATGGTTTTGATGGTCTCCATCGGAAGAATGGTTATCGGTGCTTTTTTTAGATGCGATCCAGGACTGTAGCTACGAGGTCATGGATACCGCCCTTATAGTTGGGATTGGCATCTTCGTTGAACCGGTTTGCTATAATCGAGCATACCGTCATGCAGCGATGTCCCATGAGGCGACCCAAGCCTTGCAGAGGTGCGGATTCCATCTCATAGTTGGTGATTTTGCGACCATTGTAACGGAAACTTTCGATACGATGATTGAGATCCGGGTTGGCGAGTGGAAGACGTACTTCGCGTCCCTGCGGGCCATAGAAGCCGACAGCCGAGATTGTGTTGCCGCGAACCATGTCATCGCGTCCGATTTGTTCGACAAGCGATGCGTCGGCATCAACGACATAGGGATTTGCCCAAGAGGGATTCCATCCGACGTGTTCGCAGAAAGCTTTCTCGAAATCGAGATCGGCAATGGAATTGCGACCTGCATAGTAGTTGAGTACTCCGTCAAAGCCTATGGATTTTTCGGCAATGACAGGGGTGCCCAAAGATAGCTCGGGCTGTAGGGCGCCGCTGGTTCCAATGCGTACCATTGTAAGCTGGCGATGTGTTTCCTTAACTTCACGTGTGGTAAAGTCTACGTTAGCCAAAGCGTCAAGCTCGGTGATGACAATGTCTATGTTGTCCGGGCCGATGCCATGGCTTATGCACATGATGGGCTTGCCGCGGTAGGTGCCGCCGATTGTATGGAATTCGCGCGACTGGACTTCGAAGTCCTTTGTATCAAAGAACCCGGCAATCATGTCCACGCGGCTCGGGTCGCCGCACATAATAATGCGGTCGGTAAGCTGTTCGGGATGTAGGTGGATGTGGAAGGCGGTTCCATCGCTGTTGATGATAAACTCGCTTGGGGGTATGATTTTCTTTGTCATAGGGGTATTTGTTTATGTTGTATGTGTTTCTGATATGTTCTTTTTAAATAATATAAGATGACAGGTGCTCAATGTGATGCGCTGTATCCGCCGGCAGGGGTTGATGCCACACAGCCCATAAGCTCGAGTTGAAACAATGCGTCTTGCACATCTGCCAGAGACATGGATACTGCGGATGCAATTTGCACAGGTAGGCTGTCGGCGTTAGCGTCCAAATATCTGACTATACATAGCTGTTCATCGGTAAGGTCCAGCGGGAATTGCTTCTGCTGAGGTACATTGCTGTGGGCCCAGCCTAAGTATTCGGCCAAATCACATGGCTCGGTGAGTATGTGTGCACCATTGGTGCTTATAAGTTTGTTGCATCCGCGGCTGTATGGGTCGGTGATACGGCCGGGTAGCGCAAAAACCTCTCTATCGTACGAGTTGGCAAGGCTTGCAGTGGTCATTGACCCACCTTTTCGGTCGCTTTCCATTACCAATAGGCAGTCACACATTCCGGCAACAATACGGTTACGAGCCAAAAATAAAGACGGATTGGTATGGCTTTCGAAATCGTATTCGGTGAGTACTGCGCCGCCGTTCTGGATCATCTTAACCGCCACGGGGCGGTGTGTCTCTGGATATATACGGTCCAAGGGCACAGCGCTGACAGCTACAGTAGGGATACCGGAGTCAAGAGCTGCGCGATGTGCCGCCACATCGATACCGTATGCCAAGCCGCTCACAACAACCAAGTTCGGAACCATTGAGGCCAGTTCGGAAACGAATTTCGATGCAGAAGATATCCCATATGATGTTGCACGGCGTGTGCCTACCACCGAAATTATATGGCTTGCATTCAGGTCTGTGTCTCCGGCTATAAATAGGCCCAAAGGTGCATCGGCACAATTGGCCAAACGGCGAGGGAATCGACTGTCTGAGTAATATATGAAGTCAACGTTTATTTTGTCGGCATGTCTGGCTTGACGTAAAGCTCGTTCGAGCAATGCACGGCGATAATCATCGTCCAGTATTGGTGAACGAGCGTTCATTGTCTTTTGGAGTTCGGCCTCGGACATTCCGAAAAAGCGACGTTCATCGCCTACTTTATCGAGTATCTGCGTTCCCAATGAAAAGTTATTACCTTTCAGTCTCGCAAAGGCGATATGTAGTACGAGGTCATCGTAGCTTTCGACGTTGGGCATTCGCTTAGGATACTTTAGATGGTTCAATATATTTGCCAAAAGCTTCAAGAAGGCGCTCGCCGCGTGTCAAGTGTCCGTTTTCGATACATGCCACGGTGACTTCGGCACGCAGCACCGGGGTCCCATCGGGACGATATATGTCCTGAAAGAATATAAAGGCAGCACCATGACGTCCGAGACGCAGACAACTAACGAAATTATCGCCGATGCGCAGAGGGGTTTTGTATTCAATGTTTACGCGTGCCAATACAGGATCGATGCCCATTGAGTGCATCTCACCGAAAGTAAGGCCCGCTTGTCGGCAAAACTCATGGCGCGTGTGCTCCAAGTAGTGCAGATAGTTGGCATTATTTACAATTCCTTGATAGTCAAGTTCGTAGTCTCGAACTTGCATTTCTAAGGTAAATATATACTGATCGAACATGATGTGTATTTCATAAGAAAAAACAAAGATAGTACTTTATTTTGATACATAGTATCGGCAAATGATTTTTTTCGGAAAAAAGTTTCAAGAAACCATTCGGATAAAAAACATGCCGCATGGGTTGAGTCCATGCGACATTTAAGTTACTGCCTTATTTGAGCTGTTTGTACGCTTAGAAGGCCGTTAAATCCAGCGTGTAAAGGCAAAGTCTTGACGGTGAGGAAGCTCGGTGTTCCACGGATAGATGCGGAATCCGTAGCGGAGTACTCCCGGGTCTTTGATGCGTGATTCGAGCTCGTATGTGACGATGTTGCCGTCCTCCTTTATGACCTTGAAGGGTAGGCGTTCGACGAGGCTATTGGCGCCGTCCTGAGTGTTGTAAACGACCTGTTCGACTGCGAGGTCATGGCCTATACCATTAGTGTCAAGAGTGACCTCCACGCGGTATTTGTCACCGGTGATGCCATTGGCTGTCTCGCCTTGTTGCTTGATGTCAAGCACTTTGATGCCGTCCCAGGCGGCTGCGACATTTTCTTTCCAAGCTACGATGTCCTTGGCCAAGGCGTAGTTATTGGCTGCAAGTCGACCTGTGCGGCGAGCTTCTTTTTCGTAGAATTTGGCGATATAATCGTCAATCATACGTTTCATCGTGAAGTGGGGCGCGATATTGCCTATGGAGCCTTTGATGTACTGAATCCATTCGGGCGAGTATCCCTTGGAATTTTTGGCGAAGTATAGGGGTATGATTTCGTTCTCAAGCATGGAGTATATCGTTGCGGCATCCAGTTTGTCTTGTTGGGGCTGGTCTGTGAATGTGCGTTTGTCAGTGAGAGCCCATCCGGCTTTTTCGTTGAAGCGGTAGCCTTCATACCACCACCCGTCAAGGACGCTGAAGTTGAGTACGCCGTTCATTTCGGCTTTTTCGCCGGAGGTACCTGATGCCTCGAGTGGGCGTGTCGGGGTGTTGAGCCAAATATCCACACCTGTGACAAGACGTTTGGCAACTACCATGTTGTAGTCTTCGAGGAAGATGATTTTGCCCAGGAATTGTGGCATGCGAGAGATTTCGATAATGCGCTTGATTAGGCCTTGGCCGGCGCCGTCGGCGGGGTGGGCTTTGCCGGAGAAGATGAATTGTACGGGGAATTTCTCGTTGTTGACAATTTTGTCAAGACGGTCAAGGTCTGTGAATAGAAGGTGTGCGCGCTTATATGTGGCAAAGCGGCGTGCAAAGCCGATGATGAGGGCGTTGGGGTTGATTTTGTCGATGATGCTCATCACGGCCGAAGGGTCTCCTTGGTTTGCAAGCCATTTGGTTTTGAAGTCGCGCTTTACAAACTTGATAAACTTGTTTTTGAGCGTCATGCGCATGTTCCAGATTTCCTCATCCGGTACGTTGAATATCCCTTTCCATGCTTCGGGGTTGCTTTGGTCGGCAAAGAGTTCTTTGCCAAGATGCTTGGCATAGAATGCTTTCCATTCGCTGGCGGCCCAGGTGGGCATGTGTACGCCGTTGGTGACATATCCTACGTGGCTTTCCTCCCATGAGTATCCTTTCCAAATGCCGGAAAACATTTTTTTTGATACTTCGCCATGCAACCAGCTTACACCGTTTGCTTCTTGGCAGGTGTTGAGCGCGAAAACGCTCATTGAGAAACGTTCGGGTGTGTTCGGGTTTTCGCGTCCCATGTTCATGAGGTCGTTCCAGGAGATGCCCAAGCGTGCTGGGAATTCACCCATATATTTGCCGAAGAGACTTTCGTCGAAGTAATCGTGGCCTGCGGGTACGGGTGTGTGCACGGTGTATAAGCCGGAAGCGCGTACCAATTCGAGGGCTACATTAAAGTCCAAGTGCTGGTCCTGTACGTAGTCAACAAGGCGCTGGAGATTGAGCAGCGCTGCATGTCCTTCATTGCAGTGGTAAAGCTGGGTCTTGATGCCAAGTTTTTTGAGCATAAGGATGCCGCCAATACCAAGCAGGTATTCTTGTTTGATGCGGTTTTCCCAGTCACCGCCGTAGAGTTGATGTGTGATTTGACGGTCGAATTCACTGTTCATATCAAAGTCCGTATCCATTAGGTACAGCTTCATGCGTCCTACGTTGACGCGCCATATGTGGCTATAGATTATGCGACCGGGATAGGGAACTTCGAGAATCATGGGCTTGCCGTTCTTGTCGAGAACTTGCTCTATGGGTAGTTGGTTGAAGTTCTGAGGCTCGTAGTTGGCAATTTGCTGGCCGTCAACGCTGAGGCTCTGCGTGAAGTAACCATAGCGATAGAGGAAGCCGACAGCGGTCATGTCAACGCGCGAGTCTGAAGCTTCTTTGATATAGTCGCCGGCTAGAACGCCCAGGCCTCCGGAGTAAATCTTGAGGCAGTTGCAAAGGCCGTATTCCATCGAGAAGTATGATATTGATGGAATGTCTTTACGCATAGGTTGGTTCATATAGTCGTGGAAGGCTATATAGGTTTCATCGATACGGGTGAGCAGTTCGTTGTCTGAAAGGATTTCATCGAGACGCTCGGCGGTGAGTTGTTGGAGTAGCATCACCGGGTTTTCGCCGGTGGCACGCCACAAGTCAGGGTTCAGGTCACGGAAAAGGGTCTTTGCCTCGCTGTTCCACACCCACCAAAGGTTGCGAGCCAGTTCGTCCAGCGGTTTCAGGCGGCTGGGAAGTTCGGCTTTGACGGTCATGTCGCGCCATACTGGAGCATTGGTATTACTTACCGGTAGTTTCATATTATATTGTTATGAAGTTTTTTGATGTTGTTTATTTGTATATGATATAATCTTGATGAGCCAAACGGCATGTCCGTATGGCCTTAAAAACTGTGTTAATTATTTGTTTTGGTAGGCTTCAGCCTTGGTGATGGCTTCGGTGTATGCGGCGATATACTGTGCAATAAGGTTGTCCCATGTGGCCAGTGTGGCGGTTTCGCGGCATGCCTTGGCAACTGTCGCCGTATCACTTGGCCTCGCTTCGTACAGTTGGAAAATGCATTCAGCAATATTATCACATGCTTGGTTGTAATTGTTGTCATCGCGGTCGATGACGCGTACACCTCCGGCATTGTACCCATCCTTGTCCAAAGATCTTACCCAGCGGCCAAATCCGCTAAGTGATGTGGTGATTGTGGGCACGCCGAAGGCCACACTTTCGAGTGGCGTGTAACCCCATGGCTCGTAATAGCTGGGGAATATTGTAGCATCCAACGCTGTGAGTATTGTGTAGTAGTCTATGTCGAAGACGCCGTCTTCGCCTGTTAGATAGCAGGGGACATATATAGTGTGGAGACGGTCTTCGTTTGCATTGGCCACGCTAAGGCGGCGTAAGCCTACAGTCACCTCATCGCTGTCATCGTTGTTGAGCCAATGTGTGAGGTATGGCTCTTGCATCCGTTGGTGAATGCCTTCTGCCATATTGTTTATCAGATCCTGGCGAGGACCGGAAGCCCATGCCGGCACAAGAATGAGTGAGAGAATGCGGCGTTGGTTTTCATTGTCCGCGGACAATTGTTTGCGTAGTATATCGGTGGCATCGAGGTACATATCTAGGCCTTTGTTGCGATATTCATGCCGGCCGCTTGTCGCTATTATAAATGTGTCTTCGGCGTACTCTGTGCCTGTGAGGGTAGAGGCAACTTCCAAAATGCGTGCTCGAGCTTTTTTGCGTAGTTGTGCGTATTTGCGAGGCCCGGGAATCAAGTCTTTTTCGAAGCCGTTAGGCGTCACCACATCGGGACGACGCTCAAGCAGTTGGGCACATTCGTCTGCTGTAATTTCGCTGACGGTAGTGAAAATGTCGGCGGCATGTGCAGCGGCTTTTTCAAGCGAATGTTTTGATTGCAAGTTTAGTTCGGCAGCCATTTGGTCGCCGTTGTATCCGTGAAAATAGGCGTATAGAGCCTTGCCGTTGCCACAAATGCTTCGCCCGATGCTTGTTGCATGGGTGGTGAATACGGTGGCTGCACGCGGCAAGTAGTGTTTGGTATAAAGCAGTCCCATGCCGGTGGTCCATTCGTCAAAATGGGCAATGACTTTGGCTTTGCCGGATGCCGGTGCCATATAATCGGCCAAATCTTTGATGACATAGGCGGCAGCGATACTGAAAGCGCATGCTTCATCGTAATCGCCGTATGAGTGTAGCGAATCGACGCCGTACCAGTTCCACATATCCTTGTATATTTGGTCTTTGATGGCGTATATTCCGTTAAAGCGTACAAGTATGGCTATGGGTCGTCCGGGAACTTCCCAGCGTCCTACACGGATATTTACGCCTTCGGGTAGCAACAATTGGTTGCGCCAGGTGGCAAGCAGTGTCTTGGATTCCTTAAAGAAAGGCGATTGATGCTCGGCAGTCCACACATCGGGTCCGATAAAAATTGCACGATCGTGATAGAGTTTTTGGAGATTATGTGCCTTGGTAGACAGTACGGTATATATACCACCTACTTTGTTACAAACCTCCCAAGAGGTTTCTATAAGCAGGTCTGTGTCTGCTGGATTTTTGTCCATATATAGGTTAAAATGTAGTCTATTGGAATTGGATTTGCAAAGGTAATCATTTTATTTGGAATAGCCATATAAAAAGTTGGGCACTCCGTAGTGGAATGCCCAACTTGTTAAGTGATTATGCGTTGCGGTATCAGCGCACAACGATGCGTAGATTATGTCCATCGGCGCGTATCAGGTATACGCCGGGGGTGGGTGCTTCCACCGATGTAGCATCAGCAGCTTTGGCTATGAGCACGCCTGCGGCATTGTATAGCTCGATGAGGTCTGCCGCGCGGTTTAGGGTGATAGTCATGCCGTTTACCTTAGCAGAAAGTCTTTCGCTGTTGATATCTAAGTCATTAACTATTGAGCCGGTATCGATGGTGATGTCGTATGCGGCAATACCATTACCGGCGACCATGAAGTATACACGAGCCGTTTTGCCGTCCTCGCTGATTATAACATCTATCGGGGTGGCGCTGTGAGCTGCTGTTGCAGACTCAACGGAGCCTATGCCGCCCTTGGGAATGTCTGCTACGGCTTTCATGCTTGCAAAGTCATCCTTATCGGCGACTAATACTCCCATACGGAATCCATTGGTGCCGTTAAAGTCGCTGCTGGGATATATGGTAAAATATTTGCCACTGAGGATGAAGTGTAATGAGCCGTTGGCTTGAGTCGCGACAGGCTTGATGGAGGTGTTGTCATTGAACGATCCGACCATTTTGCCGGAGGAGAAAGAGTAGCGAGCTACGTTGACGCTCATGCCGTTGGCGTAGAATTGATCTGCGGAGATGGCGTGGATGCGTGGGGCAATACCGAATACGCTTTCCGAGGAGGGATATACAGAGTTCATAGTCTTTATTTCGCCATTGAACTTGATGTTGTCTTTTACCATCCAACGAATTACCGTCTTACTATTGGCGACTGAGGCAAAGACATAGTAGTTGCCGCTTGTTACATCGCCATAGACATCAAAGTGGTCAACGCGCGTCAGCTTAAGTCCGGTGAAAGAAAACTCGTCCAGAAGTGTCGCCTCGCCGGTCGCGGGATCGATGATATGCAGTTTTAGCGGGTTAGTGCCAATATTGAGTGTCATGTTACCACTTACGAGATGTCCGGCGTCATCGCGTACCAGGGTGTTGCCGGGAAGGTAATGGGCGGAAATGTCGCCTACGGTGATGGTTTCTATTAGCTCGCCGGTGGAGCCGTCGTATTTGTCAAGGTAACACTGTGAGTTTGTTGAGTTCTCGGCACGGCGCATTACGTATACGAAGTCGCCGAGAGCGGCAAGGCTGCGGCAGTGCTTGCCTTCTTCGGGGAATGAGATGTTGTCGTACTCCTTTTTTACGGAACGTACCCACAGGTTGGTGATCTTCACATTATTAGTTACGGCATATTGTGCCGGGTCGCGTTTGATGGTGTAGCCCGGTTCATAATTGCCTATGGGAAGGCTTTTGATGACGAAGTTGCGCGAGGGAGAAGATGCCGGGACAAGACGCTTGCCGTCAGCGATTACGCGCCAATAGTGTGTGCCGACGCCAAAACGAGAGGCAGCCACCGATATGGTAGTGGCGGTGGTGCGATCGCTGTACTTTAAGGAGGTGAAGTAGGAGTCCGAAGCCACTTGTATCGTGTAATCGGTAGCGTTGGCGGATTTTGACCATTCAAATTTGACCGTTTCGCCTACTTCGGAGCCGTTGACCGGACTCTTGAGCGTGACGGGTTGGGCGTTGTCGTAGGGAGGTGTGACGCAGCTGCGTATTTCGCTTGTGCCGGCCAATTTGCCCGGCTGTTGGGCTTTGACGCACCAATATAGGATTTCTTCAGAACCGCGGTCGCCTAAATCTACTGTTGTAGAAGTGGCTGTTCCCATACTCTTTTCGACAAAAGGTTGTGAGCAGGCTTTGTCTGCGGCTACGAATAGGGTGTAGTTTGCGCCGCCTCCCACATCGCTCCACTTGAATGTTGCATTAAAGTCTACTTTGGCTCCTTCTGCGGGGCTTATCAGTGTCACTGCCGGGGTATTTTCGGCAGTGTATCCGATAAATGCAGGTTCGTATTCGTAGCCGTAGCCATCGTATACGCATACTGCATACCAGTATCCGGACGCCTTGTCTGAGGGTAGGGTATAGTTGTTGTTATAAGATACGCCAAGGAGGTATTCGCCGTTGATGCCATCGCCGTTGGCATCCTGCACGTCATCAATGCCTAAAGATGAGGGTATGGCGTATATGCTGTAACGGATGATGGCCTTGCCATTGGTGACTTTTGTCCATGTCAAGGTGCTACCCGACTTTTTGGCGTTTGTCGGAGCTCCGTATGTCGGGTGTTCTTTCCAGTCTACTACCGGGACGAGCGACTTGCGCTGAAAGTGGTTGGTCTTAAGAAAGTTACTAAACGTAGTCGAGTTCTTGACGTGCTTGGCGCTATAGAAGATACTGCCGCATCCGCTAACGCCGGTCTCGTATTCGCGGTTAAGTTGGATTTGTTTGCCCAACTCGGTCATATTACTGTTTGTGTAGTTATCAGCCATATAGGATAGCGAATGGCTCGAATAGAAGTGGCGGCCGAAGTGGTCGGCCACGTATGCCCACCATTCTGCTATAGGCCCGTATGGAGAAGACGTCGTAGTTGTTTTCCAGTAAATTTGGGGCGATATGAAGTCTATGGAACCGTCATATAGCCATGCAAGGGGGTCTGAATAGATTTGATTATACTGCCAGTCTCCGGATGGTGATGGGCAAGTAGTGACACCATACTTGTTGGCTACGGAAGAAGATGTGCCTGCCACGCCTGCCGGACTGACACCGAAGCGAACGTCCGGGCGTGTCTCAGATAGCATTTGTCGAAGGTCTTTCATTAGTTTGCGCACGTTGTCGCGACGCCAATCGCCAAAGGACATTGTTCCTCCGGCTTTTTTGTATGCCTGATAGTCACTATAGTCACCGGCGCTGCTGTCTTCGGCAGTTCCTCCTGAGGGGTAGAAGTAATCATCGAATAGGAATCCGTCTATGGCATAGTTATCAACGATTTCACGGCATACATCAACGATATGTTTGCGGACTTCTTCTTTGGCGGGGTTGAGGACGACGTAACTGCCATTGGATAGAGCCCACCCCTTGTCCTTCCAATTTTTGTCGAAAGATGTGGAGCTTGGAATTGTCCCGGTGGAGGACCAACGATACGGGTTTAGCCAGGCGTAGCATTCAAGGCCTCTGGCATGGCATTGCTCTACGGCGTATGCCAGAGGGTCCCATCCGGGCGATGTTCCTCGAGTGCCTGAGATATATTGGGACCAGGGAGCAAGATTGGACTGGTACATGGCATCGGCCATGCTGCGTACCTGAAAGCAGATGCCTGTGGCGTTGATGCTTTCGTAGGCGTCAAGGTAGGCGTTCAACTCGGTCTTTCGGGCTGATTGGCCTGATGTCTTGGGCCAGTCGATGGCCCAAACTGTAGCGAGCCATGCCGAGCGGAATTCACGCTTGGGTGGATTGCCGGCAAATGCTTGTGCGGCGGTCAGCAGCCCTATGGCGGCAATGGCACACTTGCGCAATGTTGTCATTTTTAGCGTCATGTGGTGTAGAATAGATATTAGGGTTGGTGAATAGATTTGTTTATCGCTTTATTACGTCGGTTGACTATCGGCAAGGTGGCCGGTTTGTACTGGCGTATTGTCAGCGCGGAGAGATATCCGGCGTCGTTAGTTTGTTGTTTATTGTTTTATGAGACGTTGGATTACGGGGGCAAGGCGTTGTGCAAAACCGACAAAGCCAAGGTCGGTGAGGTGGTAGTTGTCCACGGTGGTTTCCGGGTCGTCTCCGAGGACGTTTTTACCTTCGAAGTATTCGATGTTTTTGTCGCCGGCGGCAATGAAGCCGTTCACAAGTTGTCGCAGAGCGGCATTCTTTTCGGTAATGGTGGCGTATGTTTCAGCGTTGAAGCGCATTAGTGGGAATATAGGGCTTTCTACGAACAAAATGGGTGTAGTAGGGTGTGCCTTGCGTATGATGGAATAAAATTCGGGCATGCGCTCGACCAGCTCCGGCGTTTTGAGATTGGGCAGTGGGTCGAGTACAATCACAGATGGATTGGGCGTGGATGCGATAAGGCGGGCAATGTCCAAATCGAGTTTTGCATTGCCGCTGAATCCGAGGTTGATTACCTCATAGTCAATCATACGTTCGATGATATTGGTGTGGCACATACCCGGGCGTGTGGCACATCCGCCCTGTAAGATGCTTGTGCCGTACATTATCACCGGGTTGGCGCGTCGTGGTGTCGCAGCTTCAGGCGCAAGTACCAAGGCGCCTTCGTTTGTGCCGATATATAGCGAATCAACGCCATCGTACAATGACAAGTACAGCATATATTCGCGCATCTTGGGCTCCATGTCTGTCATCACGATAGTACGTGTGTTGTGCCTGAAGAAATTGGGGCGTGCGCTACCCATGGTGGTCCAATGCCCATTGTTGTCAAGTACGTATAGGTCGAGACCGCGTATGCCGGTGGCTGTCATATGGTTCATATCGAATTTGTTGCGGCTGTGCCATGCAGCGCCTATGGTAGAGGCATCACTCCGAAACCGTACAGCAAGTCCGGCACTGTTCTGTCCCAGGGCCCACAATTCGGGACGCATATTTGCCTTAAGGCTGTCAGGTAGCCGTGTATAGGCGTTTGATGCGTCTGGTGCCAGAGTCCCGAGGAGTGGTAGAGTCGAGGCATCGTGGTATGTCAATGAATCGGAGGATAGGCCGGCATTCATGGCTTTAGGTACTAGAGCCAAGATTGTCATTAATGTAAGCCTGCAAATAGCTTTCATCGGAGTATTCTAAAATATAGAGAGTTTGTGTACGATTATGTATTGACAGACAATCTAAGTAATTGCCGGCCAGGATTTCGCTTACAAAGTTAATTATTTTCTTGCGAATAATAAAGTTTTTTGCGGTAAAGCGCAGAATCGCTGTAAAAAAAAACGTGTGTGTCACTATGAACAAACGATGTATTAAGTTGCAGTGCGATACTTGGAAATAAAACGGGTTGTATTAGCGAGGTTATACCGTGCTGTTCATTTTGGAAAATTTGCTCTAATTGGTGCTTTGTGTAAATGGCTGAGAAATATTGAGTTGCCGTTTCTAATCGGGAAACATTATTTTTTAACACCTAAAATAGTTGCAAAATTTGGAAATTAAGCAATTTATTCCAAACTTTGCAAAGCCGTAAAGGCAGACGTGAGGCTGGCATTTTATTAAGACTTAGCGAGCCGACATGTCGGACCTCTTACGGCACATAATTATATTAAAAACAAAAAACACCGTGGAACGACCCAAGTATACTTTTGATGAGGCGTACAATGCTACGCTGAAATATTTTGACGGGGATGAACTTGCCGCCAAGGTTTGGACGACCAAGTATGCACTTAAAGACTCGTATGGCAATATCTATGAACTGACTCCGGATGACATGCATCACCGCATAGCCGGCGAGATAGCTCGCATTGAATCTAAGTACAAGAACCCCTTAACAGAGGACGAGGTATTCGAAGTCATGCGCGATTTCAGATACATAGTGCCGCAAGGCAGCCCGATGTCAGGTATAGGCAACGACTTCCAAGTAGGGTCGTTAAGCAATTGCTTTGTGATAGGGTTGGACGGGGAACCGGACTCTTATGGCGGTGTATTACGCATCGACGAAGAACAGGTCCAGCTGATGAAGCGCCGCGGCGGAGTAGGGCACGACTTGAGTCATATCAGGCCAAAGGGTACTCCGGTGAAAAATTCGGCGCTGACGTCCACCGGCCTGGTGCCATTTATGGAGCGCTACTCGAATTCGACGCGCGAGGTTGCGCAGGACGGACGCCGTGGTGCGCTGATGATGACTGTTTCGATCAAGCATCCCGAGGCCGAGGCCTTTATCGATGCCAAGATGGAGACAGGCAAAGTCACCGGGGCAAACGTATCGGTACGTATTGACGATGATTTTATGAATGCTGCAGTCAACAACGGCACATATAGACAGCAGTATCCCACGGACAGTGCCGTTCCTTCCATAGTAAAAGACATAGATGCTGCGGCCTTGTGGGGGAAAATCATTCACAACGCCTGGAAGAGTGCAGAGCCAGGGGTGCTGTTTTGGGACACAATTGTAAGGGAGAGCGTCCCGGACTGTTATGCGGACCTTGGCTTCCGGACCATATCCACTAATCCTTGTGGGGAGATACCTTTGTGTCCGTATGACAGCTGTCGCCTGCTAGCCATAAATCTCTACTCGTATGTTTGCAACCCGTTCACAGAAAAGGCCGAGTTTGATTACGGTCTATTTGCCAAGCATGTAGCCATGGCGCAACGCATTATGGACGACATCATTGACTTGGAGATGGAAAAGATAGATCGTATCATCGCAAAAATCAAGGATGACCCCGAAACGGATGAGGTCAAAAGCACCGAACTGCATTTATGGGAGAAAATAAAGAGTAAGACCATAAAAGGCCGACGAACCGGAGTTGGGACAACCGCCGAGGGGGACATGCTTGCTGCTATGGGGTTGCGATATGGCACACCCGAAGCCACGGACTTCAGCGAAGACGTGCATCGGCGACTTGCCTTGGCCGCCTACGGCTCGTCCGTGAAGCTCGCACGCGAACGCGGTGCTTTTGAGATATACAATACGGCCCGCGAGCAGCACAATCCATACATCAACCGTCTGCGTCTTCAATCGCCGGAGTTGTATGAAGACATGGTTAAATATGGTCGTCGCAACATCGCGTGCCTGACGATAGCCCCTACAGGCACTACATCGCTTATGACACGAACCACCAGCGGCATCGAACCTGTGTTTATGCCTGTGTACAAACGTCGTCGTAAGGTTAATCCAAGTGATGTGTCGGCTCGTGTCGACTATGTGGACGAAAGTGGCGACTCGTTTGAGGAATTTATTGTATATCATCCGAAGTTCATTGATTGGATGAAAATCAATGGTATAGAAGTGCGTCAGGACTATACGCAGGAAGATATAGAAGCTCTTGTGGCAAAGTCTCCGTATGCCCGTGCCACAGCTAATGACATCGACTGGCTCGAAAAAGTGAAGATGCAAGGTCGCATACAAAAGTGGGTTGACCATTCGATATCCGTCACCATCAATTTACCCTCTACGGTAAGCGAGGAGCTTGTTAACCAGTTGTATGTCGAGGCTTGGCGTCAAGGATGCAAGGGCTGCACGGTGTATCGTGATGGGTCGCGTTCGGGTGTTCTCGTGTCTGTCAGCAAGAAACCGGCGGAGACCCCTGTCCAGGTGCTGAAGCGCCCCATCGAATTGGATGCAGATGTTGTTCGTTTTCAAAATAACAAGGAGAAATGGATAGCCTTTGTCGGTCTAAGAGATGGTAAACCATACGAGATTTTTACCGGACTGGCAGATGATGATGACGGCATATTCTGTCCTAAGAGCGTGACCAAGGGCAAAATCATTAAGAATGTGGATGCCGACGGCAACAAGCGTTACGACTTTCAGTTTATAAACAAACGTGGTTACAAAACCACCATAGAAGGCCTTAGCGCGAAGTTCAATCCTGAATATTGGAATTACGCAAAACTGATCTCAGGCGTGCTTCGGTATGGAATGCCCATAGATCAGGTGCTAAAGCTTGTTGGTGGCCTCGAGTTGGACAGTCAGAGTATCAATACATGGAAAATGGGAGTGGAGCGTGCTCTCAAGAAATATTTGCCCAACGGAACAAAAGCAAGCGGCTTAAGATGCCCGAACTGCGGCAATGAGACTCTGATATATCAAGAAGGATGCCTTATATGTACGTCTTGCGGAACAAGCAAGTGCGGATAGAGCAGGTATCTTCGATAAGAGTATGCAGCAAGGCGCTTGTCCGATACGCGCGGACAAGCGCCTTGGGAATGAAATAATGTATATACGCTTAAGAAAATGGGCGAGATTAGCCTCCGGTAATAAATGGGTTATACATCGATTTATAGCCGGAGGCTCTTTTTTTGACCTATACGCCTTTTTTTTCTAAAAATAGCAGAAAAACATTTGTCGGTTCGAAAAAAGTGCGTACCTTTGCAACGTCAAAATGACATGACACCTTGCCTTGTGGTGTAATGGTAGCACGTCGGATTCTGGTTCCGCCTGTGAGGGTTCGAATCCTTCCAAGGCAACAAAAGACGCTTACGATTTTTTCGCAAGCGTCTCTTTTTTTGCACCTATGATCGCCGTTATGCTGCCGAATGTATTTTGGTTGATAAATAATGTAGACGACAAACATATGCACTATAGCAAATGCTTGTCGTCTGCATTATTGTTAATGATGTGTTTTACTCAGCTGTAAGCAGGTAGGACGTGAGAAAATCGACTTTCCCGGAAAGAATTCCTTTGTATACTTTGAAGTTTTTACCATGTACTGCGTCGGTATATGTCCCGTCCGGAAGGGTGGTTGGCATCTTGAATTTGTGGCTTTTGCCAGAGATATTAACCAAGGCTATTCCGCGATTACCACGAGCTACCTGTACTACTGTGCCATCATCTGTTGTTGTGATTGTTTCGGGTTGGCCGGCCATGTCCTTACGAAAAATGTTGACTGCAACGACTTCAGGATGGCGGAATTGGTCATTGCCGCGTGCACCGATGCGGTTTGTTCCCCAGGCGTTGGTTGTGGATGATCCTTCGGGACGGCTATAAAATAGTGGGCGTCCGGTTGCGCGGGCTGCTATGATTACCCAACCCATACGAATCTGGTCGTTGGTGAGGGCGGCTGAGATGTGTTCATTACAATATGTGTCATGGCTTTCCACCCAGGTGACAAGGTGTTGCGCGTTTACGGGGTGATACCATTGCGAGAGGTCGATATCTTTTGCATTGCCGTTGGCAAGTGCTTGGCGCAGAACTTGTCCGTAAGAGCTGGCGGTTTGGTCGACATATTCGGCATATTCGGTTTCTTTGGTGTTGCGGTCTTGGAGTATCTCGCCGTAAATATATAGACTGTCAGGCATTAGTAGCGAAAGGCCTTTGACTGCTTTTCGGCCGGTGGCTATATCCCAAAAGTCGTTGCAGGTGCTTTTGGCATCTAGCGGGTCACTGGGAAGTCCGATGTGTTTTGCAGTGTCATAGCGAAATCCGCGTGCGCCGAGGTTGATGAGATCGTTGACATATTGCAGATAATAGTATTGGAAGTCCGGGTTCTCGGTATTTACATCAGGCAGTCCACCCATTTGTCCGGTTGTGCATTGATATCGGTTATTGTAATCTGTAATTTCGTTGAAACCATTTGCATGATAGAGGTTTTCATGTCCGCCGACGGCTGCATCGAGAGTCGGCAGAACGGCATGGTGATCGATAGCCGTATGGTTTGGCAAGACGTCTACCAGAATTCGTACGCCATATCTATATGCGCTGTCGCACATGGCTTTAAACGAATTACGGTTACCTAGCATATAATTGCCGATGGTCCAGTCCGTGGGTTGGTAGTAGTAGTACCATTTGCCTTTGACCGAATCTTCTGGTGTACTGTACAATGCCGTTCCGCCGCCATCGCCGATATAGCATGCTTGTGCCGGCGAGGTCTGCACGTAGGTGTAGCCTGCCGCAGCAATATCATGCATGTTTGCCGCTATTGTGTCGAAAGACCATGTCCATGCGTGCAGGATTGTTTCGCTTCCGGAGGTGCTTGCGTGTCGAGAGTCGTGTATGCCCGAAGCCGAAGTCGAGGCGCAGCACAAGGTCAATACGCCTAGCAGTATTTGATTCCGTAAGTTGTACATAGATTCTTTTGTTTTATTAAGTATGATATAGTGTCAGAAGTCAATTGTTTGATGGGAGTTGCTTATGGTCAGTCGTGTCCGTATCATTTGTGCCAAAACGAAGGAGTAAAGACAATGACAATTGTGAATACTTCGAGACGTCCGATGAGCATAATCCATGCCAAGACCCATTTGCAACCATCGGCAAGCATACTGTATTCTTCACCAAAAGATGTAAGCCCGAAATTGGGTGATGCATTTGATATACACATCAAAGAGGATAATAGAGCGTCTTTTACGTTAAGTCCAAAGATGGTCATGATAAGTCCGCCTATTATTATTGTGAGCATATACAGGCACACAAACACCACGACTTTATTTACCAATTGAGGTGGCAGTACTCGGCTGTTAAGTCTTACGGGTAATACAGCATTGGGATGTATACATCTGTATAATTCGTTATGTATGTGCTTGAACAAGAATATGATGCGATCCAATTTGACACCGCCGCTGGTGCTGCCGGCACAACCGCCGATAAAGACTAGTATCATGAGTAATCCCATAACAAAAGGTCCCCATTGGGATATGGAGTTGACGACGTATCCTGTGGATGTTATAGTCGAAACGGTTTGGAACAATGGATCAATGATTGCCTCGCGCCAAGTATCTTCAACGCCGACACTAAGCAACGTAATCGAACTTATAGCAGTGATTGCGATGATGATTATGATAAACCATCTAAAGACATCATCGTCCCATAATCTCCGTGGATTGCGTATGGCGTTGCGTACCAGTAGCGCAAAGTTGACTCCACCAAGGAACATAAACACGGTAATGACGACTTTTATGTAATCGGAATTGAAGAAATCGACACTGGCACGTGTCGAATAGCCACCTGTGCTCAGCGTACCGAAAGCGTAGCAGATGCTGTCAAAGACGTCCATATGTCCAATCATAAGCAGAATGGCACAGCAAGCTGTAAGGACGAAGTATGTAACCCATAATGCTTTGGCTGTCTGTGATATGCGTGGGCGTACTTTGTCATGTGTTATGCCGGTCACTTCGGCATTGAACATTTGCATGCCTCCGGACGAGTTCAGCATTGGTATTACGGCCAAGGTAAATAGTATGATGCCCATACCGCCGGTCCATTGCATTATCGCTCGCCAAATGTGTACACCATGACTAAGGCTTTCTGCATCAAGATAGGCGCTGGCACCTGTGGTTGTAAAACATGAAACGCTTTCAAAAAATGCATCGGTAATCGAAAGATGACTGCTCGAGGCAAATATTAGAGGCAACATTCCAAATAGTGAAAATATCACCCAGGTAAAGCCGGTAAGAAGGAAACCTTCACGCCGAGCCATACGTGAATATGTGGCGTGTACGCAGTTGTTCAGTATAAACCCAACGGCAAAGGTGATGGCCACGGTTAGCGCAAATATGCTCCAATCGTCCTCGCCATAGCATAGACTGACTATGGTAGGGACGCAAATAAATACCGATTCGATCATTAATAGCCACCCCACGGTTTTGAGCAGCATGGGGAAGTTGATAAAACGTCGTTCGCGTATATTTTGCAATACTTGCATTGGTTATGGCTGTTTGTTTAGATATGGCACTTTTTAGAAGCCCGGTGTTGGATGTGGTAATCGTCAGTTGAAAAGTTTTTCGACTTTGTGCAGTGCGCCGCTCAGGCAGAAAACCACAACGTGGTCGCCAGGCAATATGATAGTGTCGCCGCCTACAAGCATGCCTTTGTCGTTGCGTATAAGTCCGGCCAATGTCATGTCGTGGGACAACTTGAGTTCTTTTACGGGTTTTCCGGATATCTTTGCACCGGGATGTACTTCCAGTTCGGCCACTTCGGCATCACTGAGTGCCAGGCATTTGGATGTTGAGGAGTCTGCGTCAAGGAGCAACTGAAATATTGAGCTGGACGCCAGGAGTTTCTTGTTGATTATCGTGCCGATGTTCAGGCCTTCGGCTTGTGATATGTATTGGATGTTCTCAACTTCGGCTATGGTTTTTTTTATACCCATTTCCTTTGCGGTGAGACATGTCAATATATTGGCTTCGCTGCTTCCTGTCAGGGCGATAAAGGCGTCGTATTGGTCTATGCCTTCGTCTATGAGTAAGTCAATGTCGCGAGCATCGCCTTGTATGATGTCGCAGTTGGGACATTTTTCCGGAAGGTGTCGGCACACTTCGGGGTTGTTGTCTATGATTTTGAAGTCGAATTCATCACCGGCGAGAGATGCGAGGCGTATTGCTATTTTGCCCCCACCCATAATCATTGCTCGGCGTATTTTGTGCTCAATTTTGCCTGTGAGAGCGAGCAGTTCGTCGACGTGTTTGTGGGTGGAGGTGATATACGCAATGTCGCCGGCTTCGAGTGTATCATCGCCTCGAGGAATGATAATCTCATGTGCACGTTTGATGGCTGATACGTGAAAGTTGCGATTGGCAAAGGCAAAATCGCGTATTTTCTGTCCCGCTATGGGTGAGCGTGATGTTAGTTTGACTCCGACAACGATAATTTCGCCGTTATGTAGTTCAAACCACTGGCGTACCCAAGATCGACGCATAGCCGTGATAATTTCTTGTGCTGCCAAATATTCGGGATATATCAGTTTGTCCACGCCCATGCGAGTTACCAATTCGTGGTTGCGCTCTTCCATAAAGTCGTAGCTGTTGATGCGTGCTACGGTAATATCAGCCCCGAGGTTTTTGGCAATAGAACACGCTACAATATCGTCTGTTTCGGAGGGCGTGAGGGCAATAAACAAATCGCACGATCCAACGCGTGCTTCACGCAATGTGCGGAACGATGTTGGGCTGCCAGTCAAGGTCATCAGGTTGTAATTTGAGTCCAGGAATGCTAAGCGCTCGGCATCTTCGTCTATTACGAGAATGTCTTGTTCCTCATGCGATAGGAGTTTGGCCAAATGTGAGCCTACATCCCCAGCTCCCGCAATCACTATTTTCATTTTTCGAGGATTTGTTTTATGGTGTCGACTATACCATCAGCATCAATGGCGCATAGGGCTTTCAGTTGTGCGACTGTGCCATGTGGGACAAAAGTGTCTCCGACTCCTATGGGGTGTATTCTTACGCCCGGATGCTTGTCGGCCATATATGATGTAATTACCGATCCAAGTCCGCCATAAACGGCAGCTCCGTCTTCGACCGTAACCACAGGAATGCTTCGTGTGGCGATGTCGTCCAGTATTCCGGTGTCTATTGGCTTGAGGAACATCATGTCGTATACGGATGCTTCGATGCCTTGGGCTGCCAGTGTTTCGGCTGCGTGCATTGCATCGTGTAGCATAGTGCCGATAGACACAATCGCCACGTGTGCACAGGCAGGATTACGCACAAGTCGTCCGCGTCCTATATCCAGCAATTGTGGGGCTTTTGAGTCAAGAGCATCGGCATTGTGCGCCTTTCCACGCGGATACCGTACGGCAGTGGGGCCTTCGATGCGGTGCAATGCTGTGTGTAGCATGTCACGCATCATGACTGCATCGGAGGGTGCACATACGACCATCCCGGGTATTGTACTCATGTAAGCCATATCGTACATTCCGTGGTGCGTGACTCCGTCTTCGCCGACTATACCGGCGCGGTCTATAGCGAAAACTACAGGTAGGTGCATCAATGCCACATCGTGTATCATTTGGTCGTATGCACGCTGCAGGAAGCTCGAATATATGGCTACGACAGGTCGTAAGCCTTCTTTGGCCAAGCCTCCGGCAAAAGTTACGGCATGTTCCTCGCTGATACCAACATCGAAAACTCTTTCGGGCATTTCGTGTTGTAACATCGACACAGAAGTGCCGGAGGGCATTGCCGCCGTGATGGCGACTACACTGCGATTGTCTTTACATACATCGACAAGCCAGTGGCCTAAAACATCTTGATACTTGATGCCGCATGAATTGTTGCGTGTGCCTGTGCCGGGGTCGAAAAGCCCCGGCGCATGCCATATCGCCGGGTTGGCTTCGGCCGGCGCATAGCCATGTCCTTTAATGGTCCGGAGGTGCAGTATTCGCGGCCCCTCCATGTCTTTGATATCGCGAAAAATGCGCACAAGTTTTATTGCGTCATGGCCGTCATAGGGACCGAAGTAGCGGATGTTGAGTCCTTCGAATATGTTTTGTTCGGAAGACAGCATTGCTTTCAGCGAGTTGTGAAAACGTAGAATTTTGCCGCGTCTGCGTTCGCTGACGAGCCCCATCTTAACGGCTCCGCGGTACAGTTTGTATCGCAGCGCGTTATATCCGGGCGATGTTGTCAAGTGTGTAAGGTAACGACTAAGAGCGCCGACATTGCGGTCAATGGACATGTCATTGTCATTGAGGACAATGAGTAGGTTGTTGGGGGTATTGGCTGCATTGTTAAGGCCTTCGAAGGCCAGTCCACCCGAAATGGATGCATCGCCGATGACAGCTACAACGTTTCGACGTGGCGTATCGTTGTTGATACGTGCAGCTATGGCCATTCCGAGTGCTGCGGAAATCGAATTTGACGCGTGTCCGGCACTGAAGGTATCGTATTGGCTTTCGTCCGGGTTCGGAAATCCTGATATTCCGCCGAATGTACGCAGGGTATCAAATTTGTCGCGCCGCCCTGTCAGAATTTTGTGCCCATAAGCTTGATGTCCCACGTCCCACACGATACGGTCGTATGGAGTGTCAAAGGCGTAATGTAGTGCTACTGTTATTTCCACGGCGCCCATAGACGATGCAAAATGCCCGGGATTGTGGCTCAGAGTCTCGATAAGCATGGCTCGTATTTCGGCGCATACTTGCGGTAGCTGAGATATGTCGAGCTTGCGCAGGTCTGCCGGAGAGTCAATGGTTGACAGCAGTGGGTATTTAGAGCTTTGGGCCTTGGTCATTTTTTACGTATTTCTTATACATCGGCACAAATATAATTATAGCCGAGGCAATGATCACGAAAATAATGTATAATGTCACTTTGACATGCAACACTATATAGCCCACAAGCAGAGCCCACAGGACAAAGAGTATGGCGAAACGTAGGATGACGGATATCCGCATTATTATTTTTGCGATTTTATAGCTGCGATGGATGCTTCGAGAGTTGCAATTTTGGCTGTTGCATCAGCCTGTTTACGCCGTTCGGCTTCGACAACGGCTGCCGGAGCATTGGCAACAAAGCGATCGTTGGAGAGTTTGCGCTCTACACTTTGTAGAAAGCCACGGTTGTATTCAAGGTCTTTGGTCAAGCGTTGAAGTTCGGCTTCGGCATCTATGGTCGACTCCATTGGAATGTTGAATTCGGTAGTTCCAACCATAAACGATGCGGCCAATGGGTCTTTTTCGGCATTCTCGTTAATGCCATTAATGTTGGCCAATTTTGTGATTACTACAGTCGGAATTCCTTTGTCAAGAGCCCCCAGGACATTAAGATCTAACGCTTGACGCGGCGAAAGACCTTTCGCCGCACGAGTTCCGCGTACGGCAGCAACGATTTCTTGTGCTACGGCCATAGCGTCAATGAGCGTAGGCGAGTATTCGACTGCCTTGGGGGCAGAGGCATACATCACAGATTCACCGGGGCGGCGTTGTCGAAGGTTCTGCCATAATTCTTCGGTTATAAAAGGCATGAAAGGATGCAACAGGCGCAGCAGTGCATCCATGTATTCGATGGCGTGTTCGTAAGTTGTGCTGTCGATGGGTTTGCCGTATTCCGGTTTTATCATCTCGAGATACCATGACGAATAGTCATCGCGTACCAGGCGGTATATAGCCATAAGAGCCTCATTGAGGCGGAATTTTTCGAATAGGTCGTCCACCAGCTCTATTGTCTGTGATAGACGTGCCTTAAACCAAAGATTGGCTTTCTCAGACACTTCGGTAGGCTTGATTGTGTCATCTACTTGCCATCCGCTGAGTAGACGGAATGCATTCCACAGCTTGTTGCAGAAGTTACGCCCCTGCTCGCAAAGGTGTTCGTCAAAGAGGATGTCGTTGCCGGCGGGAGCGGCTAGCAGCATTCCCATGCGGACGCCATCGGCTCCATATTTGTCAATGAGTTCGATTGGGTCTGGCGAGTTGCCAAGGCTCTTTGACATCTTGCGGCCAAGATTGTCGCGTACAATGCCGGTAAAGTAGACGTTGCGGAATGGGTATGTGCCAATGTATTCGTATCCGGCCATAATCATTCGTGCTACCCAGAAGAATATGATGTCCGGCCCGGTTACAAGTGTTGCTGTCGGATAGTAGTATTTGATTTCTTCGTTGTCCGGGTTGTTGATGCCGTCAAATAATGTGATAGGCCACAGCCACGATGAGAACCAAGTGTCAAGGGCATCAGGGTCGCGTTTAAGGTCTGAAAGTTGTAGCGCTTCGTTGCCAGAATCTTTACGCGCGATTTTGAGTGCCTCTTCCTCGTTAATGGCCACAGCAATACACGTTTTGCCATTGGTATCTTCGTAATACCATGCGGGGATGCGGTGCCCCCACCATAGCTGGCGACTTATACACCAGTCCTTGATGCCGTCCATCCATGCGCGGTAGGTATTCTTGTATTTCTCGGGGACGAAGCGGATAACATCATCCATCACGGGAGGCGTTGCGATTTCGGCGAAGTGTTTCATCGAAACAAACCATTGCAGGGACAATCGTGGCTCGATAGCCACCTTTGTGCGCTCGCTGTATCCCACGTTGTTGGTGTAGTCTTCGACGCGTTCAAGCAGTCCGGCTTTTTGGAGGTCTTCGGTGATGGCCTTACGGCATTCAAAGCGATCCATGCCAACATACATTCCGGCTGTTGTCGCAATGGTGGCGTCATCATTAAATATGTCTATGGACTCGAGATTGTGTGTCTTGCCTAGCAGATAGTCGTTTTTGTCATGTGCAGGCGTGACTTTGAGACATCCTGTGCCGAACTCAATGTCTACATATCTATCTTCGATTACAGGAATTTCACGACCTACCAAAGGCACAATTACACGATGTCCATGCAGCCATGTGTTCTTGGGATCCTTGGGATTGATGCACATTGCCGTATCTCCCATGATAGTCTCGGGTCGTGTTGTGGCCACCAATGCGTAGTGCCGTCCGTTTTCGTCTGTGTGTACCACTTGACCTTCGGTAGGGGCAATCTCGCAATCATCGGCAAGGTAGTATCGCAAATAGAAGAGGTGGCTGTGTTCTTGGACGTAGTTTACTTCGTCATCGGATATGGCCGTAAGGTTTGCAGGGTCCCAGTTGACCATGTGTAGGCCGCGATATAGCAACCCTTTGTTGTAAAGGTCGACGAAAACTTTAGTAACGGCTTCGGAGCGCGGAACATCCATTGTGAAAGCCGTGCGTTCCCAGTCGCATGAGGCTCCAAGGCGCCGCAGTTGTTTGAGTATGATGCCGCCGTGTGTTTCCGTCCAATCCCATACGTGTTTTAGAAACTCTTCGCGTGTAAGGTCGCTTTTCTTGATGCCTTCTTTGGCGAGTTTGGAGATAACTTTTGTCTCGGTAGCAATAGCGGCATGGTCGGTGCCGGGTACCCAAATGGCGTTTTTACCTTGGATGCGGGCACGACGCACCAAGATGTCTTGTATAGTATTGTTGAGCATATGCCCCATATGAAGAACGCCTGTGACGTTTGGCGGTGGGATGACGATGGAATAAGGCTCGCGTCCGTCAGGTACACTGTGAAACATGTTGTGCTGCATCCAGTATTCGTACCATTTGCCTTCGACGGCTTCGGGATTATATTTGGGGGGCAGGTTGTTGATGCTCATTTGAATATTATGTATTTATGTATTATAGTCGTTTTTTGTCTAAATCAATCGCAAAATTACTAAATTTCGGCTGAAAAGCCAATATATAAGGCGAAAAGTGCTGACACAAGGCATGGCCAGCGGACTAAAAGGCTTTTATTAGAATTGTTGCTGAGATCCGTTTCCGCATATAGTCGCAGGACTTCTTCGCGGATTGATTGCCGTTTTCATCTCGGCAGACTCTGAAATCTTATCATCTTTTGACTCTTTTAGGAGTCAACTTTTTCAGGGCGAGACAGTCTCTTTTCATCGAAAACAAGTTTATATCCTAAGCCACGAATATTGACTATGTCTATGGATGTTGACAGGGCTAAGTGCCTTCTGATTTTGTGTATAAAACCATGCAATCGGTTGACGTGGCTATAGTCAGATGAGCCCCAAATGAGCGATGATATATTTCGGCTTTCGATAATGCATCCGGGGTGGGTCATCAGTTCGCTTAGCACAATTGTTTCGGTATACGTGAGTATGGCCTCCTTGTCTCCAATGGTAAGCTTGTTTCGCTTGATGTCTAAATCACAGTCTCCGACCGAGTACTTCATATTTGTATTGTCCATCTTTCGGAAGCGTAGGTGAGCTCTTACACGCGCCATTAATTCGGCAAGGACAAAGGGCTTGCGGATGTAGTCGTTGGCGCCTTTGTCGTAACCTTGTAGTAGGTCCTCTGTGTCTGTACGTGCGGTAAGTATCAGTACCGGCATATTGTACCCAATGCGACGTATAGATTCAAGCATTGAAAATCCATCCATGCCGGGCATCATTACGTCCGCAATTACAAGATCCGGGTGTTTTATTGATACAAGTTGTATCCCGGTTGCTCCATCGCCGGCGGTGCTTACTTCATATCCTTCGTGTTGCAGTGCGTCTTTGATGATATATACCATGTTCTCATCATCATCGACTACAAGAATTCTGTCCCTATGCATATCAATACATTATTATTATTTGCTTTTAGAGAAGAAGATGGTGAACGTAGTGCCTATGCCTTTAGTGCTTGTGACATTTATGCGCCATCCCATTTTGGTCAAAACTTGGTTTACATAATACAGCCCAAGTCCATATCCGGGGACGCAAAGTTGGTTTTCTGACGGCTCGCGGTAAAACTTCTCAAATATGTGGGGTAGGGCTTTGGCTGATATCCCATAGCCGTTGTCTGTTATTATGAGTCTGTCGGAGTTGCAATCTATTGTAATGATTGTATTGTTCCCCGAGTATTTTGCGGCATTGTCTATGATGTTGGTTAGGATGCTGTTAAAGTGTTGAGAGTCTGTAAACACGACCAGGTCTTCAGGGGTGACGTTGACCTTGAATGTTATAGGCTTCGAGTTTTTGATGCGTATGGTCTCAATGACAATGTCTATGGCAGAGGAGACGTATACGGGTGTGACATCCAGTGCTATAGCGCGCATGCGTTTCATGCTGGTAATCAAAATGTTGTTAATCATTTCGGTCAGCAGGTGCAGGCGTTGCGTGATGATGCCTAGCAATTTGGTGTTGCGCTCCTTGTCTATTGGCTCGTAATAATTTTGCATAGAGTCGGCCGCAGCCAATGCCGCAGCTAATGGTGTTTTGAGCTCGTGGGTCATGTTGTGCGTAAAATCATCTTTCATTTCGTCCATAGTTCGCATGTGCCTGATGGTGCGCAGTAAGTACATAATGAACAATGTGGCTATGGCCATGATGCTTATAGATGTAGATAGAATGCCCGCCATTCGCCATAAAACGTAAGCGACCAAGGGCGTGAAACTGGCGGTGTATTCCGGTTGACCATCGTTATGATATTTCAATGAGCAATGCCACATCTTTTTATCAGATATGGTGTCTCCGTTGTGTATATCGACTTTTTCGGGGTTTAAGCCTTCAAGACGCATCTCAAGTCTGAATAAGCTGTCCAGTATGTGCATGTTTGGATGTCGGTCTTCGGGGTCGAATCCCTCGTGCATTGTTTCGGCTAGGCTGTTGGCAATTTGCTCCGGGATGTCCGAAAAATAGTATTGACCATTAGGCGCTTTTTTGCCGACGATATCAAAGTTGGCGAGTGTGAAAACCGAATCATTCAAAGAATAAAGGTTGCGAACGCGCACAATTAATTCCATAAAGTCGGCACGGCGCAAGCAGTTTTCTGCAGTCTGAATTGTTTCTTCTTTGATAGAAATGTATAATTCGGACAAGTTGAAAACGTTCGCTACCATCATAAAAAATAGAGCAAAAATAGCAATTCGCGTGGTGTATTTAAACGTTTTCATAGGAGCAAAAGTACGAATATTTTTCGGAATATATACAATTAGTATTACTAAAACTAAGACTAATTAAGGGAAGAATTTGCATTATACATATTTTTTGATGCTATCTTTGCATTGCACATAAACATTGATTATAAAAACGCAGTAGATGAAAGACAGTGCATATAACATATTCAGCACAGACGCCGATGGTAAGTCGTTGGTGTTCAATGCTTATACCAGGCGCTTCTTTCGGGTTTCTGAAAAGAACACGCATAGGCTTAGAGAAATCATAGCTGATATAGACCGATATGCGGATGTTATGGAATATGCCGGGCTATGTTCAACGTTGCGTGATAACGGGTTTGTTATTGATGATAACAAATCCGAGTATGATCTATTGTACAAATCCTTTGAGGCATATCGCACCGAGCCCGCGTATACTCTGCTGGTTATGACGTCATATGCGTGCAACTTTTCGTGTTGGTACTGTGTCCAAAAGCATAAAAGTGTCGCCTTGACAGTTGATGCCGAAGAGAAAATCAGATCTCATATAGCACGCTATTTGCACGACAATGAAATCACATCGTTCAATTTGTCGTGGTTCGGAGGCGAGCCACTGCTTAATTATGACAGTATATACAGGCTTTCGTATTTTGCTGCCGAGTATTGCCGAGACAACGATATTGACTTTATGTCCAGCATTACCACTAACGGATCTCTGCTTACAAAGGAAATGATAAGTGAAATGTCCGGATTAAACTTTCGTAGTTTCCAAATTACCTTAGATGGCAATAAACATTGCCATAATGCCACGCGGTACAATGCTACTATTAGCGACTCATTCTCCTTAATTCTCCATAATATATATACACTGTGCGATATAATCCCCGAGGCAAATGTGATTGTACGAATCAACTACACAAAGGATAATCTTGACGAAATCTTTGTTGCACAGATTGATACGGTCTTGGCTCCATTCCGTGATCGAGTGCAGATAATGTTCCGCAAGGTCTGGCAGGAGAAATTCTCTGACAAACTTAGCGCCAAAGTCGGGACTATTATGGAAGACATGGTCCGTAGAGGGTACAAAGTGTTCCATGACTTTGACAACCCGGCACCATGTTATGTGGAGAAGGCCCACTATCATGCCGTATTTCCGGATGGGACCGTAGATCGTTGTTCCAATGTCGACATGTCTCGGTCTCGTGGCGTGCTGCTTCATGACGGATCGATAAGATGGAATGTGCGACCGCAAGAATGTGATACCAACATTTTTACCGCCGAGTCAGAATGCCGTAGATGCAAATATCTGCCTCTTTGTTTTGGGCCGTGTCCAAAGCGAAGAATGGTTGAAAGCAAAAAGAACGGCTGTATCAGATGCCAATACGAAGATAAGGACAGCGTATTTGCGTCTGAGATCTTGAACTATGTACGCATAAAGGAGGCTGCTATATGACCAAACATAACATAGGATACAAAGTATTTCTCGAGGGCAGGAATGCCTCATCGAATATGATATATGTTTTTATAGACCCGCGAATTAATTCTCAGGCAGGCAACTACTTGTCGATGGTCTATACAACGCAATGCTCTTTGCTATATGCGTTGGCCATGAACAAACGCTTGATTTCATTTTTAAGGAAATCAAGAACACAACTCTAATGAATTTGAAAACACAAAAAATAGTATTATATGGGAAAGAAAACTATTAAGGTATCTGACTTAGAACTCTTGGATGAAACCAAACAGTTGGTGATACGAGGAGGCAAAGGTGGTGGACCAGACGATCCGGCCGATCCGAATGTAATTATCAATAAGAATAATTGCCCCACGTATGGTAATTGTAGAGAGATATGTGGAACCTAAGTCAAAAGTAAGTTAAATCCAAAGGGAAATAATAGAATAGATAAATTGTGTAGAATTTCACTTGGATAGTTTGCCGAGCTGATGGTGTGATATCATTGGCCGGCTGTTTTTATGTAGGGCTTTATCGGTTTTTAAGTGAGTTTCATGCGGATATATGGCCAATTTGAGTATTTGTAGAAGGTTTGAAGGAGTATAATGCCTATTGTGTGATATATGGATGGGTGTGCAACCATCATCATGGCTTTGACTAATCTTTTTTGGCGCCCCTCATTAGTTAGAGATGCCATTTAGTTATCTAAATGATCTTGAACCTATTCCATTTTATACGTTTCAACCCTGCCACAGAATCGGTAGCAGGGTTGAAACTATAGGTTTGAGATAATTAGGAGCGTTTGCATAATTGTCTCGTTTTTATTGGGTGTACATTTGCCAGAGTGTGGCGCCATGTGCAGGGACGTGAACACATACAATGCAGTCCGGTTGCATATCAAGTATTGTCTTTTCGTCGGATAGGGCTTCAGTGGCATTATAACGACCCGGCCGCAGATGCAAATAATCAAAGGCTGCACGAGGTATTTGCACTTTGATGTCGGCATCACTGCTGCTGAAATTACATACAATAAAAAGTGTTTCTGTGTCATCGCCACGCATGTACGCGTAGTGATAATGAGGATTTATTCCCGCGTTGTTGTAATTGACATACATCAGGTCAAAGAAATTACCGAGTCTTACTGCGGAATTATCATTGCATAGGCGCAGTACTTTTGTATAAGTTTGTCGCAGTTTCTTTTCATCGGCGGTAAGTTTGCCTCGACATGTGCCTTTGGCTAAATGTCGGCGTATCTTCTCAATGCTCCAATAGTCGAAGATTGTTGTACGTCCGTCCTGTCCGCTATATCCTTCGGCGTCAAGTGCCTGCTCTCCAAGTTCCTGTCCCATGTATATCATCATGGCGCCGCGGTCAAAGGTGGCGCTTACGACCAATGCAGGTAGAACAGTGCCGGCACATCCGGCGAACTGAGGCGATGCATAGCGCTGTTCATCGTGGTTTTCGAGAAAATGCAACATGTGATCGCGGATATCGTCCACGGTTTGCCAGCAGCCTGTTAGTGCCGCTGCTGATGTGCCGCTGCCGGTGACTATATTTCGTAGAGTATCATATAGTGTTACCTTGTCGTAGAGATAGTCAAATCCGCAATAGTGGATGTATTGGCGGTATAATGCCACATCGTATATTTCGGCAATGAATATGATATGTGGATATCGATGTTTGACCTGTGCAATGGCCCAGTTCCAAAACTCGGCCGGCACCATATGCGCCATGTCACAGCGCATTCCATCAATGCCTTTGCCGGCCCAAAACATCATAATATCAAGCATCTTGTGCCATGTGTCAGGTATGGGCCGGAAATGTTTGGACCCGTTCCACGGATCAACGCCATAGTTCAACTTGACGGTGTCATACCAATCGTTACGGCTTGGAAACGCCGTGTAGCAATCATTGCCGGATGCCCGTGCCGGAAATTCGATATAGGCATCATCCGTGCCCGGTTCCCCAAGATTTACACTTTGTGGAGCAAACTGCTGTCGTGTAATATAATAGAAGTTGTTGTTCGGGCTGAAAAACATTTCCTTGTTGTCGTCATCGCCGAGGCCTTTGATGTCGTCCGGTGCCGCATCGCTATGGTATTGACGTCCGACGTGGTTTGGCACGAAGTCAATGATAATCTTTAGCCCGGCATCGTGTGTGCGGTGTACCAACGCTTCAAATTCAGCCATGCGGGTAGGCACGTGTTCGGCCAAGTCCGGGTCTATGTCGTAGTAGTCGGTGATGGCATATGGGCTGCCGGCGCGACCTTTGACTATGTGTGGATTGTCACGTCGTATGCCGTAACGGGTGTAGTCTGCATCGTGGGCGTGCTCAATAATGCCCGTATACCATATGTGGGTGACGCCTAAGGACGCAATGTCACGGATTATGGCGTTAGTAATCAAGTTGAGTTTCCCACAGCCGTTCTTGGTTATAGGCGCTCCGGGTATGGGATTGGGACAATAGTTGGTATATAAACGCGGCAGCATCTGGTATATTACCGGACGCTGCGCGTTTGTCCCCTTGCGACTGTCAGTCATAGGCAATCAAAAGCAGGGTTTAGTACTATTTGATGAGATATTGTGAGGAGATTGAGCGGTTTTCGTGCACGCGTCGTATGGTGTCTGCGAATATGCCGGCAATGGAGATGATGTGGCACTTGGGGCATTCCCTATTGTATGGGATTGAATTTGTGAAAATCATCTCGCATAGAGCACTATCCGTTACGCGTTGTGTGGCCGGGTCGCTCATTATGGCGTGAGATGCAACGGCTCGGACACTTCGAGCACCATTGGCAATCATTAGGTCTGCGGCTTTGGCTATTGTGCCGGCTGTGTCTACCATATCGTCAATCAAGATTACGTTTTTATCTTTGACATCGCCGATAATGGTCATGTGTTCGACTACGTTGGCTTTGGCTCGCTGCTTGTGGCACAAAACCAGTGGAACGCCGAGATATTTGGCATATGAGTTAGCGCGTTTTGCGCCGCCTACGTCAGGTGTAGCAATTACCAAGTCTTCGAGCTTGAGCGACTGGATATATGGAATGAACACCGAGGATGCGTACAGATGGTCAACGGGAATGTTGAAGAATCCCTGTATCTGATCGGCGTGTAGATCCATGGTGATTACGCGGTCTACACCGGCGGTCATTAGCAAGTCGCTCACCAGTTTGGCAGCAATGGATACGCGCGGTTTGTCCTTGCGGTCTTGACGTGCCCATCCGAAGTAGGGTATCACGGCAATGACGGAACGTGCAGATGCGCGTTTAGCGGCATCTATCATCAGTAGTAGTTCCATCAGGTTGTCACTGTTAGGGAATGTTGACTGTACAAGGTATACCTCGCAGCCTCGAATGGATTCCTCGAAAGATACTTCAAACTCTCCATCGGCAAAGTGCTGTATGTTCATTTTGCCTAAGGGAACGTTCAGCTCGCGGCAAATCTCTTCGGCCATATAGAGCGAGCGTGTGCCCGCGAAGATTTTGAAAGGTACTTGTGGTGTATTCATTTTTCTTTTGAAGAATGGTAATTGAAAGGATTGGGTGAGACTAATCTCACTGCAAAGGTAATCTTTTTTTTGCGTCCGTCCATATTATTATACAATAAAAAGCATTAGGATAATTGCGCATTGGTCTATTATAAAAAAAGAGAACGGTATATTTGCCGCTCTCAATATTATCCAAACTTGTGAAATGTATTAGTGTCTTTGAATTGCAGTTTCTAAGATTGTGTGAGATTTAATGCTTCCAAAGTGGATTTTTCGGGGTTGGCAGCGACAATTCGACCATCGGGGTCAATAAGTATTGCGCCATAGTGGTCTGAAATGCCGTATACTATTCGTAGATTATGAGCAAGTGCTGCCCCGGCATAAAACTGTGTTCTGTTTGGTAGATGGTCTTGGCGGATAATTTCGCGATATAACACGGGGTCTTCATCGAGGTTTATGGATGCATACTCAACGGCGTTCCCGTTTTTGGATTGTTGATGCCAGCGGCTATATTCGGTGGCCGTAATGCGCGATTGTGCATCTTTGGAGGTCCAAAATGCGACGAGCGTATAGTGTCCCTTGTGGCTGTCAAGTGTGAAGGTGTGATGTGCATTCTTTACTTCGAATGCCGGAGCTTTATCGCCGATAGTTGCTGCTGTGGGGGCGGATTCAAATCCGTAAGTGACAGAAAGCATCCCGACTAAAAGCACAATAATAAAAAGTTGTTTTTTCATTGCAAATCGTTATAGTTCTACACTAAGATGTACACCGGGGCATCCACTGCTTTTTGGAGTACATCCTGCCGATTTTCGGCAAGGCGCTACCGCTGTAGCACCGGTTTCCTTTTGGAATTGCGACGCAAAGTTACAACTAATATATTGAATATCAAAAATATGCTTGATGAGTGTGGCTCAACATGCGTGAAAAAACAATGCCCACAATGTCGTTTTTAACATTTAACAACTGCATGAGTGTGCATCGGATAAGGGAGGAGTGTGAAGTGGTTAATAATTGTTAAGACGGGGAGTACCCGGCTTTTTCGAGGCTGTTTTTTGTGCCGAAAAAACTCGGGGACAACAACTGAGACAGAGCCGTTTCGGGGTATTTTTCCATATAGCTCTTGACTATTCTAAGACCGATATATCGTGCCACGCGTCCGGGTGCGTCCGGGCTGATAATATATGTTTGTGGTGATGGAGCAAATAGTTTTTCCATAAGTGCCGCATCTGTCGAGTAGAGCATTTGTCCTTCGATAAGATGCTTCCAAATAAATGTTTCGTTTGATTGTATATCGGCCATGGTTGTTTCATTGTATCCGAGGGCATGGGCTTCAGTAGCCTCCGGAACGACCTGAATCTTGGCGTAAGCTAAAGCCCCTTCGTATAATAAGCGCGACAATATTGTTCGCTGTGCATTGGCAATTCTTTTGTATGGATAAGCATCGGCTATTAGAGACTCGGCCAAATCGTAAGGTAGCATTTGTGGACATTTTGTGGCGCGGATATATTGTGGCCACCCGGAATATGCTGGATGATTGCTGCCGAGATAATGGTTAAGAGCGACAAATACGTATGGTTCGTTGATTACTATAGATTTGCGGTCGGACCATACCACGGATGCATAATGGCGGCGGTGCAACACCAAACCTTTGTCAGCGGCGTTGTATAATATCATGCCCAAAGTATCGCTCATTGTGGCCAAGTTCGGAAACACTTTTGCCGCTTCGGGAGCAAACATCGCCACGGCACGAGATGTGGCGTAATCCTGCCAAGTTGTGTCGCCATGCGTTGAGCCCAGATATTGCAACAATGCATCGGCATACGCCTTAATATCCTCCGGTAGTATCGCAGTCTCGGCTTCGTTATTGTATGTCAGTGCGAGACTGTCAAGCCGTATAATCGGCTCCGGAGTTAGGCCTCTGTCGCCATTTGTGCATCCGGTGAATGTGCAAAGTAGCGATACGATGATAATATAAATGTAGGATTGTTTTTTAACCATAGTTTTTGATGGGAAAATATTCGCGCAAATTTAGGCAAAAATGGCAGATATAGTATCAATGTTGGCGGAAAAGTGTCTGCTATGTCAAAAATTAACGCGTGTAATGGGTGTCCGTGGCGAACTTTTTAGTATTTTTGCAGATAAATTGCGCAGGCGTACCGCCTAAGGCGAGTGCGTTGTGCGTGTATAGATATTAGATAATGACCGCCAAACGCATACATACGATACTTGTCTCGTTAATATTGTGCACCATAGGTATGATGGCTGCAGATGATACACAGCCTTTTGTCTTGGTGCTTGATCCTGGACATGGAGGCAAGGATATAGGGGCTCCTGGCGCGTGTCGCAAAACCACGGAAAGCGCAGTGGTCCTGGATGTCGCCAAGCGGGTAGGGCGTATGGTAGAAAATGCGGATTTGGATATAAAGACGGTATATACCCGAAAGACAGACCGCTTTGTTACATTGCAGGGACGCGCCGATATAGCCAATAAGGCGCATGGTGATTTATTTGTAAGTATACATTGCAACTCGGTAAAGTCCGGAGGAAACAATGTACAAGGTACTTCGGTGTACACACTTGGCAGTGGGAAATCGAGTGAAAACCTGCGAGTAGCTATGCGAGAAAATTCTGTGATTGAACTTGAGCCGGATTATACGGCAAAATATAGCGGCTTTGATCCAAATTCGGTCGAGTCGTACATATTGTTTGAGCTGAGCCAAGATGTTCACATAAGACAGAGCATTGACTTTGCGCGATTGGCTCAGGACGAATTGGTAACTACGGCAGGACGTGTAGACAAGCGGCTACGACAAGCTAACTTTTGGGTATTATGGGCAACTTCGATGCCTGCCGTATTAGTCGAACTTGATTTTATTTGTAATCCGACAATTGAGGCGTTTTTTGCCGATGAAGAAGGTCGGGAAAAATGTGCTCAGGCAATATTTAATGCTATTAAGACGTATTACGAGCGTACCATCAGGCAAAAGGAGGCGGGCAAACAACACACCGCATCTGCTGATAGACCCAATGGTAAGAAAAAAAGATAGTCTCCTCTCACTCCAAAGTAGTATCTAAATCAGAAACAACAAGTGGTGTCATACACCGCGATACGATAACACGAACCAAATAGACAATGAAAAAAGTCTTCAGAAAAGAGATCCTTATTGCCGTATGTGTCCTTTCGGCACTTGCCATTTTGGTATTTGGCATTGATTTCCTAAAAGGTGTCAATGTATTCAAAGCGACCAATTATTACTATGCAACTTACACCGACGTCCAAGGTCTGGCTGTATCGGCTCCCGTGACCCTGAGCGGTTACAAAGTAGGACAAGTACGTGACATAACCTACGAGTACGATAACCCCGGACATGTACGTGTCGAAATTGCCCTTGATAAAAACCTACGTCTGCCCAAAGGTTCGCAAGCTGTGCTTTCCAGTGATTTGCTGGGTACGGCATCTATACAATTAGCATTGGCTCCGGGCAAAGACTTCTATGAAGTAGGCTCGGAAATACCCGGCATAGTTCCCAAGGGGATGATGGATAATATTTCGGATGATCTGCTACCGTCAGTCGCTGCAATAGTTCCGAAGGTGGATACTTTGCTCACCGGTGTCAATGCTCTTGTCTCCGATCCTGCTCTTGCAGCTTCGGTAAAACGACTCGATGCAATTACGGCAAATATAGAAAAGGCTACAGTAGCACTCAATGGTATTATGCGTACACTTCCGCCCATAACATCAGATATCAAGTCCATTACCGGCAATGCTTCAACCGCAGTGGGGAATATCGCTGTACTTTCGGAGAAACTTAGTACAATACCTGTGGACTCGCTGATGACCACATTGGATGCTACAGCACAGAACCTCAAGGATCTCTCCGAGCAGCTTAAGAGCCCCAATTCGACTTTGGGACAATTGATGAACAATCCTGCGTTGTACAATAACCTTAATGCTACTATACAGAGTCTTGATTCGTTGTTTACCGACATCAAAGCTCATCCTAAACGCTATATCAGCATTAAGTTATTATAAGCTTCGGCCGGATTCGATAGTAAGGCAACCCCATGACGAGTACACATGAAGCACTAATCATGGTGCGTGTCATAATAGGCAAACAATTACCCCTGTCACAAATAGTTGTAGCAGGGGTAAGTCTCTAAAATAACCTTGTATACCATTTTCGTTGCTATAATATATAAACACCGGAGCTAAAGATAGTAATATGACAGAACGTATAGAGTTGACGGTAGATCCTCGGACGGCTGCCGATGACGCGCTTATGCGCGTATACATATCCACCAAGATGGACATAGATGTCAATCGTATTCGCCGCGTAGACATCGTGCGCCGCTCCATAGATGCGAGGCAGCGTAATATAAAAGTCAATTTTGCGGTCATAGTTCATATAGACAAAATAGATACGACGGTCGATCTTGCACGGCCTGTAACGTTTGAGCCTGTCGGCGTCGATGCACCGGAGGCCATTGTTGTAGGTGCCGGCCCGGCCGGGTTGTTCGCAGCCCTAAGGCTTATAGAGCTGGGCGTTCGTCCGATAGTCCTGGAGCGTGGTAAGGATGTGGACAGCCGTCGCGTTGATCTTGCTGCAATCAGTCGTCGCGGCATTGTCGATAATGACAGCAACTACTGCTTTGGAGAAGGCGGTGCCGGGGCCTATTCGGATGGTAAACTATACACTCGCAGTCGCAAACGTGGTCCGGTTGACGTCATTCTCAATATATTCCATCAACACGGCGCCTTGCGTGATATACTTGTAGATGCTCATCCACATATTGGTTCGGATCGCTTGCCGGCCATTATCAAGGCTATACGTCAAACAATCCAACGCTGTGGTGGGGTCGTAAATTTTGGAGCGCGAGTCGTATCGGTGGACATTGAAGTGAAAGACAGTGTGCGCCATGTTGCAGGTGTGACAACAGCAGAGGGCAAATCGTACCAAGGTCCGGTTATACTTGCCACAGGCCATTCGGCACGAGACATATACCATTTTTTTGCAGATAAGGGTCTTGCACTTGAGGCTAAGGGGATTGCTGTCGGTGTGCGCTTGGAGCATCCACAGAATGCTATAGACCGGATACAATATCATAATCCAAATGGACGGGGTAAATACTTGCCGGCTGCCGAATATTCGATGCTGACACGTGTGGATGACCGTGCGGTGTACTCTTTCTGCATGTGTCCAGGTGGTTACATCATACCTGCGGCAAGTGCCCCAGACGAATTGGTAGTCAACGGCATGTCTCCAGGCAACCGCGGCACACGTTGGGCCAACAGTGGAATGGTGGTGGAAATACTTCCGGAGGATGTCGAAGGCGATGACGAACTGCGTATGATGCATTATCAAGAGAAAATTGAACGTCAATTCTTTGAAGACGATGGCAGCCTTAATGCACCGGCACAGCGTATGACCGATTTTGTCGCTTCACGTCCGTCTGTATCATTGCCGTCCACTTCATATGCCGCCGGGATACATCCGGCACGTGTAGACGAGCTACTGCCAAAGGCTGTAGCATATCGTTTACAAAAGGGATTTAGCGAATTCGGGCGTCGCCATCAAGGTTTTTTATGTGCGGATGCATGTGTTATAGGTGCCGAGACTCGTACCAGTTCGCCTGTACGCATTCCGCGAGATGAAACATCTTTTATGCATACAGAGGTGTCAGGCCTATATCCATGCGGCGAAGGCGCCGGATATGCCGGTGGCATCGTCTCTGCCGCCATCGATGGACGCCGATGTGCCGAGGCTTTAGCTGAGGCTTTGGTCGCACAGGATTAATCGTTTGTAAAAAACAAAACGCGGTAGGCACAGTTCCTGACAAAGAGTACTAGTGCCATAAAGCCCAATGAGTATTTGTTACTCAACAGGCATTTGTGGCAGGTTGTGCATCGTCCAAAAGAACTTAGTTACGGACTCTTCTGCCTATGGTAATGGTCAGGATTTAGTCCCTTTTGCTCCTTTTGTGCCGCCGCCAAGGGCAAAGATGTTCTGGTCGTATGATACTATTTTTTGGCTTTGATGGCGGGCACGTCTAAGTGCAAGAGACACCAGTTGCGACATTAATTCGCTGAAGGTGATACCAGATGCCTCCCATAAGTAGAAAGATAGTGAGCCGGGTATTGTGTTGATTTCGTTGACGTATATCGAGCCGTTGGCATCATCGATTATCAAGTCGACGCGGGCCACTCCGTGGCATGACAATACACGGAATGTTTCTCCGGCGAGGAATTGGATGCGTTTGGTGATACCTTCGTCCAATTCTGCAGGGATTCGTTTGGCCGAAGCTTGCATTCCTTTGGCGCCTTTGCTTCCTCCCATGTATTTGTCTGTATACGAAAGAATTTCCCCGGTTTTGATGGGCTCTTCAAGTACGGACATATGATAGTCGTCACATGTCCCGAGGACAGAGCAGTTGATTTCTTTGAGTTGCTCAACGAGATGTTCGACGATGAGACGTGTCGAGTATTTCGCTGCTTCGGTGATTTTTTCGGCAAGAGCCTCGCGATTGTCAGCACGTGCGATGCCTACAGAAGACCCGAGGTCGGCAGGCTTGACAATTACGGGGTAAGACAAGACTTTTTCTACTTGGGCGATAACTGCGTCGGGCTCTGAAGCCCACTTTTGATCCGTAAACCAGGTATAGTCCACCACAGGAATATCGCAAGCGCGAAGTATCATCTTCATCGTAATTTTGTCCATGCCGTTGGCCGAGGCAAGTACATCGCATCCTGCATATGGTATGCCGATAGCCTGCAAAATACCTTGGAATGACCCGTCTTCACCATTGGCGCCGTGTAGTACCGGGATAATTACGTCAAGTGTGGTTACCTTTTTGACTTTGATGCCAAACATCGAGGACGCGTTGGTATATAGAGCGGTGTCGCCATAGATGGGGCGCATGTATACAGGTGTACAACGGCGCAACAGAGCAGGAACATCACGGTAATTGGAAACGTCCATCAAGGCTTTGCCTGTATACCATTGCCCTCCCTTGGTGATATATATGGGGGTTATGTCATAAAGTGTTCGGTCAATGGCACTCATAGCTTGAGATGCCGAGATTACGGATATTTCGTGCTCGGTGGAGCGTCCGCCGAAAAATACACCGATATTGGTTTTCATAATTAAGAATGTATTGTATTGTTACTCGCTTGTGTTATGCGTAAGCTATTTGGATGCGATATGAGTGCCAATTATTTGAAGGTGTCAGGCAGGTCGTTTTCGTATAAGACCACATCTCCTTGACCGGCATGCATCACAATATATTGCTGGGCTTGTGCAAAGGTGTCAAAGGCAAGGATTTCTGTGCCTTTGCCGTTTTCCGTGTCTTTTGTCTCTTCAATTCCTTGGACAATGGCGTCATGATTATATTGACCGATGACAAGTGCGATGTCTGCTTTACGACCTATTTGAGTGCCAAATGCAAGGTTAAGTTCTTCTTGTCGTTCGCCTAATTCAATCATGCCCGGAGTGACGACAATTGCGCGGCCTTGACTATCTTGTGCCATATCGGCAAGGACTTCCAAGGCCATTTCCGCTCCGCCGGGATTACTGTTGTAGGCATCATCTAATATTGTGTACGAACTCGGTAATCGGCGTACCGATAGACGATGCTCCACTTGACTGAGCGTACGTACCGCTATCGCGATTTTTGCAGCAGGTACCCCGAGCTTGAGCGCAATGATGACTGCAGCCGTGATATTGGAAATGTTGCAGCGGCCTACCAGCGGGGTTTGTAGTTGCAGGTGCAGGCCCTCGAGACCTATGATGGTGAATGAAGTGCCGTGTGCTGTTGTGGTTATGTCGCATGCGCGGTATGACGCTTCGTCTGTATTGTCCACAGCATAGCGGGCTACAGCGACATTATCCACCTTACGCGTGCGAATCATTTCAAAGTCATTATTGACTACCGCGAGGCCGTCAGCCGGCAATGCATCAGCCAATTCGAACTTGGTGTCGCGCACATTCTCGATGGTCTTGAATGATTGGAGGTGCTGAGGCCCTACAGCGGTGATGATGCCCATGCATGGATGTACAATGTCGCAAATCTCTCGTATGTCTCCGCGCTGTTTTGCGCCCATTTCAGCGATGAATATTTCATCGTAGGGCTTTAGATATTCGCGTATGGTGCGTACGACACCAAGCGTGGTATTGAAGTTGCCCGGAGTCATGCAGACACTGAATTGCTCAGCCAATATATGGTTCAAAAAGTGCTTGGTCGAGGTTTTGCCGTAGCTGCCCGTAATGCCAATCACTTTAAGACGTGGCATATCGGCAATACGACGTCGTGCATCGTTGATATAGCGTCGATTGATGGCTTTTTCGATAGGAATCAGTATAAAGCATGCCGCCATAATGATGCCATGCGAAAGAGCGTAGCATGCTGTGAGAGACTCGGCTGCCACGAAAGCGTAGGGCGCGTATACATCGCCTATCAGAAGTGTAGAAACACAGGCAATGCCTATGGTAATTATGATTGATGTGACCATTATGCGAGCAGCGCGCCGCGTCATTACCAGTGGCTTTTTGTAACGCTTTGTAGCCAGTTGCCATGTTCTGATTACGCCATAGAGCAGTGCCGAACCAAGGGCAACAACAGACAAATGCAGGTTAGTCAGCCCAACAAAGAATATGATTAAGATACATAGTCTCGACATCGAAGTACTGTCGCCGCTCTCGCGCAGCCATTGCATATAGCGGGAATTGCGATACGAGTTCTGTTGTAACATCATCAGGTCGCGACGCAGTTCGAAGAACAGTGCTATGGCCATGGCCAAAGCTGTGGTGGATGCCAATATCGTCATTTGTGTTGTCATTGTTTCTTGTCTTTGAGTGAATTGAGGAATGATGCGACTACGGCGCGAAATCCGATGGGGTTGTCCAAAAAACTATAGTGTCCGCATCCGGCAAAAGAAACCAGACCGGCATCGGCAATAGATTTCTCCATTATATGAGCGTCACGGATAGGCGTTGCGGTGTCGTTTTCGCCCCAAATCAACAGTGTGGGCGCCTTGATTGACGGCATAACGTGTCGTAAGTCTTCGCCTACGCAGCGGCTGAGTATGGATCGCATCATTGGCGTGGAATTGGCGTAGTCGGACGAGCCGCGGCTGCGTCGCATACGCTCGACAACGGCCTCGGCTTTTGTATGCGGCAGCAGGGCATAGGCCATGCGTCGACCGAATTTGTAACTATATACTTTGAGATAATATTTTAGACTATGACGTGGACGGATGCCGGCTGCGTCCACAAGTATGACGGCACGCACATCGTTGCGAGAGGACATAAGTATGGATATGCGTCCTCCGAAGCTGTGTCCCAAAAGTATAGGACGTATAATGCCGAGTTCCTTTGTCAGAGCCTCGATGTGGTGAGTATATTCTTCGATGCCCCATATGGTCGGCGGTTCGGAACTTTGTCCGAATCCGGGTAGGTCGATGTTGTATACGCGGCATCCGTTGGCAGCGCATACAGACTCTATGGAGGCTACGGTCGATACGTTGCACCCCCAACCATGCATAAGAATAAGCGGCATACCGCCTTCGTTTCCGGCGATATGTACATGCGTATGTATATCACAGACATCAATATAGATGTCCCGAGACTGTTCCATAGTCGTAATAGTTACTTCAACAGGCAAAAGCATTCATCAAATGGGGTACGTACCATGAATTTTGGAACGTATACGGATAGCTGCTTTTGTAGTGCAAAGTTAATATTTTTTTGAAAGAGTGCGCTTATATTATCAGCGTAACTATATCAAAATTTGTAACGACATCTTTTTTTATAGATACCTCAGGAACTATGAGATGGATTAATGTCTGTATTTTTCCGCCTAATTCATTTTATAAAAAAAGTTATTTGTATGCTTGGATTGATTCAAGCTATTAAATATGACCTATACGCCTATAACTCATACTTTGTTATTTGTCCGTCAAAATATCGAATATGGTTGCGCCGCTATCAGACATCGGTATCAGAAGAACTATGACAGCCAATACAATGAATATGGCCAATACCAGAAGTGAGCCGTATCTGATTATTCCGGGTAGCTTTTCGCCGAGCATGTTCTGTATTTTGGACGAGCGCTGCGAGTCGTCTATATGTGTTTTTTTGTTCATGGCAGTTGCGTCAATGTCCGAGTTCAAGTTGGTCTTTGACAAGGTTGAAATACACTCCGCGTGATTGTACAAGTGTGTCATGGTTGCCAGTTTCGACTATCCGTCCTTTGTCGAGTACGACTATTCGGTCGGCATTGCGCACGGTCGATAATCGGTGTGCAATGATGATGACCGTGCGCCCGCGGAAGAATTCGGAGAGGTTATCCACAATTGTGCGCTCGTTGGATGCATCAAGCGAGTTGGTGGCCTCGTCAAGCATCATGTATTCAGGCGAACGATATACGGCGCGTGCGATAAGGATGCGCTGTTTTTGGCCTTGGCTGAGTCCGAGGCCCTCGTTTCCGATTTTTGTGAGATACTTAAGTGGAAGTGTTTGTATAAAGTCGTATATATTGGCTACGCGTGCGGCATAATCCAATTTGGCGCGGTCTATTTCAGAGTCGTCAGCGGCGATATTCCGTTCGATACTCTCTGAGAATATGTATCCGTTTTGCATCACTACTCCGCATTGGCTCCTCCACCAACGCGGGCTGTATTCTCTAATGTCTACACCGGCTATGTCTATTGTGCCGGATAGGGGCGGATAATACCCGAGAATCAACTTGAGCAATGTGCTTTTACCGCTGCCAGAGGCGCCAACGACAGCTGTAATTTTACCTTTGGGGACTGACATACAGATATCGTTCAATGTATATTCGGGTGAGTCGAGGTCGTATTTAAACGATACATGGTCGAATACGATGTCTCCCGTCTCGGCAAATCGTGTACGAGTCCCGGCAAAAGACTCCTCATTTTTGCCTCGATGGACTTCGTTGATTCGTTCAAGTGAGATACGCATATCTTGACAGGAGTATACAAAGGACATCAATTGCTCGATGGGCGAATTAAGCTGCCCTACGATATATTGTATGGCAAGCATCATGCCGAGCGTAATTTCGCCTTCGATGACGGCTGTGGCCGACAATACGGTAATCAGGATGTTTTTGATTTCGTTGATGAGTATAGCTCCGGTTTCTTGGATCTGTTGCAGTTTGAGCGCACGTACGCGTGTCCCGAAGAGGTCTGCTTGTGTGTCTTCCCATTCGTAACGCCGCCGTTTTTCACAATTCTGCAATTTGATTTCGGGCATTGCCGACAGCATCTCGTAAGTCTTGCTTTGGCTTACAGCTTCATACTCAAAGGTTTCGTAATCAAGAATCTTGCGTTGCCGCAGAAAGCGTACAATCCATAGTGCGTAAGCGATGCTGCCTCCCATAAACACGGCAAAAATCACTCCGTTGTATATCAGCAAAACTATGCCGAAGACCGCAAAACTTAGTATGGCGAAGGTCACATTGAGCACCTGTCCGGTCAGGAACGACTGTATTCGGCTATGGTCGGCCACTCTTTGCAGCAAATCGCCTAATAGCCTGGACTCAAAGAAGGACATCGGCAATTTCATCAGTTTGATAAAGAAATCGCTGACGAGGCTTATGTTGATTCGCATGGACATGTGCAACAATAGCCATCGACGTATGAAATCTGTGGCTGTGCGTCCTGCCACAATCATCATTTCGCCGACAAGTATCAGCCATATAAGCCCAATGTCTTGATGTTTAATGCCGTTATCGACTATGAATTGAGTCAAAAATGGCATTGCCAGTTGCAATAGGCAACCAAGAACCAGACCGAAGGCTATTTGGAAAAGGTAAGACTTGTATTCTTTTATGTATCTGTATACGAATCGTAGTACCGACGGCGTGGTTACGTGCTCTTCTATGATTGTGCCGAATTTCTCCGTTGGTTCTAATAGCATGGCAATGCCTTTATCCGATGCGCCGACCCAATGGCTCAGGAATTCGTCTTCAGTTAGGCGCAATAGTCCTTTGGATGGATCACATATATAATAGCGTCCACGATCGTCTATGTGGTATAGGATTACAAAATGGTTCTGATTCCAGTGTAGTATGCAGGGTAGGGGAAGGTCTTGCAACTTGACTAAGGGTATCGAGACGTTTATGGTCCGGAAGCCGAGTCGTTGAGCCATTTTTGATAGTCCGAGTAAGGACATACCCTCATGGCCTATTTGTCCCATGCCGGAGATAAAACGAGCCGAGTATCTTACCCCGTAATAACGACAGACGGACACCATGCAGGCTGTTCCGCACTGCATGGCGTCTGTCTGTTTAGTGAAAGGAAAGCGCTTCATCTCGTGAGGCTTAATCCTGTATGGCCCGGATTATTCGCTGACCTTGCCTTTGTTGTAGGAGTTGAGTCCGCTATCGACACCTTCTCCGTCGGACAGCATCTTGCCGGCATGTTTGCGTGAACGTCCTATCGAGAAATAGTATATTGCATCTAACTGCACCAGATTATGCAACTTTGTGTATTCTGAATTTACGATGTAATTAAATCCGGGGATACTTCCGCTTTCGTAATCGTTATGACCGTTGTAATGCCATTGTGCACCGAAGGCCCAGTTGCGCCATTTGTATTGAACTACGGCGGCATATTGTGCGCTATGCCGGTCAGTGAAGTCTCCGGCCCAGACCCTGCCCGATGAATTGGCCGCAAGAGTCAGGGTTAATGCCTTATGCCGCAATATCACTGAGCCTCCGAATCGGAAATGCTTATGGTTATAGCGATGTGACAGTGTTGAGTACCTTACCGCATCATATTCTATGTAAGGTGCGAGTTCCAACCACTTAAAGGGGAACCATGAACCTGAAATATATAGATAATGATAACAACGATAAGACATTTCATACTGCTTGGCTACGACCATTTCGTTGTCATACTCTAATGTATTTATAAACGGGTTGTCGGAATAAGATAGTGAATAGCTTACAATTATCCTATTTCCGTAATCGTCGAATCTGTAAGACGTTAGTAGTGATCCTTTTGAGTTCCAGTAGTCCTTTAGTTCAGGATTGCCGGTGAATATAAACCAGTTGTCTTTATAGGTATAGCTTTCGCTCAGGCTGCTCAAGCTCGGTGTCTGCTTTGAAGCAACAAAATCAAGTCGCGAATTAAAGCCCTTAATTGATTTCGGCCACCAATTAGCGGAAAAGTTCAATTGCGGTGCAAATATTGTGCGCGTCTGAATTCCGTTGTACTCACTGAATACTGATGCACCAAGTGACTCGAAAAAGAAAAACTCGTTGTTAAAATTCCACGACATAGCTGTGCAAAGAAAGACGCTTTGTTTATGTGGGGTGACAGTATTGCCGGAATACTCTTGCTTTATTTGAGAGTAGTTATAATTTAACGCGCCGGTAAAGTGTCCTCCAAGCCACGGAGTTGTAACATAGCCACGAGTGGAAAACGCATACGAGCGATTGTCTAATCGACTATTGTTGTCGTAACTGTATTGACTGTATGGTTCAGGCATAACCACCTTGGACCATGCATCCGAATACGATTTGCCGATAGCGCCATTAGCGGAAACCGCAAAAGACGTCTGTCCTTTTGTGAGGCCATAATATATTGATGTATTTATCGAGTTGGCTCGCGATTTCAGGTGCGACTGACTTGTCCCTGTATATGTCTGTGTGCCTTCAGTCAATAGCGATGTTCCTGAACTATTTTGTTCGCCGGGATTAATTACTCCAACGACAGACACGTTGAATAGGTGGTTGCCCTGATAGCGTTGGTACTCGGCTGAAATGTTGTGCATCGCGCCCTCATACCGGCGCTTGGTGTCGTACATCGTGCTTCGACCGAGTTTGTCATAATTGTATTCGGAATGTTCGCCGATGTTCCCGATATTACGATAATTAACTCAGTATCCTGCTTTCACCATATTCAGGGAGTCGGTATATGTGAGAACGCCCTGGTTGAAACCGTTACCCATAGCAACGGCATTGGATGTATTGAAGTATCCGTCGTATTGTTGGTCGTGCTTCTTGTTGGTGATGACATTTACGATAGGCCCATGGGTAAAAATCATATATTTAGGCGGAGCTATGGCATAATACTCTACTTTTTTGATGTCCTTGCCCTTGTATGTACGCAGCCTGTCGCCGTCTGCCGGGACACCATTGATTAGGATATACACGCTTTGGTTGAGATCGTTTGTAAGTGTACGTCCGTTCAGCGAAGTATTAAAGTATACAAGTGATGATATGGCGTCCAACGCATTGGTGCCGAAAGTGCGGTTTTCATCAGACAGCAGCAGTACTTCGTGGTCGCCTTTATGAATCACCCTTTCGGCAACAATTTCAACTTCCTCAAGGCTTATAACTCCCGTTGTGTCGTTCGCGGCGGTTGTGCTGTCCGAAGGTTCGGACGCAAAAACCGCATTTCCTGCCATGGCAAGAGCAATGGCGGCACAGATGATAGGTCTATTCGGTTTCTTCATGTAGATGAGTTAAATAATTTAATAATGTTTTTTCAAATACTTCGAACCAATATCCGAATTGGTCTGTGTATATCACGTAGTTGTAGTCACTTCGCTTCATGCCACAGAGGATTGAAGTGAGAGTTAGAGACAACTAACCTAAAGGCAACGTTCTTGTGTCTTGCAGTTTTGTGTTATATAGCACATACACTGGGCACTATTGCTACACTGGTTTTGGAGGTTTCATGCTCCGCATCCATCAGCAGAGTTGTTGCATTGGTTTTGGGTAGTGACATTCCCACTACCGCCGAGGATTTTGGCGGTTTCGAGCACCTGGAGTTCGAACTCAGTGAATATAATCTGTCCCATAGGCTATATCGTTTTTTTTGTGTTTTGAGGTGTTGTTGTCAATATTTGCAAAGTTAAAAATAATTATTGAATATACAAACAATTATTTTTCATATACAGTCTAATAACTGTGTGCATTGTTGATATATTATTGATATACAATTAATTGGCCGACTTATTTTTTTATAAAAATTTATTTTGTTGTGTTTTGTTTGGCTAAAATGTATGTGGCGTATTATCTGACTGACATCGAATAGTGATGTGTTTTTGTCATTATGTGGATGATTCAGGCAAAAGAATATAGTCAGACTGAACCTGTTTTGACGCACCGATTATTCCATTCCGGGGCATTAAAATAAGAATGGGCTGTGCCTATCTTGATACAGCCCATTTGTAGGAGTTGGCATAAATTCGGTCAATCGGAAGAGTCGGACTTCTCGGATAGAGATAGATCGGCATGGTTGTTGCCGCGTTTTGTGAAAATTACGGTTATGCCGTTAACGCCGAAAATCACATCGTAAGTTTCGCCGCCATTGCTATAACTTTCGGTAATGCTTGCGGCTTTGGCTCGGTCTTTCTTGACTGCGCTCTCCATTTTGGAAACAAGGGAAGCATCGCCCCTTACGCTGATACTGCGAAATTCAGAGTTTTTCTTGGTGATTATGGTCACTTTCACGGCTTTGTTCTTGTATGTGCTTTCGCAGAACAGGCTTTCTGTCGCGAGACCCTTAGCCCAGCATGTTGTGGCGCATAGGATGGTGAGGAAAATTAGTAATAGGCGTTTCATATCAGTTATGTGGTTAGTTGGTTGATGTTGTGTATTTGTTTATTCGATTGATTATCGAGGTTTCTGTCGCTTCTGATTGTGTTTGGACTCGCATGGCTTGCAGATATATCTCCGAATTCGACTGTTGTAGCTTATCGGCGCGTTTGAGACGCATGTCGGCTTCGTATTCCAATTTTTTTGCCAGGGCAATGCATTCGTTGTATCTGGACATAGCAATGTCTTGTGCTCGGTCGATGTCTGTGAGTCGTTTGCCGTTTGCATATACAGTTATGATAGTCGCTGAATTATTCTGCAGCTGCTCTCCCGTTGTCAACATAATAATTCCCGTAGCAGCAATTGCGGCGAGACATGCAGCGACTGCAATCCATTTGTAGAATTTGAATCGATGACGTACGGTTGAAGCGGACGTCTGTGGATGTGCGGCTATGCTTTCGAGACCCATCGCCAGGCGACACTCGTCGATAAGTGCCGAGTGTGCCTCAGCGAATAGCAGTACCGCTTTGAGCTCTTCCTCCTCACGGCGGTTAAGTTCGCAGTCGAAGTATGCTTGGGCCAGTCTTTCAAGCTGTTCTATTGTCATATTGTCTTTATTGTCCATATTGTTTGTGTTTATAATTTTTTGAGTGCTTCGCGACATTGGGTGCGTACAATCTTGCGTGCACGGCACATATAGCTACGAGCCACATCGATGGATATGCCCAACTCGGAGGATATTTCGGTGTAGTCCATCTCGTTAAATGCATACATTTCGAACACGCGCAGGATTGTCCCGGACATGCATTGTCGTATGCGTATTCGCAAGTCGGCTACACTGTCGGCAGCATCGATTCGCGATGCCGCATTGCTTGTCGCTGCCTGTGCTTCGGCCGAAGTGTCTATGTCTTCGAAATGGCGACGGCGACGAAGCATGTCCACGCAGATATTGCGCAAGGTGATATGCATAAATGCTTGTCTTTGTCCCTCGGTATCGGCAATGCCCTTGTTTTGCCATACGCGAACAAACAGTTCTTGAAGCGCATCGTTGACATCGTCTGCGTTTGCCAATAATCGTTGCGCCGAAGCGTGGAGTCGACTGCGGAGGCTGATGAATGTCGATGTCTTTACGTCTTGTTCCATTGTTTGCGTCTTTTGTATATAAGACGTTTGTCATAGGCCAAACATAACATACGGGCCTTGGTTTTTGAATGTTAAATAATGTAAAAGACAAGGGCGCTTCATATATTGGGCTTAAACGTAAAAAAGACTCAGCACCGCAGACAAGGCTAAAACAACCCTATATGCGGTGCTGCATTGTTATGTGCGAGAGCTAAGGCTTTTTGTCGCGTCATGCATCCGTGGCCTCTATTTATTCTCTCCGAAGCATGCGGTCTAAAAGTCTGAAGACCATAAGACAATATGGTCGGGGGTCGAACGCTCACAATCGATAAGCCTTTGATTGCCCGAGCCGCGGAATAGCAGTGAAATGTCTCGCCGAGCATGCACGTAAGGACCATCTACCAATACATCGATGTATTGTAGCAACTTGGCACGTACGGTGTCGTTGCATATCTCTTCGTAATGGTATCCGGTATAACACCACATCCTATATCCGGCCTCGCGCAATCGGCGTGCCAAGGGGATGACGGCTGCAGCATTGTACATTGGATCGCCGCCGGTAAGGGTGACATCGAAGCCGTGTTTTTCGACTTCGTGAACAATGTCGTCCACACTCATCGGATGTCCGGCATCCGGTGCCCAGGTCTGCGGATTGTGACATTCGTGGCAGTGGTGGGCGCATCCGGCAAGGTATATTGAGGTGCGCAGCCCCGGACCGTCCACGCTTGTCCCGGCAACGATGTCCATCACTTGAAGCGTCCTTTGTCCGTCCGAGCGTGTACACTCTTCGGATTGAGAGCCTGTATTATCAGCCGTTTGCACGATCATTTGTGTACGACGCGGTCGTTGAGTTCGGCCAGCTTGGCGTTGTTCCAGCGGTCGGTGGTACCTACAAGGTAGCCGGTGATGCGCTGCAATTTGTCTATGGCATGGCTGCCACATTTGGGGCAGGTGTCGAGGTTGTCGGTGGCGTCTTCGTATCCGCAGTCCATACAGCGATTACGGTTGTGATTGACGCTGCAGTAACCCATATTGTTTTTGTCCATGAGGTCGACGATGTCGGCTATTGCTTTGGGATTGTGCGTTGCATCGCCGTCAATCTCCACGTAGAATATATGTCCGCCACGAGTCAGTTCGTGGTATGGTGCTTCGACTTCGGCCTTGTGGCGCGGTGAACAGTGGTAGTATACCGGAACGTGATTGGAGTTTGTATAATAGATTTTGTCAGTGATTCCGGGAATAATTCCGAAGGACTTGCGGTCCTTGGCGGTAAATTTGCCGGATAGGCCTTCGGCCGGGGTGGCGAGTATTGAGAAATTGTGCCGGTACTTCTCGCTGTACTCGTTGGCGCGGCTTCTCATGTGCGAGACGATGCGCAGTCCAAGTTTCTGAGATTCCTCATTTTCGCCGTGATGGTGTCCTGTGAGCGCGACAAGGCATTCGGCCAAGCCGATAAATCCGATGCCAAGAGTCCCGTGGTTGATGACGGATTCAACGGTGTCTGTGGGTCGTAATTTATCGGCTCCGATCCATAGTCGTGACATCACAAGAGGAAACTGCTTGGCCAGTGCGGTCTTTTGGAATTCGTAGCGGTGACAGAGTTGGCGAGCGGTAATGTCGAGCACTTCATCTAGGCGTGAGAAGAATTTATCGATGCGTTCCTGTCGGCCCTGTATTGGCATGCATTCGATGGCAATGCGTACGATGTTGATGGTAGAGAAACTTAGGTTGCCACGGCCTATAGATGTCTTTTCACCGAAGCGATCTTCGAACACGCGGGTGCGGCAGCCCATGGTAGCTATTTCGTACTTGTAGCGTTCGGGGTCGTCGGCGTGCCATTTTTCGTGGACGTTATATGTAGCATCAAGGTTGACGAAATTGGGGAAGAAGCGTCGAGCCGTGACCTTGCACGCCAGTTTGTATAGGTCGTAGTTCCGGTCTTCGGGAAGGTAGTTGACTCCGCGTTTCTTTTTCCAGATTTGTATGGGGAATATGGCGGTGGCGCCGTTGCCTACGCCTTCGTATGTCGAATGTAGCAACTCGCGGATGATGCAGCGGCCTTCGGCTGATGTGTCTGTGCCGTAGTTGATGGAGGAGAATACTACTTGGTTGCCACCGCGCGAGTGTATAGTGTTCATATTATGGATGAAAGCTTCCATGGCCTGGTGAACACGGCTAACGGTGCGGTTGATGGCGTGCTGGCGTGCTCGCTCCGTGGAATCCTCTATGCCTTCGAGTGAACGGTGTAGGTATTCGTCTACCTTTTGGTCTGCAAGGTATGTCAGGTCTTTGCCGTAAAGTTCGGAGAGGTTGCGCAGTTCTTCGCGGTATGATGCCAATACGTACGGAGCCAGATAGAAGTCAAAAGCCGGGATGGCTTGGCCGCCGTGCATCTCGTTTTGTGCCGTTTCGAGGGATATGCAGGCAATGACACTGGCTGTCTCAATGCGTTTTGCTGGACGAGACTCTCCGTGGCCGGCAACGAAGCCGTGCTGAAGTATTTTGTCCAATGGGTGTTGTACGCATGTGAGGCTCTTGGTGGGATAGTAGTCCTTGTCATGTATGTGCAAGTAGCCTTGACGCACGGCTTGACGCGACTCGGGTGTCAAGAGATAGTCGTCCACAAATGGCTTCGTGGTCTCCGAGGCGAATTTCATCATCATGCCGGCAGGCGAGTCGGTGTTCATATTGGCGTTTTCGCGTGTGATGTCTGTGTTTTTGGCCTCGATGATTTCGAGAAACATCTCGCGAGTCTTGGCACGGCGTGCGATACTGCGCTGGTCGCGATATGCAATATATTTTTTTGCAACTTCTTTGCGGGGGGACGCCATGAGCTCGAGCTCGACACGATCCTGTATTTCTTCGACAGTCATACGCTCGTTGCCTGTTGTTCCGATGCGGTCGGCAATTTTTTGGATAAGTGCTTCATCTTCGCCTAATGGTGTTTGAAGCATAGCTTTTCGTATGGCAGCCTTAATTTTTTCCTCGTTATAGCCCACGACGCGGCCGTCGCGCTTCACTACTGTCTGTATCATAGTTTTAGGGATATGTTGAACGTGTAAGAATATTGATGTATATGGTTTTGCAGATGTCATTACTGAAGGTCGGATTGAACGCACAAGGGTTGTATGCCGACTTCAATGGATTACATCGGCAAAGATAGGTTATTATATCTTTTCGGACAACTTTTTTAACTAAAAGTTTTGCTAAAGTTTTCGTTTTGGAAAACTTTGCTCTCCGTACGGAGGATGTTTGTGGTTGAAAATCAGGTTAAAACGTCTTTGTTTTGGGAAACTTTCATGGAATAGGTCGACGCTAAATTTTTTTAACCGGCTATTGTTTGATGTTTTGGGATTTATGTATTTTGTCGAAGTCCCGAACAAAAAACTACAATGTTTGTATGTGAAAAAACTCGTCGCTGCATCGCGCATGACTTGAGGTTTTAGGCGTCAGTCGAGGATAATCTTTCCGAAAAACTCCGGGCGATGAAAATCGGGAGTCGGAGTGTCAATCGGATTCCAGCTTAGATAGTGCGGCGCGGATGTGGCCGATGCGCATTTGTTGAGATTGCCGGTCATGATAACAGGGATGCCGTGCCGATACTTTATGCCTAGTAAGTCCAGAGGAATGGCTATTAGTATGTTCCAGGTGAACATGCCTTCTATTTCGCAAAAGGGGCGATTGCCGCAACTGGCACGTCGTATGACGCGTTTCAGCTGTTCGGGTGTCAATCGGGTGGGGTGGGCGCGTTCGCGCCTAAAGCTTGCGTTGAGCGTGCCTATGCAATTGAATTCAAAATTCCAATATAGCGTGTCGTTAGGGTCGGGAGAAACAAAGAATTCGACACACGAGTCTTGGCTTACGGGTGAGAGGTCTTTGTCGTTGACTGCACGCAGGTAATTGCAGCGTACAAAAAAGTCGATAAATATGGTAGTGCCCGAGTGTCCGGCCGTCACCGATGTCAGGGGGGCATAAGGGTATTGGTTAGCCCAATTCAGGCTGTCTATGAGGCAGCGACTGCCTCGGCGATCAAGCATAGTGATTGCATCGTCATTGGCGCTGTCGCAGATTGCCAGGTCTAATTCGGGAATGTACGGAATGTGAAGCGTGCGTTGTTGCATGGGGTGGAAATCGTTATGCGAAGTAATGCGTGCGTATGGCCATAAATACGCCCACGACAGCCATTAGTATCAGAACGCCGCCAATAATACGATTGATAAGCCAAAGAGAGCGCACGTTAAAGCGCCGTCGTAACAGGTTGACAAGAGTGGTCACCATATACCACCAAAGAAGCGCTCCGGTAAATATCATGGCATATCCTATTATATAATGGTGCGTGCCGTATTCGGGAAGGATGAAATTAAACCTGGCAAACAATCCGATGATAAAAAACAAAATCAACGGGTTGGAAAACGTCAGCAGGAAACCGGTGATGGTGTCTGTGATGTAATTGTTGGACGAAGGTTCGGTGGAGGGTTTGAGCGCACGTGTGGGGTTTTTTCTGAACAGGTATATGCCGAAGGCGGCGAGTACTATGCCTCCAAGGATTTGTAGTCCGAATTGGTGCGTTTCGATAAAGTCGGTGATAAAACTTATGCCCAAGCCTGTGAGCAGGCAATAAGCCAAATCGGAAAATGCTGCGCCTATGCCCGTGAAAAACGCAGGCCAACGTCCCTTGCTAAGGGTACGCTGTATCACCAGCATGCCGATAGGCCCCATAGGAGCCGATATCAAAATGCCGATGGCCAGTCCCCTGGGCAGTATGTATAGTATCTGGTCCATGTCGAGGATATGCGTCGTGCGTTTTTGCTTTTCTTGAAAAAGTGTCCGTAAGAGAAACGTATGCCCTTGTCGGCATACATGTTGGCAAAGGTACGACTTATTTCGTAATACGACAAATCATAGTTTTGTGGTGAAATAAGGTGATGTTTGACGAGTATATGGCATTCCGGGCATCAAATTGGGGGAGGGAAACATCTAATTTCCTGTTATATCACTTGCTGTCCATAGCTGCTTGACAAAGGCCTCAGCCGCGTTGCAGTGGAACTCGAGTCCGCGAAAGCGTTCCATCACCTTATGCCATTTGTCGAGTATTTCCGGCATGCCTTGGCTGACATGGCATAGACAGGCTTCATGTTTTTTGTTGACTACCGAATCAATATTTACATAATCTGTCGGAACGAAGTTTTGGGATTGTAGGCCTGACATGGCTTCGGCATAGAATAAGTCGAAGCTATGGTCAAGTTGGCGCCAAGCGTCATATACCAAGGCTGAACATACGCGGTGATCGCGGTGCGAGTCGATTGGCCAGTGTGTGAATACTATGTCCGGTTTTTCGCTCTCGATGATACATTTCATCTGCTCATACCTTTCTTTGGTGATCTCGGTGTTTCCGTCCACCTGGTTCATGAATATGTGGCGTATACCCATGATGCGGCATGCTTCGGCGCTTTCGCGATGGCGTATGGCTGCGGCTTCCGTGGCATCCTTTCCGCTGATACCCGCTTCTCCGCTTGTAAGATATACGCTGACTACTTCACATCCAAGGCCCTTGAGGACCAGCATCGTGCCGCCGGCAATAGTTTCCGGATCATCCGGATGTGCACCTATGACTAGGGCCTTCTTGTACTTACATTGCGTGATATTTTGAGCCTTGGTCGGTACGGCTATTGTGATGGCTAACAATAAAAAGGTCAATACGATATATGCTCTTTTCATAAATATGGCTTGTCCGGTTGTGTAATTGTCGGCAGTGTTGCGATGTCCGTTAATAAGGTGCCGCAATAGCAATGAGTGGCATTGCTATTGCGACTGAGTGTTCATAGAAGGCTGTTATGCTTGATGTTGTGGGCGTAGCAGGTCGTTGATTGTCTTGACCGGGTTGAAGGTCTCGATAGGTACTTCAACGAATATGGTATTCCAATCGCTCATGGCGCCATTCCATAATCCGGGAAGTTCCATGGCTTTAAGTTCGCGCCCGTCAAGCGACTTGGTGGAAATGAATCCTGTGGCGGGGTCTACATGCTGTGGTAAGTCGTAGTGCCGACCATTTGCATCTTTGATACAGCATACCAGATCCACCGGATTGAAGTGCGTGGCCGTGGCCATCATTGCACGTGCTTCTGGATTCTTCTGATCTATTTGGGACGACTCGAGTATCTGTGGCGCGGTACTGCCATCTGCGCTGTATGCGATATATGGGCCTCCGCCTGGTTCGCCGAGATTTTTCACCATTCCGCATACACGTAACGGACGATCGAATTTTTTAAGCAGATACAGAGCCATTTCTTTGTCGCTATAACGCTTCATGTCTTCATGGCGTATATTGAGCGTGTCATGCATGTAGGCAATCATATGATGCAGGTCATCGATAGTGTATTTGCCGCTACGCAACTGTTCGATGTATTTGTTTATGGTATCGCGAGCTTGCATGAGTACGCCGGCAATAACTTGTTTATAGCGGATTGTAGGTGTGCGGAGCGAGTCGGGGACAACGTTGTCTATATTCTTTATAAATACTATGGTGCTATCAATGTCGTTGAGGTTTGCGATAAGTGCTCCGTGGCCTCCCGGGCGGAATACTATATGGCCTTGAGCATCTCGGAAGGGTGTGTTGTCTGCATTCGCAGCCGGCGTGTCTGTAGAAGGCTTTTGCTCGGACATCGAGATGTCGTACGATACGTTATATTTTTCGGCCATTGCCGGGGCTGCGGTGCTGATTTTATGCGCAAATAGTTCTCGATGGTTGTGCGATACGGTAAAGTGCAGGCGTACAAATCCTCCGGCTGTGGCTGTCTGTGCGCCTTCGGCGAGTTGTTCCTCGAGCGGAGTGCGCGTACTGCCATCAGCGTAACAATGGAAGGTAAGCAGCGCTTTAGGTAGTGAACCGTAACCCATGCCGTCTTCGCTAACTATGGCACGGATGATATCTTTGTATCGGCCTTGTGTGCACAATTCGGACGAATCGGCGCCATAGATGCGGCGTAGAGTGTCATCCAAATTGCCGATAAATGGCAATTTGTCAAGGTTGTCTATGATTGCGCGAACCGGCGATTTTTCGTCAGGAATATTTTCGGTGCCGTCTACAAAGGCATACAAAGCCTTGAACATGCGTGAAGCCGCACCACTAGCGGGAACGAATTTTGTTACTTCGGCGTTGTCGGATGCGAGGTATAGCTTCCAGCGTTCTATTGCTTGTTGTTCTTGCTCTGGAGTTAGGCGCATGATGCTTCCGCCATCTACGGTAGCAGACGACGATAGTCGTAGGTATGGAAATCCGGTTGTGAACCGGGCAAAGAGTGCGCTAAAATCTTCGGCGGTGATGCCGCGTTTCTTTAGGTCTTCAAGGTCTTGCGAGGTAAGCATTTGCGAAATTAGATGTTTTGGGCGTTTATTGGTTTTTGGGGATTATTTGGATTGCTCTTTGAGCATATATTCTATTGAGTCAAGCGCTTGAGTAGGTTGTATGCGCCGGGCACTCCCAGCTCACCTGCACGGCCGAGATCTGCGGCTCCGGCCTTAGTATTGCCCATGCGCATGTACAAGTATCCGCGATTGAAGAAAGCTTCTCCAAAGTCGTCTTTTATTTCGATGGCGCGGTTGATAGCCTCCAGCGCCTCGGAGTCAAGACCCGACTCGATATAGAGACAAGCTTTGTCATACCATGCGAAAGCGTTGGTCGGGTCAAGTCTCAAAGCATTGTCTAAGTCAGACAGTATTTCATCGTATGTTGCGTGCCTTAGGGCTGTGCGAGTTGTGGCGTCTGTGCCCTCCTTGTCATCAGCAGGTAGGCTTAGCTTGTGGTGTCTTGCCTGGGCTCGTAGAATATACGTCAAGGCGTAGTCGTTTTTGAGCGCTATCGCACGATCGAGATCTTTTATTGCTGCATCGTAATCGCGCAGGGTCATGTAGTCCATGGCACGTCCGACAAAGTCAACTGCGCGTGGTGTATGTGTCGCCATGTAGCTGGTATAATCTTCTATGGATGTGAAATGGCGTTGTGCCATAGTGTCGTCAAGGCTACCGGGCACGTTTGATGTTACCATGACTTTGTTACGTAAGGCTCCTGTCGCATTGAGCATATCTACGTCTTTCATGAAGTATGTGGTTGTATGCAGCTCGGTCGGTGCATTGTAATACGATATTTCAACCCATCCTTGCGGTTCTATTGAGATGTTGCGGTCTTGAACTTTGCCTCTGATGTCAGGGTTGTTGTACTCGGCGTCTATGGGCTGCTGCTGTTCCACGGTGAGCAGCGTTGCAAAGCGTCGCCGAGCCACTTCATCGTCCGAAAGTTCGGTAGGCGTATAATCGCTTTCGACCTTACCTTGTGCATCGGGGCGAAGTTTGCGTGAAAGGGCAACGGCGCGATTGTAGTCCGCTTCGGCACGACGTGTATCTCCGCTGTGCCGATAGAATTCGCTGCGCATATATAGGCCTGAAGGGAAGTCCGGGAATGCCTTGATGACATAATTAATGTCATCAATGGCCTTCTCGTATCGGCGCTGTTGGCCGTTGATATATGCTCGTTGGTATCGGGCGCGTACATTATCGGGCTCGAGGGACAGCACTCGGTCAAAATCGGCTCGGGCCTTGTCATAATCTGATACTTCCGTTTCGAGTAGGCCGCGATTGAATAGCGCCACAGTGTTGTAGGGTTCAAGGGCTATGGCGTGGTCAAAGTCATCGAGTGCACCATCATAATCGTCTTTATTGTACTTGAGATAAGCACGGTTGATGTATAGTCCGGCTATATTCGGGCGCAGTTTGATTGCTTTTTCGAGGTGGCACATGGCCGTATCATTGTAAGCCGCACCGCGGCGCATTGCCAGCTCGGCAGCCATGGCGTGGCCATTAAAGCTGCTGGGATTGATTTCGAGAGCTTTTGCAATGTCCTTCAAGGCTACCACTGTATCTGTTCCCGGTGCTTCAAGACGTTCTCGTGCGCGTCCGAGGTATGCGCTTTCGAAACGCGGATAGTGTTCAAGCAACTCGCTAAATGTACTGTCTGCTGCAGCGTATTCTTTCAGCGCCGTTTGGGCCATGGCCTTGTTAAACAATATTTGGCGATTGCGCGGAAGCAGCGCCAATGCATGGTCGTAGTCTGAGATGGCGCCGGCATTATCATCATAATTCTGTCGAGCAACGCCACGAACTTCCCAGGCGTCAGACAGAAAAGGGTTGAGTTCGATGGCACGCCCTGCGTCTTCGGCAGCGCCGCGGTAGTCCTCGAGATTAAATTTGGCTACTGCGCGGTAGAAATAGGGTAGGGCAAGGTAAGGTTTAGCCGAGATGGCGCGATTAAAGTACTGTATCGCAAGCATATAGTCCTCGAAATACATGCTGTTGCGACCAACAGTTACTGCCTGCTCGGCATTGATTTGTGCATATATTGATGTATGTGTAAATGCCAGGGCAAGAATTACAGCAATCTGAACGATACATGCGCGTAGTTTGCGGCATATACCGATATGATATAGTCTTATGGTTTGTGCGTGCGTGTACATTGCTTGTCGGGTGCAAATGTAGCAAATTTTTATGAGAATAGGGCGCTTTGCTCTCATTAAATAAAATGATTACTGTCCGCTAAACTTTATGAGTCTTTGA
>UMHE01010487.1_pt1 | contig 100301 bp, 92 predicted proteins | sample 1965451 | NCBI WGS metagenome assembly UMHE01 (sample SAMEA4836090, study PRJEB28245) | human gut metagenome | biome: gut microbiome; material: fecal sample | place: Denmark | collected 2008 | reverse complement strand
CAATTACAAGATCGGCTCTACCTTTTGATGAATGTAGTTCTGCGCTTACAGAGTTACAAATACCTTTTAGGTATGTATAGAGCAATTGCTGAACCATCGCCTCTGTATTGATTGGATAGTTATCATATGAAACTGTGTTTAGAACAGTATTGAATAAACCTATGATTTCACCTACATCATTACTTTGAGCAAGGATCTGTTCATTAACATTCTCCAACTTTGTATCATCAAAGACATTAAGTGCCATTAGAGAGAACAGTGCATTGTAAACTTCACTGTTTGGTATTCCTAAAGTCATAAAGCCTTTTGAGTATACAGGTGAGCGTAAAGTTAGGTATCCTGTCTGGCACATCAGCACGTTCTGGTTCATTGAGGTTAATGAGGTTGGGTTCTTATAATCATTTACCTTAATGTTAATAGTCTTATCTTTCTCGATGTAATCCAAAGCATTCAACTTATGGGTCTGCAGATAGTTTGCAAGAATTGATGGTAATCCACCATTGTCATACCAGTATTCACCAAAATCTACAAATTTATTTTTTACAATATTTTGGAAAAATTTATTTACTGACCAGGTACTGAACACTTTCTTTTTATAGAATTCATCAAAGCAGTAACCATCATAATTCTGAGCCATCATATCTAGCATTGACTCTAACTGAGCATCGGTTACTTTATCAACGCTACAGTTATTCTCATAGGATGCTGCTAATTTTAAATAATCGATGTAGTACTTTTTAATCTCATCACGTGTAAAACCTATCATCTGAGAATAGGCACTGTCATTAGTGATATCGTTGATATCAGAGCCAACTGAAAAGATTGATACATCTTTTAATCTGGTGACACCAGTAATTCCTAAGAATCTTATGGCATACTTGCCTTTGATTATTCCGTAAAATTCTCTTAAAAACTCTTGGAAAGAATCGTAGATTTTTTTGTTATTGATGTTTGCTGTTAGCTGACAGTCATATTCATCAATTAAAAGGACTATTTTTCTGTGCTCTATTGCTAATGCTTCTAATAAACTTTTTAGTGAGCCAGTTGGGGAGAAATCTTCAAAATAATTTTTTACTTTGTTTAAAAGCGCAAAGTTTGAAATATCTTTGGTTAGTCGTCTTTTAAATTCTATAAGGTCATCCTTTGGATATTCAATCAGATTTAATCTAAATACTGGATAAGTAGGCTCTGTCCATTTATCATAAATCCAGGTACCTTTAAAGTAAGGATCGACGCCTGATTCAAATAGAGTTGCTACAGTATCTAGGGTAAGAGATTTACCAAAGCGACGAGGCCTTGAGACAAATATTCTTTCTAGAGGATTGTCTACTAGCATTCTATAAAGATATTCTGTTTTATCTATATAAATTCTATTATTTTCATAGAAATTTTTAAATGAACCAGTATCGCCTATTTTTTTCATACCAATAATTCCCTGCAACCTTAATTTAGATTATATAGGCAATTTAAAGAATTTTATTTTTTAAGTGACTAATATTAAGTGTTCTGAAGAAAAATACTATGTTTTACAAAATGATGATTCAAAACTAAGATTGTCTATATTTCCGCTTCTGTATAGCAAGATACGCTTTACTTTAAAGATATGCTCTTCTAGTAAGGATGCCAATCTAAGGTAGTAATAGGAGCTCCTGGCTTTAATGAACCATCGTCATTATCATCTTTTGGATCAGAGCTTTCGGGTTCTTCTTTTTCCACTCCCACATAGGATTTTAATCTAGTCTCTTTTAGCTTTGGCTTAAGATCAGAAATTGCAATTCCACGACGCAGAACTACGCCACCAATGATGATCTGAGAGCACAGCATTAAAGACAGCCTGTTTGCAAAGATACTGTCATCCTCAGGGCTTACACTCTCAGCTGACTTTAAGTGAACTGTTGCACACTCACTGATTGGTGTTTCTTCAGGACAGATTGCTAAGACACATGAACCTGTGGCACGAGCTTCAAGAGAGGCCTCTAAGACATCTTTATTCTTACCTGTAGCGGAGATTGCTAAAACTACATCACCTGAACGTAGAGAGGAGACTGCTAACATCATTGACTGTCTGTCAGTATAGGCTTGGCAAAAGAAGCCTAAATTTAGCATTCTGTTTACAAAATCAACACCGATAAATGAGGTTAAACCTTGAGATAAAACTACTATGCGACGAGACTGACTGACAACATCAATTGCTCTTGCAATAGTTCCTTCATCGGTTGCGCGCTCGGCACTCGATACAGAGTTTTTAGCAGCACCGATGACTTTTGAAATCACATCTCCTACGGTATCACCTTGCTTTACAGCTTCAACTTTCTTTAAGTTCTCAGCAGAAACTGTAGCACTTAGAATCAGTTTAAATGCAGGGAATCCCTCAGCTCCAAAGCGCTTGCAGAATCTGCAAATAGATGGTTCTGAGACCTGTGCTCTTTTAGCTAACTGTGCAATATTCTCGTTTACAACTAATGCTGGATTTTTGAGAATAGTAGCAGCTACTTTTCTCTCTGACTTTGTAAGATCAGTTTCAGCTGCGATTCTGTCTAAGATGTTTTCCATATTAAACTAACTCAGCAATACTCTTAACAAAGCCATTTTGAACCACGTACTGAATTCTAAAGTCATCATCAAAGATAACCAGATCGGCGATAAAGCCACCTTCAATTCTACCCATATCCTGCAAACCGATAGCTCTTGCTGGGGTATAGGTTGCAGCAAGCAGAGCCTCATCAAGGCTGAAGCCACAGCTTTGAATTAAGCACTTCACGCCATCCATCATACAGATACTGGTACCGGCATATGCGCCTTTTGCATCGATAAGTCCACGCTTATCAACAAAGACTTCCGTAGCACCGACAATGAAAGATTGAGGAGTCTTTGGCATACCTGCTACAGGCTGAGCATCAGAGACAATGTAGAGTCTGTCACCTAGTACTTTATGTGCTAGTTTTACTAAAGATGGGTGAACATGCTTGCCGTCAGCAATAATACTTGCAAAGACTTTTTCACTTTGCAAAGCGGCTCCTACTAAGCCAGGCTCTCTGCCTACTGGAGGTCGCATGCCATTGAAAAGGTGGGTTACATTTGTAACACCAGCCTTAAAAGACTGCATAGCCTCAAAATAGCTAGTTGCTGTATGACCTAATGACAAAGTGATTTTGCTCTGTAATAACTCAATGATATTCTTTGCCTTTACAACCTCTGGTGCGATAGTCATATAGGCAATGATATCTTTTTGAACTCTTAATGAATCAAGATCAGTCTGACCTAATGGTCTTATATATCCAGATGGATGAAAACCTTTATGTAATTGAGAAATAAAAGGACCTTCTAAGTGGATACCAGGACAGATCGAAGGATGCTTTTCTTTAAACTCGGCGACAGCTGCCATAGCCTTTGTGTAGTTCTCACGAGGACCTGAGATTAAAGTAGGCACAAAGGTAGTTGTACCATGTTGAGTTAAATAACGACGCATCTGCTCTAGAGCTTCAATAGATGGAGTCTGACCAAATGAAACACCCGCACAACCATTAACTAAGAGATCGATAAAGCCAGGACATACGTGAAGTCCTTTAACATCGATTTCTTCGGCAGTACCATCCTCTAAAAGACCTGGATCCATAGGTACAATTCTATGATCCATGATTGCTAGTGATGTGGCGTCAACAAACTCCTCTGAGGTTACATGGAGTTTGGCATTTTTAATGATTGTTACTGCCATGATGCGTCCTTTTATATCTTATCTAATTTAAAGGCTATTCAGATTTTGAAGCTTGTTCTTTAGCTTTTGCTCTTAGAGCTTTTTTAGCTCTCTTAGCTGCAAAATCTGGTTTACCTTTATTCTTTTTATCACGAAGTCTGTTCTTTTTATGAGGCTTCTTTTCCTCATCTTTTACTTTCTTGTCAAATCCACCGTTACCACCGATGCTTGCGCGTGAGCGTTTCTTTTCAGACTGACGTGGAGCACTAGGATCTTTTACAGGGAAAACTGCACAGACGTTTTTAATAGATCTCTTTTCAATAGCTTTACCTGTGTAACGCTCAAGCTTCTCTAAAAAGCCAATTTCATTGGCCATAACTAATGTAGTAACCACACCTTGAGCACCGGCTCTTGCTGTACGACCTGCTCTGTGTACATAAATTGAAGCATTAGCAGGAATATCAAAATTGTAAACATGAGTTACATTCGGAAGATCAAGACCACGGGAAGCTACATCAGTTGCAATTAAAATATCACTCTCACCCTCGTTGAACTTACGCAGAGCAGCTTTTCTTTCAGTCATTGAAATAGAGCCTTGAAGACTTGCACACTTAAAGCCGTTTCTGCGTAATGAAGCATCTAATCTCTGTAATCTCTCTTTAGTCTTTACAAAGACAATAGACTTGCCTTTGATAGTAGTAAGCAAGTGCACTAGGATCTTTAATTTCTGAGGGTCGCCTGCTGCGTAATAGGCACGAGACTGCAGTTCTTCAGGTAAAACTTCATCCTCTTCACCGCCGGCACCAATTCTGACCTCAAGAGGATCATTTAAGACGGAAGATGCAAAATCCTCAATGCCAGAGCCTTCTAGAGTTGCAGAGAATAACAGGGTCTGATAACGGTTATAGAGCTCACGAGTAATTTTAGCGACATCATCTCTAAAGCCCATATCTAACATTCTGTCAGCTTCATCGATGACATACATCTGTACAGTTGAGGTGTCGAGCCAGCCTTTTTCGATGTATTCAATAAGTCTGCCTGGAGTTGCCGCAATAATTGAGCTTGGATTTTCGCGCTCAATCTCTCTGCTGCCACCTCCGATGATAGTACCTGCAGATAAATCGTTATAGCCTTCAATTAAAGCCTGGCAGACATTTTCAACCTGTAGCGCCAGCTCTCTGGTGGGCTCGAGGATAATTGCTCTGACACCAGGCTTTTTCTCAAGCGACAGCCTTGCAATTACAGGTAATAAGAAAGCTGCACTCTTACCAGTACCGGTTGGAGCTCCGCCTAAAATGTCTGCACCTTCTAGTGCTTTAGGAATAACTAGAGTTTGAATAGGTGTAGGCTTATCCCAACCTAATTTTTCAATATTCTCAACTAAAAAATCTGGCAGACCAAATTCTGAAAACAGCATTAAACGCCCTCTTTACCCATGCGTGTTGCATGGCACTTTTTAATAAATTCAATAACCTTACGGCGACTTTCGGTATTTGCCTCTTCGGTGCCGTTAAACCAGCGCACCAACTCAAGATCAGATGCTTCTAGAAGATCAACATAATCATTGAGCATCTGTTCGTCACATTTTGGTAAATCAATATCTACAAATGGCAGTAACATTAAATCAAGCTCACGCATACCGCGTCTTGACTGCCATTTTACTTTTCCTGAAACTTCTACCATTCTCTTCTCTTAACTAATGAACTTTACTCGTTACTGCTTACTTTAAATTACACTTTAAAGACTAAACAGATACCTGAGCTTTAATTGCAGGATATGGATCATATCCTGTTAATTCAAAGTCCTCATATTTGTAATCAAAAATAGATGGAGCTTTACGTAAGATATTCATAGTAGGCAGAGCTCTTGGAGTACGAGATAACTGCAGTTCTACCTGCTCAAAGTGGTTCTTATAGATATGAGTATCACCACCAGACCAAACAAAGTCACCTAAACCTAAATCGCACTCTTTAGCTACCATCATGGTCAAAAGAGCATAGCTTGCAATGTTAAATGGCACACCTAAGAACATATCAGCACTTCTCTGATAAAGCTGACATGAGAGCTTACCATTAGCCACATAAAACTGATATAGAGTATGACATGGAGGCAGAGCCATCTTGTCCACATCTGATGGATTCCAGGCACAAACGATAATACGTCTTGATTCTGGGTGATGTTTAATTAAGTCGATAGCATTTGATAATTGGTCGATATGTCTGCCATCAGGTGTTTCAAAGTCACGCCACTGTTTACCGTAAACAGGACCCAAATCACCGTTTTCATCGGCCCATTCATTCCAAATACGAACACCGTTTTCCTGCAGGTATTTGATGTTAGTAGAGCCTGAGATAAACCATAAAAGCTCATGGATAATAGACTTTAAGTGGCACTTTTTAGTAGTTACTAATGGGAAACCTTTTTCTAGGTTAAATCTCATTTGTGTTCCGAAAATGGAGCGGGTACCAGTGCCAGTTCTGTCACTTCTGTCAGTACCTTCTTCCATGATCTTCTTTAATAAATCTAAATAAACTTGCACACTTAGCTCCTGTTCTGGTTATAGTTCTTTGGATCTATGACTGAGGATAGACCTTGAGATTTTGCATATTCAATATATAGGCTCTTAATCTTTACACTTGAGTTTAAAGTTAGAGCCATCTTGCCGATGCTTAGCAGATCCTGCAGATTAACATGACGGGCAATATATTTAACTCTAGCAATCTGTGAATAATTCATAGAAAGATTGCTATAGCCTAATGACATTAAAAGTAATGAGCCTACAGGAGAGCCTGCTAGCTCACCGCAGACTGACAGAGGTTTACCTACCTCTGTAGTTCTATCGATTAAATACTTCAGGCATCTTACTGCAGCAGGATTAAACGGATCAAAGATCTTAGATACCTTTGGATTTGATCTGTCAGCTGCGAATAAATACTGAATTAAATCGTTTGAACCTATAGAGAAGAAATCACATTCTGCAGCCAGCTCATTTAAGATGAAAGCTACACATGGGACTTCAATCATGACACCAAAGCGAGGACGAACCACCTCTTTACCGGTTTGTTCTGCGACCTCTTTTAAGGCCTCATTTAAGATCCTCTTTACGATTAAGACTTCTTCTAATCTTGAGACCATAGGTAACATGATTTCAAGATTGCCAAATTCCTGATTAGCAATGATCATGGCACGAAGCTGAGTCTTTAAGATATTAGGCTGATCGATACAAACTCTAATACCTCTCCAGCCTAAAGCAGGGTTTTGGTCCTCTTCGATTGGTAAGTAAGGCAAGCTCTTGTCTCCACCAATATCTAAAGTTCTCATGCAGACAGGTAAACCTTTAAACTGGGAGAGTAAAGTCTTATACCATGAAATCTGCTGTTCTTCAGATGGCAGAGATGAGCTTAGCATGAAAGCAATTTCAGTTCTGTACAAACCGATACCATCAGTTTGAATTGCCAGATCGTCATCCTCATGATTTAGACCAGCGTTCAACTGAATGGTAATTTTATTGCCGTCTAAAGTTACGCCCTTTTCAAACTTCACACTTTCAAAGAGATCATGTAACTGACGAGACTGAGAAATCAACTGCATATACTCATCAACCACACTTGATGATGGGTCAACGATAACCTCCGCATTCTGACCATCAACGATGATGGTCCTTCCATCAACGTCATTTAAATCAAGTTTTACATCGATTACAGCAGGAATTCCAAGATCTCTTGCTAAGATTGCAGTATGGGCAGAGGTTGCATTATCCACACAGACGAAACCAGCGACCTTGTCTTGAGGCATTTGAGCTACCACGGCAGCCGGCATGCTCTTTACCACTAAGACAATTGGAGATGTTACATCAGTCTCTTTTGGAGCTAAATGAACCAGTCTTGTGATTAAGATGGAGGCAAAGTCACGGATATCACGAACTTTATCAGTCTGATTTTGAGCTTTAGCTTCATCCATACGTCTTTGTGCTACGACTTTAATTGCAGATGCAGCTACATAACCCTGAGAGAAGATCTCGTTATCAACCTCATCTTCAAAAGTCTGATCATCAAGCATACTGCCATAGCCTGACATATAGCCAGATGCAGCCTCAGTATGAGAAGTTTCCTGTAGATGCAGATTAGCTAAATCCATTTCAGTTTGTAGCTGAAAAATGGTCTGATGGAATAATTCTGACTGAATATCCTTATCATCAGAATACATGATCTGCATAGTTTCAAAGTTAACAGGTGGTTTCCAGACTACAGCCTGAGCAATAGCAATCGAGCCTGAGCCTGTCTTACCTTTGTAACGTTTACCGTTATTAAAATCAGAGCTGGTTTCTTTTTCTGACTTATTTACAGAAATGATTGAAGCAATCTGAGCTGACAGAGTGATTAAGAAGGTTTCTTCCAGTTCTGTAAACTGTCTGTTCTCTTTACACTGGATAACTAGGACACCTAAAAGTTCACCTTGGTTAATTACAGGCACACCTAGGAATGATAAGAACTCATCTTCACCTACATCAGGAAGGTACTTAAAGTTTGGATGAGAAGGAGCATCTGCAAGATTTAACAGTTCCTGCTTTTTAGCAACTAAACCTACCAAACCTTCACCTACTTGCAAGGAAGCTTTGCCAATAGAGTCTTTTTGCAGACCATCGGTTGCAGCAAGTCTTAATAAAGATTTTCTAGGATTTAGTAGATATAAAGAGCAGCAGTCAGCATGGGTAGTGCTGCGAATTCTATCTACTAGAGTTGTCACAGTATCTTCAAAAGAGCTCTTTGTTGATACTTCTTGAATGATCTGGCGTAAAGCTAGAAGGATTGAATTTTGATTTTCTTCCACTTTCAGCTTCCTCTCCTGTTCTTGCCGAATTTTTTCTCACGTCTATCGTTTTTCTCAAACTTTTCAGTTTTCTCGAAAAAGTTGTGTCCAAACAATGCATCCTGAGAAAAGAATGTCAGCACCTTTCTGTAAACATCCCTTTTAAAAGCAACCACTTGTCTTACTGGATACCAGTAACTTACCCATCTCCAGTCATCAAACTCTGGATGACCTTCGCGGGAAAACTCTATGTGACTTGATTTATCTGAGCATAAGGTTAACAAATACCACTTTTGCTTTTGACCTATGCATACAGGCTTTTCATTCCAACGGACCAGTCTTTTTGGCAGTCTGTATTTAAGCCAAAATCTTGTTGAGGCTAAAAGTCTAACATCACTTTTTTGTAAACCAAGTTCTTCATAAAGCTCACGGTACATGGCATCTTCAGGAGTCTCACCATAGTCAACTCCTCCTTGAGGAAATTGCCAGGAGTTCTGTCTGATGCGTCTTGCCCATAAGACCTGACCATTGCGGTTGCAGATTACAATACCTACGTTAGGTCTGTATCCGTCTTTGTCTATCACTGAAAACCGCCTAGTCTATTTAACTTTTTAATATCTTTGTTTTAAACTAAATCTTACATTTAAAACAAATCACAACTGTGATGTATTATAGCAGAGAACGCCTATTTCAAAGTCAGACCAGATCTCGTTTTGAGCTTTATTTTTAAAGGATTTTTTGATGAGTATTAACAATTGCAAAATTATCAGAACCCAAAGTCCAGATACCTTTGAAGAACTCATCAATTCACTAAATTCTATTGTAGGTAAAAGTATCAGTGAACTTGCCAAAATTGCTAATGTGCCTTTGCCTATTTCCACTACCCATGGAAAAGGTTTTACAGGAGAGCTTTTAGAGATAGTTTTAGGTGCAACAGCTGAAAATCGACCAATTCCAGACTTTCCTAAATTAGGTCTTGAGTTAAAAACTCTGCCTGTTGATAAGAATCTATTACCACTAGAATCAACTTTCTTTTGTCATGCTCCTCTTACAGGGATCAGACATTTAAACTTTGAAAACTCAGCACTATACTCCAAAATTAAAAGAGTACTGTTTGTAGTAGTTACTGCTCAAAGAGACATGAATTTTGAAGATAGAGTCATTGCAGGTTATTTCTTTTTTACTCCTAATGAAGAGCAACTCAATCAAATAAAAAGTGACTTTGAGGAACTCTATGAAATGGTAAAAACAGGTCACGTCGAAAGTATCAATGCCCGTATTGGTCAAATCATGCAGTTAAGACCAAAGTGCGCAAATGGAAAAGCTCTTACAGACTGTACAGGACCTGATGGTGAAATCATAAAAACCAGACCTCGTGGATTTTATATGCGCAGAAGTTTCACCAAAGAACTCATTGAAAGAGAATTGAAAGAAAAACAGTAATAGAGTTAACTCTGATATAAATCATCAAAACAGGGCACGAACCTAAAATAACTTTTGAGAAAAATTTGCATTTTATACTGATCTTATCTTCATAATTATTTAATTACAATAATTTTTATCTGTATTTTACAATTATTTAACTTTTTGTTTTATAAAGTTTTACCTGAATTTAATATTTTCATTTATTGCAAACGTTTACGGCATAAACATTCAAAAATTACAAAAAATAGTCTTTTTTTTCAGAATGTTATTTTTTAAATATCGAATTATTTTCATTTTTTGATGCTCAACAAAAATTTATCATAGCTCACACATTGAATATGTATATTATCTATTTACGGTTAAAAAATAGAAAATTGCACAAAAAAAGGCTTACAATACGGTTGTGTAGAAATTATAAAAATAAAGTACCGTCTGTAGTAGAAAGTTGTGTCAAGTTTTCAAAGCCGGTGCTTTGTAACTATAGGAGAATACGATGAGTGTTTCTAAGAAGTTTACCAAAGATAATAAGGTAACTGTAACCTTCACAATTAAAAAGACTGCAGCACAGAATGCTAAGAAGATCGATCTTCTATGCGAGCACAATGGCTGGCAGCCAGTTGCTATGAAGCCTCAGAAGAATGGCACTTTCAAAGGTTCAATCACTGTAAAAGCTGGCGAGCAGCCTTCATATCAGTACAGATTCAAATACACCTTTGAAGACAACAGCGTTAAGTACGATAACGACTGGGATGCTGAGCGTTATGTAGCTAACCCATTTGGTGGCGATAACTCTGTATTTTCAGCAGTTCGTGACTAATACTCACTATTTATGAAGAATGAAGCGGATTAAGTTCCGCTTTATTTTTGTCAAAATCTCAACTCTTTCTTTCATTCTCTTAAACACACTCAAGATCTTTTCTTACTTTCTAAGATTATCTGTCTTCTAAAATTTACAACAGTAAAAGATATTCCCAGAAACGAATACAGCAATATGAAATTTATCTTTTTTAATAAATTATACAAACAGCATATAAATCACGTTTATTACACAAACAACAGTTGAATAAACAATTTATTTTTATAAATTATAGAATTTGGCTCACAAAATGCTTGACATTGGAGCGTTCAAACTATATCATATGCTCACAATTTGACGCGGGGTGGAGCAGTCTGGTAGCTCGTCGGGCTCATAACCCGAAGGTCGTAGGTTCAAATCCTGCCCCCGCAACCAGATTTAAGAAGTTCGCTAAAAGCGAACCTTTTTCGTTTTTAGAGTCCAAATTTTTTTCTTGTCAATTCACATCTCTGCTAGTTAGTTACAAAAATTAAGATTATAGGCACTACGAACTCTTTTTATCTTTTTTCTCTTAATTTATCTAAGAATTAAATATTTAATATTATTTAAAAAAATATTAATCCCCTATTTATTGAATTTTTTAAATTCAATTCTATAATGAAAATGTACCTAGTTAATACCTAAATAATCAACTCAAAAATCTTAATGCTAGGCACTTAATCTTGAATTTCCTGTCCAAGTCTTTTTGGCTGTAAGTAGCCAGATATATAGGTGAATGTCGCCTTAATGGTGACTGTTTGCTCTTAGCTTTATATCACCTAACAAAACTCTTGAACTGCGCATCTGCAGCTAATGTTCATGAGATTTGAAAATAATAGACATGGAGAATCAAATGACTTTTGATGAAATATACGCACGAGAGCTAAAGAAGATTAAGCAAGATCCTGTTTCTTTTGTTTGGAATAACTACATCAAAAAGCATGATGATCAGGAGTTTATTGTTATCACAAAACCAAAGATGGAAGATGGTAAATACCCTAAATACTTCTTAGAGTGTCTTTACATACTGCGTCTTGATATCAGTGAAATTAAATATGGAACCTCAACTGATGCCATCCTGTTGCAGAATCATAACGTAGCTAAATTTAGTGATAGGCAAAAAGATGGTATTCCCAAAATCATTGCCCACTTTGGTTGCAGACAGTTAAATCCAATCAAAGAGAATCGAATTCACATCAAAGACTCTAAACGACTGCTAGATAGCCTTTACGATCATTCTCCTGTGTCTTTGCTTGGAATGGCATACGAGCAGATCTATAAAAGGCTTTTTCCTGAGGAGAAGAAATAACTGAGATCTTTGTAGTCATAACGTCTGTTATGGCTACATTTCTAGACACTAACCAATCTTTTTAGAATACGGCTATAGACATTAAGACCTATTTTAAAGCATCAGGATCTACTTTAAATTCTCCATTATGTAAGCTAGATCCGATGCCTGTTCCTAGGTTAAACATTGCACCTTTGATATGCTCCTGGAAACACGAGAAATCCTCCCCTTCAAGATTTGCTCTTTGAGAGACTACAGTCAAACCTAACTTAGTAGCTTCTTCTTTAATAAGCTCACATAATTTAGATCATTATTTGTAGCAGGACAGCCTTTGATAAAGTTGAATTCTATCTTATAGCCTTCAATCTCTAAGACAGTCTTTAACTACGTCATTTTTCTCAATGATTATAGAACGTGCTACAGCTGAAAATGATCTTACGGTGCCTTCACAAATACTGAATCAGGAATGATATTCCACGTGCTCCCCGATGAAACATGAGTTATAGAAATCGTGTGTTCAAGGTAGGACAACACATTGATGCATATTGAATTGTTGTCGAAAAAATAATATTTAAAGAAGTTCTTCTATGTATAATATAATTTACGTTCTTTAGCTTTCCTAAAGAGAACTATCATTTTTGATATGGTTCCATATCGACAGAATAGCTTTGAGCCTCTTTGCTTTATATAAGAACTAGTTTGCTTATTTCTGTTGCTAAAGGCTACTGTGGATAGTCTGTCCCAATCAGATAACTTAAATCGGATGGCTGTTTGTGTGGGGATATAAGCACTAAAAACGCTGGCTAGACTCTTTACTGTGTAATTACAATATGGCAAGACAAAGTCTGGAAGTAAATTATGGGTTCTTTTGCTTTTGTCTTCAAATGTGCAGATTATTCTTGGTATTAGTATGAGCTTGGGCTCTGTCCCTCTCTGCTTGATTTGTCTTTTTATGTAACCGTGAATTCTTATATTTGTTGTGCCTAATATTATCGCTAACCATATAAAAATAGTCGGTGACGGCACAAATTTGTGAATACCACTTTTGCAGTACTCTACATAGAACAATTGGTATGGTAAAAAGAACATGACTTTTGGGTCAGCCACACCATATTTTTCCCGACGAGGGTTGTGGCTTTTTAATTAGTAAAAACAAGCTTCAATTTAGATCCTAATCTGAACTTCTCTTATTCCTCTACAAATTTATTCCTTATTGTTCGTATTACTTGATTTATAACACGTTTTTGACGTCTGCAATCCGTATTAACTTGATAGAAACACTGTAGGAAAAAATAAATGATAGGCTAAAAAGTAAGATGTGAATTGAGTACTGAGAAAGTGCAAACTAAAAAAGATATCCGTAATCCACTTGAGTATATCCTCGATTTGTTCAGTGGCAAATGGAAATCACGCATACTGTCAGTATTAGCAAACGCTGATAATCTAAGGTATGGCGAGATAAAAAGCAGAATAGACAACATTACTGATGCAGTATTAGCTGCCTCACTAAAGAAGCTAATTTCAAGTCAAATGATTGTTCGTCAATCTTATGATGAAATTCCGCCAAAAGTCGAATATTCGCTGTCTGAAAAAGGCAGATCGATTATTCCAATTTTTGAGATGATAAGTAAATGGGGTGAGAAATATTATGTAGATGATGATTCTAACTCAGACTCTGAATAGCTATCTTGCTATAAATTAGAATTCATACGATAACGCCCAGCATAGACTGGGCGTTTTAACTTATCAGTAGAGTACTGATTAGTTGATCTTCTCACGAATACGAGCTGACTTACCAGCACGGTCACGTAAGTAGTAAAGCTTAGCACGACGAACGTCACCACGACGAGTTACTTTAACTGAAGCAATAAGTGGTGAGTTTGTCTGGAATACACGCTCAACACCTTCACCTGAAGAAATCTTACGAACGGTGAATGATGAGTTTAAGCCACGGTTACGCTTAGCGATAACGTTGCCCTCAAAAGCCTGTAAACGGCTCTTGTCGCCTTCAACAACCTTAACCTCAACACGTACAGTATCACCAGGGTTGAACTCAGGGATGTCAGTACGGATTTGCTCTTTCTCTAGCTGATCAATAATTGGGTTGCTAGCCATTTTAATGTACCTACCATTAAGTAAAAACAAAAAATCTTAGTTCAAGCCGTGTTCTTCTAAGTACTCAGAAAGTAATTTATTCTCTTCTTTAGTCAGTTCACGGTTCTGCAGTAAATCAGGACGACGTTCATAAGTACGACCAAGACACTGCTTTAAACGCCAAGCTCGGATCTTTTCGTGATTGCCACTCATTAAAATCTCAGGAACCTTAAGTCCATCGATGACCTCAGGACGTGTGTACTGAGGAAAATGTAAGAGACCTTTTGCGAAAGTATCTTCTTGTGCGTTCTGAATGTTGCCTAAAACACCAGGCACCATTCTGGAAACTGCGTCGATGATACACATGGCAGGAAGTTCACCCCCTGACAGGACGTAGTCACCGATTGAAACCTCCAGATCGACTTCAGTCTGAAGGACACGCTCGTCAATACCCTCATAGCGACCTGCTACAAGAATCATTGAGCCCCAGCTGTGGAATTTGGTGACCAGAGAGTGATCTAGTTGTTTACCTTGAGGAGATAAACAAACTACTTTAGTTCCTTGAGGTGCTGCTTCTTTAGCTGCATGAATTGCATCACGCAATGGCTGAACCTGCATCAACATACCTGGACCGCCACCGTATGGCTTGTCATCCACGTTGTGAAACTTATCTAAGGTATAAGTACGAGGATTAAAGCATTCAACTTTAATCAGCCCGTTTTCACAGGCTCTTCTTGTAACCCCAGATTTGGTCACAGCATCAAACATCTCAGGAAAGAGCGTAACAACACCAAAGTACATGGTTAATAATCTACGCCCCACTCAACCTCAATTGTCTTAGCTTCGAGATCAACTGCTTTAACAATTGGGCCCACGACATAAGGAATAAGAAAATCTTCTGTACGTTCCTTAGCCAGGTGGTCAGAGGGAGACACCTCTAAAATAGGAGTGGCTCCATAATCCCTAATTCTCGACACTTTGCCGAGCATTACACCTTCAAGTCCAATTACTGTACAACCTTCAAGATCGCACAAATAATATGTACCTTCAGGTACAGGAGGCAGGCTTGAGCGCCTGATCCCAATCTCAGCTCCTGCATAAGCTTTTGCTTCCTCAGGAGTTGAGGCCACATTTAACTTAACGACAAAGTCGTTACCATGTGGTCTGTATTCTTCAACCTGAACCTCGCGCCATTCCGCCCCGCGCTGACGTATAAACCATGGCGAGTAGTCAAAAAGGTTCTCAGGTTGGCTCGCAAAAGAACGGACCTTCATCCATCCCTTTACTCCAAATGATGAGCCTAAAGCTCCCATTGGACGCGGTGTATCTGCCATAAGCAGCTATTAAGCCTCTGCAGCCTCTGAAGACTCAGCAGCCTCAGCTTCAGCCTTAGCCTTTGCTTCAGCAGCAGCTTTACGAGCAGCAACAGCTTTCTCGTGCTTATCAGCCTTAGCCTTTAAAACAGCCTCTTCACCCTGCTCAGCTTCCCATAAAAGACGCTTTACACGATCTGATGGCTGTGCACCCTTTGCAATCCATGCATTGATGCTTTCTAAATCTAAACGTAGACGGATTTCCTTGCCCTGAGCGATAGGGTTGTAAATACCAACCTGCTCAATGAAACGGCCTGATGCAGCAAAACGCTTGTCTGCAACAATAACGTGATAGAAAGGACGTTTTTTTGCGCCTAAACGACGTAAACGAATGACTACCATTTCGCTAGTACCTATATTAATTAAAAAAATCTGACAATCTAAAAAAATTGTCAACATACAAAAACAGTTGCATTATTTTACACTTTAATTTCAAAAAATCAAGAGTAAAAAATTTATGCAACTGTTAACTTAAGTTATCAAAAAGTTAAAACATACTAAGGCTTTTCTCTTTAATAAAAATCTTAACGGCGGAAGAAGTTACCCATACCTCCCATTCCGCCCATGCCACCCATAGCTCCCATCATGCCACGCATAGCACCTGCCATCTTACGGACACCACCTTTACCCATCTTTTTCATCATCTTTTGGGTCATATCAAACTGACGTAAGAGGACATTAACCTCATGGATCTCAACACCTGCGCCAACAGCAATTCTCTTTTTACGAGAACCTTTAATGATCTCAGGATGAAGTCTTTCTTTTTTAGTCATGGAATTGATGATAGCTTCCATATGATCTATCTGCTTGTCGTTAACTTTATCTTTAATCTTGTCAGATAAATTACCCATGCCAGGTAATTTATCTAAAAGACCGGTCATACCGCCCATTTTCTTCATCTGAGAAATTTGATCTCTAAAGTCTTCAAAAGTAAAGCCCGCGCCTGACTTAATCTTTTCAGCCATCTTCTTAGCTTTATCAAGATCAGTATTTCGTTGCAGATCTTCGATTAAAGATAAGATATCCCCCATATCAAGGATACGGGATGCAATTCTGTCTGGATGGAATGGCTCTAAAGCAGCAATCTTTTCGCCCATACCGATAAACTTAATTGGCTTACCAGTAATTTCTCTTACAGATAATGCAGCACCACCTCTAGCATCACCATCAGCCTTTGTTAAGATGACACCAGTTAACTCTAAAGCGTCATTAAAGGCTTTGGCTGTATTAGCTGCATCCTGACCGGTCATCGCATCAACTACGAAGTAGGTCTCGATAGGATCTGTCAAATCATGTAGACGCTTTACCTCGTTCATCATTTCCTCATCTACAGCTAAACGACCTGCTGTATCTAAGATCATGACGTCATATGCTCGAAGTTTTGCTTCTTTTAAAGCGGCCTGTGCGATGCTCTCAGGCTTATCCTTAGGATCTGAAGGATAGCAATCAACTGAAATTTCTTGTGCTAAGGTCTTTAACTGATCCATAGCTGCTGGTCTGTAAGTATCAACTGATACTAACAGTACCTTTTTATTCATTCTCTCTTTTAAGTAAAGAGCCAGTTTTGCAGCAGATGTAGTCTTACCAGCACCTTGCAGACCTGCTAATAAGATCACAGCAGGAGGCTGATGAGCTAAATTGATTTCAGAGGTCTCACCGCCCATGGTAGCAACAAGTTCAGCATGAACTGCTTTAATAAACTCCTGACCTGGAGTTAAGCTCATTGCAACTTCTTGACCTAAAGCTCTTTCTTTTACTCTTGCTGTAAATGATTTAACTACAGGCAGTGCAACGTCAGCTTCTAACAGCGCTGTTCTGACATCACGTAAGGTGTCTTTAATGTTATCTTCGGTAATACGACCTTTACCGCTAATATTCTTTAAAGTACGGTTAAGTCTTTGGGTAAGATTATCAAACATCTTTAAGGCTCATCTAAATTCTGCTGTCTGTGTTCTTATATAAACGCTGTTTAATATAAACAAGTTATCAAAACAAAACTTACAGCAAATCGAAAACAATTTGAAATAAGCAGTTATCATAAATTACTTTTATAAAGTAATTTTATAACCACCAATTGGTAAGAAATAATTAAAAACTTCGTTGATTATATCAGATCTTAAAATGATCTAACGATTTGAGTGAAATGAGACTGTGAGAATACAGGAAAGCTTCATTAAAACAAAAGGACGGCTTTGCCGTCCTCAAGTTTTTAGTAATCAGGCTCAAAGGCCTCATTACGGGCTATCACATTAGGTGGTAGATGCTTCTTTAGCTGACTCTCAAGATATGCTTTTTTAGCTTTAGAATAGTTATCTTCGTATTCAGAATGATACAACCAGCCATAAGCTTCTTCATACAAGGCTGGAGTTCCATAGCCTCGTACTAACATATCAGCCCAACCTAATCTTGCAGTCTTAGAACCTAAAGCAGCAGCAGTATGCATATACTGCTCTGACATATTCATATTCTTGCCCATGTAAAGACCGCGCTCAAAGAACTGAGACATTCTTACCATGGCAGGAGCATAACCATTGTCAGCTGCTTTTCTAATATATCCAATTGCAAGATCACGATCCTGTGTTACACAGGTACCATTGAGCAACATTACTCCCCATGCGTACATAAAGACAGGACTTTTTACAAGTCTTGCTCTATCTTCAATATCGGAGGTGAACTGGCACTTATCCTGATCTTTTACCACACTTACAAGATCAGTATTCTCAACAATGGCATTCATTCTGTCCGCAGTGTACATTTCAGTACTTGCACCGCCAGAATTAGAGATTGAACTCATATCAATACCCTGTAAGGTATCACGAGCTACCATTGCCTTAGTACTAGTTACAACCTCATATTTTGCAGCATAGGATGAAATAGGAGCCGATACGCACATCAAGCTTACAGCAAGTGCAATGAGACTGATTTTACAGTTTAACCTCATCGTACGTCCTCCTAAGTTAATATTCTCATGTCACTAAGTATAGGTGACATGACACGGTTTTAAGAAACAAACTCTCAAAATAAGCTAAGAACTTTTATCTAGAACTTATCTTGAAACTTTTTTCTTCTAATACTTATATTTCGGTAAAAGTTAAATATAGTTTAATTTTATTTTGCAATTGTGGAGATCATTGCTTATATGCTGATAGATCACATACTCAGAAGAACAGCTTGAGAGCTCAAGAGAAATCCACAAAAATGAGGCTCTACAACCAACAGTTTCTAAACATGAAATGGTGGGGATTGCTCCTCCACCAATTATATCTGCAAAGAACTAAATTCTATTGATAAAGGAATAAGATGGGGCTTATCTGTTAGCAGAAACGTGCTCTATCATGTTTTTAATGCTCTTGTTAGCTTCAATATATGATATTTCTATTTCAGGATGTGAATTTACAAATACCCTGAAAATTTCATCAGCAAACACCTGTCCTATATCGTCGATGCCAGAAAAATCCAACACTGCATATTTGAATTTATCAAACCTTGCAAGTAAGCGTTTTTCCTGAGATCTTGAAATAATGCCTTCATCTTTATAGCGAAGTAATTTAACAGGAACAACAGTTTTACCAAAAGTTTTATCTTCGTAACTTGAAAAATATTCATCAAAAACTTTTTCAGAGAGTTTGAGGAATTATTGTTCATAGCCATTAACACAAGAGTACCTGAGAAATTATTATCTTCAAGGTCTTTATCTGTTTCGATAAACTTTCCAATATCTGAAGCACGATCTAGACTGTAGGTCAAAGAGCCTGAATGAATCAAAAACAAATCACAAGCTCTACATGAAAAGAAAATACCTTCGCCTGAATGTTCTTTTGGATTAGAGGTAAACTTTCCTTTAGCAAGTTCCAATAATGATTGATGTTCATCCTGAATGGATAAATCATTTTTAATTTTCTTGAAAATACCAATACCATTATCTTCAACAACAATGTATGTTTTCATTGCATCTTCAATGAGTTTTACAGTCAACTTAGAGGCATTAGAGCGCTTAAAACATTATTAAACATTTCTGAAAATGCATAATCCAATATTTCTTTAGCAGTCTTATTTGCTTTGGTGATTGAACCAGATAAATTTGCAAATTAGCAATATGAACATTCTAAAAAATGGTGTATTTATATTTCATATTACAAAAAAAGGCAGCCTCTAAAAAAAGAAACTGCCTTCCCAAGAATAGTTTATTTTAACTTATGATTCTTTTAGATTACTTGTTCTTTGCAAGCCAATCTTTAGCGAAGTTAACACCCTTTTCGATGTTCTTCTGTAACTGAGGAGCTGCCTCATCGATTAACTTCTGCTCATACTCTGAAACAGTACCTAAATCTAAGGTCTCGTCCCAGCCGTTCTTGCCAAAGCGTACACACTGAGCAAAGAATGGAGCGTACTTTGAACCACCTTCAACGTAGGAGTACTCGTTAACACCAGGCTCGCCTAATAAGCCTTTTACAACCTTAAGAGCAAAACGAGCACCTGCTGTTGCCATTGATAAGGTAGCAGAACCAGCACCAGCCTTAGCTTCAACAACCTCAGTACCAGCGTTCTGGATACGGTAGGTTAACTCTTCGATTCTCTTCTGAGAGATCTTCTCGTGACCGATAACCTTAGAGATTAAAGGAACGATAGTAGTGCCTGAGTGACCACCAACTACTGGAACTAGGATACGCTGATTTGAAATACCTAACTCTTCAGCTAAGAAAGTCTCTGAACGTAGTACATCAAGAACTGAAATACCGAATAAACGGTGCTTGTCGTATACGCCTTCTTCCTTTAATACTTCAGCTGCCAATGGAACAGTTGAGTTTACTGGGTTGGTGATGATGCAGATACATGCCTTAGGGCAGGTCTTTGCAATGTTGCGAACTAAGTTTGCGATGATGCCTGCGTTGATGTTGAATAAATCATCACGAGTCATACCTGGCTTACGAGCAACACCTGCAGGAATTACTACAACGTCAGCGCCTTCTAAAGCCTTAGTTAGGTCGTCACCTGTGAAGCCGTCGACTGTTACGTCTGTAGGAATGTGGCTTAAGTCCTTTGCAACACCAGGGGTAAATGGTGCTACGTCGAACAGGCTCAGAGAAGAACCAGCTGGTAAATTGTTCTTTAAAATCATTGATAAAGGCTGGCCAATACCGCCTGCTGCACCTAAAACTGCAACTTTCATGTGTTACTCCTAACAATAACTATATTTACAAAGTCCTATTACCTAGAACTTTATTTTGAAAAAATCTATTGTCGAAACTTTATTGTAGAAAGATCTACTAAAAAGAGATAAAACTCTTAACTTTTCCTATTATAGCAAACGATTACATCGCTTGTGCAATGTGAATAGTATACAACTCTCAAAAATGAGATCATATAAAAAAAGCAGAGTATATTTCTCACTCTGCTTTTTCAAGTATAGGTTGATTTTCAGAAAAATAGTAAATACTACTTGCTAAAATCTAACAGTGAGTAGATCTCACTTTCTTTGCCATCAAGGCATTTGGTGTTTTCAAAATATTCATCAACTGTAGGTAACTTGCCTAATTTTGCAGTAACAGCAGCAAGCTCTGCACTGCCTAAGAACACATTTGCACCATTACCTAAACGGTTAGGGAAGTTTCTTGTAGAAGTTGAAATTACAGTTGCGTTATCTGCAACGCGTGCCTGATTCCCCATACATAGTGAGCAGCCAGGAATTTCAATCCTAGCACCAGCCTTACCTAAGATAGAGAACAGGCCTTCATCAGACAACTCCTGTCTGTCCATTCTGGTAGGAGGAGTCATCCACAGTCTTACAGGAACTTCATGGCTCTGACCTTTTAAGATCTCGGCAGCTGCTCTGTAATGGCCGATATTAGTCATACATGAACCGACAAAAACCTCATTAATCTTAGTACCTGCAACCTCTGATAATAAACGAGCATCATCAGGATCATTAGGAGCACATAAGATAGGCTCGTTAATTTCATCGCAGTTAATTTCTAGTACAGCTGCATATGAGCAGTCTTTGTCAGCTTCTACAAGCTCTGGGTTGTCAAGCCACTTCTGCATAGCATCAGCACGGGCTAATAAAGCTTCTTTGGTCTCATAGCCATCTTTTGCCATTTGACGTAAGAGAGCGATATTAGACTTTAAGTACTTAGCGACAGACTCTTTTGATAAAGAGATAGCGCAGGCAGCAGCTGATCTTTCAGCTGAAGCATCAGCTAATTCAAAAGCATGTTCAACTGACAGATCCTCAAGACCTTCAATTTCGATGATTTTGCCTGAGAAGATGTTCTTTTTGCCCTTCTTCTCAACTGTCAATAAGCCCTTTTGAATTGCAAAATAAGGGATAGCATGTACAAGATCACGTAAGGTGATGCCAGGCTTTCTCTTGCCTGTAAAGCGAACCAATACAGACTCAGGCATATCAAGTGGCATGATGCCGGTTGCAGCTGCGAAAGCTACAAGACCTGAACCTGCTGCAAATGAGATACCTAATGGCATACGGGTATGTGAATCACCACCGGTACCTACAGTATCAGGCAGACACATTCTGTTTAACCATGAATGGATAACACCGTCGCCTGGGTGCAGAGCAATACCGCCTCTGTTTTGGATGAATTGAGGTAAGGTGTGATGAGTCTTAACATCAACAGGCTTTGGATAAGCTGCTGTATGACAGAATGACTGCATTACAACTGGAGCTGAGAACTTAAGACAAGCTAAATCAATTAACTCATCTCTTGTCATAGGTCCTGTTGTATCCTGTGAGCCTACAGTTGTAATTACAGGCTGACAGTACTGACCTGGACGTACACCTTCTAAGCCACAAGCCTTACCTACAATCTTTTGAGCTCTGGTGTAGCCACCAGCTCCTTCAATCTTTGAAGACTTTGCAAAGACTTCAGACTCAGATAACTTTAAGAACTTTCTAGCTTTTGAGGTTAAATCTTTACCAATGATAAGAGGAATACGACCACCTGCTCTAACCTCATCTAATAAAGTATTAGTCTTTAAACTGAACTTAGTTAAAACCTCATCTGAATCATGACGGGTAATAGTGCCGTCATAAACATTTAAATCTACTACATCGCCTGAGTTTAAGTTTGAAACATCAGCTTCAATTGGAAGGGCACCAGAATCCTCTAAAGTGGTGTAGAAGATAGGAGCAATCTTACCACCTACAACTACGCCACCAGCTCTCTTGTTAGGTACACCTTCGATGTCATGACCGATGTGCCAGATAAGTGAGTTAGCTGCTGACTTTCTTGAAGAGCCAGTACCTACAACATCACCTACGAATAAGAGAGGATTGCCCTTTGACTTTAATTTCTCGATAGTAGAGATTGGGCCCTTTACACCTTCAATATCAGCCTTTAAGTCATCACGTGAGATCTTGTACATAGCAAGTGCATGCAGTGGGATATCAGGACGTGACCAGGCATCAGGAGCTGGTGAGAAATCATCAGTATTAGTCTCACCTGCTACTTTAAATACGGTTAAAGTAACTTTCTTTGGATATTCAGCTTTTTTAGTAAACCAAGTTGCATCAGCCCATTTTTGAATTAAAGACTGAGCATTCTTATTGCCATTGGTTGCTAATGTTGCTACATCATCAAAAGCGTTGTAGATTAAAAGAGTCTGCTCTAGAGCATCTTCAGCGTCCGCTGCTAACTCTTTATCTGACAATAAAGACACCAAGTAACCTACATTAAAGCCACCTTTCATATTGCCTAAAAGAGCTACAGCTAATTTCTTATCAACAATGGGACTTACAGCCTTGCCTGTTGCAATTTCATATAAAAAGTCAGCTTTTATTTTTGAAGACTCATCTACACCTGGATTGATTCTGTCTTTTAAGAGGTGTAAAAGGTCATTTTCTGAACCTACAGGAGGTGTTTTTAGAAGTGAAACAAGTTCTTTTGTAAAGTCTGCATTCAATGCTAAAGGCTCTACACCTGCAGTCTGACGCTCTTTCGCTTGTTCAAAGTAAGAAGTAAGATAGTTAGCCATAAGTTTGGTACACCTCTGTATCTTTAGGTTATCTTTATTTTTATCTTAGGCCACTCCAGTCAAAATAAGGACCAGGGTCGGTCTTTCTGTTTGGAGCGACTTCACTATGAGCTGCAACATTATTACCAATTGCAGGATAGGTTTGCTTAATAAGAGCTACGACTTCTTTTAAACTCTTATACTGATCTATAGTGTATTCACTATCATCGCTTCCCTCAAGTTCGATACCAATTGAGTAGTCATTGCACTCTTTATGCCCATTGTATGATGAACGACCAGCATGCCATGCCCTATCAAGGAATGAAACGTATTGAGTGATACGACCAAGTCTGTTGATAAAAAGATGAGTGGATACTTCAAGAGGGGCTACATCCTTAAAGTAGGGATGAGCGTCAGGATCAAGACTTCCTGTAAAGATATCATCCACATAATGTCCTCCAAAATGTTTTGGAGGCAAAGCAATACAGTGGATGACAATTAGAGAGATTTCAAAACCACTAGGCCGAGGACCGAATCTTTTGACCGGAACCTGACGAATTCCTTCAATCCATCCGGCCTTAATTGACAGCATCTAATATAATATCCTTAAAAGGATCTTAGTACTTTCTTGCTATCAAGAAAATCAATAGCATGTTCAGGGCTTTCAGCAATCTCATTTGTAAATTCGATAACTTCATAGTTCTTAGGATCTGCTAAGAATGCTCTTAATAGACGGTTGTTTAAATCATGACCAGTCTTGTAAGCTTTGAAATTACCTAGGATACTGTGACCATCCATATACAGATCACCGATTGCATCTAATAACTTGTGCTTTACGAATTCGTCTTCATAACGTAACCCTTCAGGGTTAATTACTCTGTTGTCATCTAAAACCACAGCGTTTTCTAATGAACCGCCTAAAGCTAAGTTATGAGCATGCATGAATTCAACATCACGCATAAAGCAGAAGGTACGAGCACGAGATACTTCACTTGCAAATCTCTGACCTGTAAAGTCCATTGCAAAGTGCTGCTTATCTCTATCCATTGCAGGGTGGTTAAAATCGATTTGTAAATCTAAATGGAAACCACTCTCTGATGGAGTTAATTCTGCCCACTTACCTTCGTTTTCTACACGAACCTTACGAGCAACTCTTAAAAACTTTTTAGGAGCAGATAATTCTTTGATCCCTGTTGTACCGAACAGATAGATAAATGGTTGAGCTGAACCATCCATTACAGGAATTTCAGGCGCATTGACATCAATAAAAAGGTTATCAATACCTAATGAGCTTAATGCAGCTGTAAGATGCTCAACAGTTGAAATTCTTACGCCATTATCATTGACAAGTGCAGTACATAACTGAGTATCTCTTACAGAGTCTGCATTACACTTAATTGTTACGGCAGGATTTAAATCTGTGCGAGTATAAACAAGACCGGTATTAGCAGGAGCTGGTCTGAAAGCCACTTCTACTTTAGCACCAGAATGAAGACCGATACCTGTCATAGATACAGGTTTTAGGATTGTTCTCTGCTTGATCATTTGAATACCTCACGCCAATGTGGTGCAGAATTTGCACACATTATATAACTTTTTTGCGATCTAGCGAACATTTTTAACATTAAGTTAAACAATAGTTTACAGATCTTTTATTTGCTGCATGTGATATTAGTCGCTTATTCTTAGGTGAAAATTAGCAGAAAGCGACAATTTAAAATTTAATTATTTTCTTAAATTTATAAAAAAAAGCGTAATTACCTGTCTAGTGCAATTACGGCTTTATCGTATGTATAATTCGATTTTATCAGGTTTATAACCTGTTTATCTCAAGATTTTTACCTAATTATTTGCAGGATTTAATCTGTTGATAGCCTGATTTGAAGGTAAATCAATATCAGTTGAACTGATACCGGTTACTAAAACTGTAGCAACAATCTTACCGTCATCAAGTTTGTCATCAAAATACAGACCAAACTTACATGTTGCATCCTCGCGAGCGTATGCCTGAATGGCGTCGCAAACTTCCGACAACAGATTTACAGGAATATTCTGGCTTACTCTGATATTAGCAATTAGGCCAGTAGCTGAACCTAAGTTTACGTTATCAACTAATGGGGAGTTGATTGCCTTTCTTACAGTATCTTCAACTAAGTTTGGTCCCTGACCTTCAGATGAGCCAATCATAGCCAAACCGCTGTTTCTCATTACGGTTACGATATCAGCAAAATCAAGGTTGATAAAACCTGTGTTTGTAATAGCTGAGGTAATACCTTCTACTGCCTGATATAAAACATCATTTGCTTTTTCAAAGGCATTCTTTAAAGATACGTTCGGGCCTAAGTTTCTTAATAACTTGTCATTATCAACAATAATGATGGAATCAACGTTTTTAGCAAGCTCACTGATACCAGCCATTGCATTGATACGGTGACGTTTACCTTCAAAAGAGAAAGGCTGAGTTACGATAGCAACTGTTAAGGCTCCAACTTCTTTAGCAACTTTGGCGACAATTGGGGAGGCTCCAGTGCCGGTACCACCGCCCATGCCAGCTGTAATAAATACCATATCAGAGCCTGAGAGTAACTTTTTAATATCCTCATAGCTCTCTTCAGCAGCCTTACGTCCCTTATTAGGATCGCAGCCAGCACCTAAACCATTGGTAGTTCTTACACCAATCTGAACTTTTAATTTTGCATTGGTTCTTTCAAGAGTCTGAGGATCAGTATTGATAGCCATGCACTCTACACCAGCTAAATTTTTATCCATCATATACTGCAGTGCGTTATTGCCGCCACCGCCGACGCCGATGACTCTAATTACACAGCCACATGAAGGAGTAATGGTATCTCCCTGCATGTTAATATCGTTTTCTACTTTAACATCACTCATTTATCTCTTGGCTCCGCAAGTTTATATTGAATGACATTATAAAAAATAAGTTTTATTTTGCAACCTCAGGCTGATATTTATGTGTATTGCACACTTATTGAATAAGAGAAAAAATGTAAAGGATAAGTATTAGTTGGAAAGTATGTCTATTTTGGTTTTGCTCTGACAAAAAACGGAGCTTATGCTCCGTTTTTTATTTAATCATTGCAATCTTATTCAGACTTTGAACGTAAGATTGGAGGTAATTCCCAAATGTTGCTGTTGTCTTCAGCAGGGCTCTTACCAAAGCTGTCTACAGGGACTTCAGTTGCGCTCTTTAAACCTGTAAAGGTTGGCTCCTGTGGAGCTGCCGAGCCAAAGCTACCATTATATGCAGTCTGAGCAAATGGATCTGATGTCTGAGCGTGCTGCTGAGGCTGTTGCTGTGGTTGTTGTGGCTGTGAAGCAGTGAATGGCTGTGGAGCAGCATCAGTTCTTGCCTGTGTGAAGAAACCTCTTGCAGCAGGTCTTGTACCTGGCATTGCAGGGCGGTTTAAGCCTTCAACAGTATTTGGACGAGGCTTATTAGCTGCTAAAGTATTGTCTGTTGCGCTGATACCTGTAATTAAGATGGTAATTGCAACCTGATCTTCAGCGATAGAATCGTCAAAGCTCATACCAAACTTGCAATCTGCCTCTTCATCAGCATATGACTGAATTGCGTTACAAATTTCTTCCCATTTTGCAATTGGGAAGTTAGGGTTAACACGAACATTTGCAAGTAAGCCTGCTGCTGACTTAATATCAACCTGCTCAATTAGAGGTGAATGGATAGCTCTATCTACAGCGTCCTCAACAAAGTTTGCGCCCTGACCTACACCGTTGCCGATCATTGCATGACCACGACCACGCATTACGGTTACAACATCAGCAAAGTCAAGGTTGATGTAACCTGGGCTTGTGATAGCATCAGTAATACCCTTAACTGCATTTAACAGCACATCATTTGCTGCATTAAATGCGTTAACAATAGAAATGTTTGCACCTAAGTTCTTTAATAACTTGTCGTTATCAATAACGATTAAAGAATCAACATGCTTTGAAAGCTCGGTAATACCAGACTCGGCATTAACCATGTGTCTCTTGCCTTCAAACTTAAATGGCTTAGTTACAACTGCAACTGTAAGAGCACCGGTTTCTTTTGCGATCTCTGCAATAATAGGAGCTGCACCAGTACCGGTACCACCGCCCATACCTGCGGTGATAAATACCATGTCAGATCCCTGAATCAATTTCTTGATGTCTTCCTTGCTTTCCTCAGCTGCTTTACGACCCTTATTAGGATCACAACCTGCACCAAGACCGTTTGTTAACTTAACACCAATCTGAACCTTTAATGGTGAAGTTGACTTAGAAAGAGCCTGAGAGTCGGTGTTTACAGCAATAAACTCCACACCTGAAAGACTGTCATTAATCATGTGCTGTAGTGAGTTACCGCCACCGCCACCGATGCCTAATACTCTGATAACACATTTTCCTGAAGGAGTGATAGTGCTCCCTGCATTTGAATTTGACACTGATTCAACACGAAAATCGCTCATTTTTGTACTCTCTTAAAAATCTTTACTAAATCATACCAATATTTGAGACATTCTGCTCAAATTTAGCATAAAATTTTGTTATAGCTCACGTCAAAGTGAGCATATAGTAATCTATAACTCTCTTTTCATCCAATTTTTAAAGTTGCCAAGGAAACCTTTTCCAACTTCATCTGAATCGTCGTTTCTGCTTCTTGAATTTGAGTATTGCTCTAAATTGTCAAATTTAGCCACTCTCAAAAGTCCAAAAACTACAGCCTGATCTGGTCTTGCAACTATACCTGGAGCCATTGAGTTTCTTAATTCATTTGGAATTCGAATGTCATCGCACATTCTCAAGCCTACAGGTACACCAATACGAACCTTGCTGTTGCAATGCAAAAATTCATTAGCAGGATTCTGGGTGTAATAGTTGATGTAGTCTGATAGCACTGTATCAATACCGCGTAACATGGCTGTTCCACCAGTCAACACCACACCAGCACCAATATCTAAAGATTTTAAGAAAGATTTACCATGACTTGTTATTCTTTGGAACAAAAGTTCAAACATGCTGCCTAAGCATCTGTAGATAACTGCAGACAACTCACCTAAAGTAATGGTTACCTCTTCAGTCTGATTTGAGAACTGAGTTGGAACTTCAACTTTAAGTTGATAATTTTTCTGATCATCTGGGATGATATCAGGAGATGCTATACCATATTTGAGTTTTAGCTCTTCTGCTGACTGTTTAGGAATAGCAAACTCTCTTGCAATAGAATTGGTAATATAGTCACCACCATCAGAAATTCCCTGAGAGATTAACTGTTTACCAGCATCATACACAGTAAATGAGATGGTGCCACCGCCAATATCAGCCTGAATAACACCGATTTCTTTTTCATTTTCGGTAATAGCAGCAGCAGAGACTGCGTTACCTACATAAATAACATTCTTAGTATGAATATTTGAACTTATCATGCTGACAGCTTGTTCAATGTTCTTTTTATATAAGCCTTTGCAACCTATAAAATGGACATTTACATCAAGTCTTTTAGCATAAAAGCCGATTGGGTTAACAATGTTTTCTGATGACTCAGTTGAATAATTCTGCGGATTTTTGTGAATTACCACAAAGTCATTGCGATTTAACTGTTGTAAACCAGCAGCAGCGTTTTCGATGGCCCTATTTCTATCAGTTTCAGTTACCTGACCTGAACTTACAGTGATATTACCCTGCTGATTTTCACCCTGAATAACGTGACCTGGAACCCCAGTTACTACATCTTTAACCTCAATTCCATATTCATTCTGGAACTGCTGCACAATAGAAGCTATTGAGCCTGCCAGTTTTCCAATATCGTTAATTTCGCCATTAGAATAACCAACACTCTTAATTTCTTTATAGCCTCTGATCCTAATCTGTTTATCAGGACCTACATAACCTGATAACAAACGCAGATGACTACTACCAATATCAAGGGCGGTGATAAGTTCTTCCTTATCACTCTTTGCAACTGCATTATTGTTTTTCTTCTTCATATTTAACATTATGAATTATTTCCCTTAATAAAAACTCTTTTAAACGCATTGCGCTTTACTGAGCTTAATAGTTTGCACTGTCGGTCTGTACTGTATTGTTAGAGTTGGCGTCTCTCTTACCTACAGCAAAGCCCACATCATACCTTAAATCCACATAATCGACATCATCGATGCTAAGTCCAGTGTGACTAAATGATCTTATAAATCTCTTTAGTCGGTTAAGAGCCTTGTCCTGACCTCTACCTAAGATTAGCCTAGTTCCATTATCTAAAGTAATGGTGTAACACCTTACTTTATCCAAATACAAAGCTACCATCTGGTAGGGACTGTCATTCATAGCTCTTATGAACAAAACCGCACTGTCGTAAACTTCATTGCACAGATTATCCCTAAATGCCCCAAGTTTCACTAATGGTTGGCTAAATTGTGACAGATCCGGATAAAAAATTGATTTTGTGCGGGCATCATAGATGCCATTATCATTCCAGTAGGCAGCAGGTACATGTTCAATTACAGATAATACGATAGTATCTGGCATTTTTTTCTTTACAGCAACCTGAGCTACCCATGGATTTTTCATGAGTTCAGTCTTTAAGACATTAGTGTCTAGTGTTGCTATATTCTGACCTGCGCAAACCCTACCAGTAACATCTGCTATGCCTTTTCTTGTAATCTGTCTGAAGACTCCATCAATTTTCACCGCCTTAACTGGTAATGCTCCAGTTTTAGACAGTGTATTCTGAATGATGTAGTCACTTTTTACGATGGCAATAAGCAGGACTAGCAGGAACAATGCACCTGCTATAAAGTAACCTCTTGTCTGTCTACTGCCTGCCATACTCTTTAAAGCCTAAATTAAATCTTTTCCCAGATTTGACTTAAGTTTTTGGCAACCTGTACTACGTTACCAGCGCCTTGAGTCAGAACTAATGAGTTATCCTCAACAAGTTCTTCTAAAAGAGCAGGTACTTCATCTACAGTTTGCACAAAGTGAGGTTCAATCTTACCCTGCAATCTGATTGACATACATAAATGTCTGCCATCGGCACCTGGAATTGGTGGTTCACCTGCTGGATATACATCCACTAAAATTAACTTATCAACCTGCTGTAATACTCTTACAAAGTCCTCATAGCAGTCACGTGTACGTGTGTAGCGGTGAGGTTGGAATACCATAACTAATTTCTTGTCAGGATATGCCTGTCTTGCCGCTTTAATAGTTGCATCAACCTCAGTTGGATGATGACCGTAGTCATCTACTAAGGTTAAGGTACAGCCTTTTTTAGTCTTAAACTCACCATAATTTTGGAAACGTCTGCCCACACCTTTAAAGTTCTTTAAAGCCTGCACGATAACGTCACCTTCAATACCTTCTTCTAATGCTACAGCAATAGCAGCAGCTGCATTCTTTGCCATATGAAGACCTGGAATTGGAAGTTCAATCTTTAATGGTGCTGCATCTTTTCTTACTAAGGTAAATGAGCTGTGAGGACCTGTTTCTTTAAAATCTGTTACTCTAAAATCAGCATCTTCACTTACACCATAGGTAATAACAGTTCTGCCAATCTGGGGAATGATATCTCTTACATTAGGATCATCAACACAAACTACGGCTACACCGTAGAATGGCAAGTTGTGTAAGAACTCAACAAAGGTCTTTTTAAGACAGTTAAAATCACCACCATAAGTATCTAAATGATCAGGCTCAATGTTGGTTACAACAGTCATCATTGGCTGTAAGTGTAAGAAAGAAGCATCTGACTCGTCAGCTTCGGCAATTAAATATCTGCCTGTACCTAATCTAGCATTAGTACCAGCACTGTTTAAAAGGCCACCTATAACAAAGGTAGGATCAAGTTTTGCGGCAGCATAGATAGATGCAATCAAACTTGTGGTTGTAGTTTTTCCGTGAGTACCACTAATAGCAATACCATAGCGGTAACGCATTAGCTCACCTAACATCTCAGCGCGCCTTACCACTGGAATATGTAGAGCTCTAGCACTCTCAACCTCAGGGTTACCCTCATGAATTGCCGATGACACTACAACTACGCTAGCGCCATTTACATTAGATGCATTGTGGCCAATAAATACGGTAATACCTAAATTTTCTAATCTTTTGGTAACTTTAGATGATGCAATATCAGAACCAGATACTGCATAACCTTCATTTCTTAAAACCTCAGCAATACCGCACATGCCGGCACCACCGATACCTACAAAGTGAATTCTTTTAACTTTGTGCATCAAAGGCACATTGCAGTTTAACTTTGAACTTTCCATTTAATCTTTCTTTATCTTGTACTTGTGTAACTTGTTTACGTTCTTATTTATGTATGATTTTTTTGCTAGTCTTTAACCACGCTTTCAATAATCTTTACAGCGCGCTCTGTAGCATCGGTAATTGCGCATTCATAAGCTTTTGCAGACATGAATGCAAGTTTCTCTCTGTCATCTACTAAAGATTTTACCAAATCATAAAGAGAATCTGCACTAAGTGATGACTGCTTGCATACAAAAGCAGCCCCTGCTTTTGCCAGAACTGAAGCATTCTTGGTCTGATGATCATCTACTGCTGTAGGTAAAGGTACAAAGATAGCAGGAATACCAGCAGTTGAGGTCTCAGCTACAGTTAAAGCACCGGCTCTGCAGATAATTAAATCTGTATTGGCATACAGCGCATCCATGTTATCAATAAAATCAGTTGCTTCTACTTTAAATGAAGCACTTTCATATAAAGCTTTAACCTTGTCGCTGTTACCCTTGCCACACTGATGAGTAACCAAAATTGAGTCATCAGTAAATTTCTTTAGAGCAAGAGGTACCAGTTCATTTAAGGCTCTTGCGCCTAATGAGCCACCGATAATACTAATTCTTACAGGAGTATGTGTAAAATCACGAGTCTTTTCGTGCAAAGCAATAATACTGTCACGTACTGGATTGCCAACTACTGATACTTTCTCACCTGCAAAAGCCCCCGGAAAGCCTAACATTACTTTTGAGGCAATTTTAAATAACAACTTATTGGTCATTCCGGCTGCTGCATTCTGTTCATGTAAAACTACAGGAATGCCTGAGAGGAAAGCAGCAGCTCCACCTGGACCTGAAGCATAACCTCCCATACCTAAAACAACATCAGGCTTAAACTCTTTAATTACAGCTCTTGCCTGAACAATAGCTCTTGCTACCATAAAAGGAGCTTTTAAAAGTGTTTTAAGACCATTACGTCTAACACCTTTAACATCAATATAACGGATGTTGTAACCGTACTTAGGAACAAGCATTTCTTCCATGCGTCCACGTGTTCCTAACCACAAAATCTCTGCGCCCTCTTTTTCTAGAGCCTTTGCAATAGCTAAAGCAGGAAATACATGTCCACCTGTACCGCCTGCCATGACTAAAACTTTTTTAACTTTCATTTTTTCGTTTATCACTTATAGCGTTATTACGCCATTCAAAATCTATTCTGAGTAATATAGCAATCGCCATACAGCAAGAAATCATCGAAGAGCCACCATAACTTACAAGTGGCAAGGTCAAACCTTTAGTTGGAATACCACCTGAAGCTGAACCTACATTGATAAAAGTCTGTACACAGAACAAGGTGCCGATACCTGCTGCTACATACCCCTGATAGATTGCATCTTGTTTTAAAATCTTAAAAGCAAGTCTAAAAGACTTATAGACAATGAACAGCTCTAGCAATAAGAGCAATACCATACCTACAAAGCCGAATTCCTCGCCCAAAATTGAGGTAATAAAATCGGTATGAGCCTCAGGTAAATAGCCTAATTTCTGATATGAATTACCTAAACCTTCGCCTGTAATACCTCCACGACCGAAGGCCATTAAAGACTGAGTTAACTGATAACCTGAACCGTACTGATCCTGCCAAGGATCCATAAAGGATTTAAATCTTGCAATACGATATGGAGATACTAATACCAGTAAAAATGCTAACAGCAGTGCTAGCATGATAACCACACCATATTTAATGAAACCTGCACCTGCTATAAAAGTTAAAGAGTAGGTAATGCATGAGACCACCACTAAAGATCCCATATCATGCTGAACTAATAAGAGCACAGCCATGACACCAATGAAAGCTAACGGTTTTATAAAGCCTTTGGTGGTGGTACTGATACTTTCAATCTTTCTTGAAACATATGACGAGAAGTACAAGATCCAAAAAATCTTTAATAATTCTGAAGGCTGTAAGTTAATAAAACCTAATGGTAACCAGCGTTTTGCTCCGTTGATTTCACGACCTACTATCATTACTAAAATCATCAACACACACACTACAATAAAACAATGCAGTGAGTACTTTTTCCAGATTTCAGTAGGAGTCATAGCACAGAGCATACCTACAAACAGAGCCATCAGCACTGCAAATACATGCTTTTTGGTTTGGTACAGAGAATCTCCGTACTTTACCATCGACTCCATTACAGAGGCCGAACTGATGACCATAATGCCAAGACAAATCAAGAGCAAAGAGGCTACTAACAGGCCTCTATCAAAAGCTGGAATTTTGCCTTTATGAAATAACATCATCAGTTTGCTCCACTTATAAAAGATCTTACTCTTGTAGTTTTGCTACTAAATCTACAAAAACCTGACCTCGTTGCTCAAAGCCCTTGAACTGATCAAAGGAAGCACAAGCAGGAGACAGTAACACAGCCTGTCCTTCTTTAGCTACCTTATAAGCCTCGTTCAAGCCCTGTTCCATGGTCTCAACATCAAAGCAGTATTTATCAGATAAATCTAATAACTTTTGCTTATCTTTACCAAAGCAGTAAACAGAGCTGACCTCATGACCTAGATATCTCTTTAAAGGGGTAAAGTCCTGACCTTTACCTAAACCTCCTGCTAAAAGGATAATGCCATTTTTGTGCAGGCCCTTAAGTCCAGAGATAGCAGCCTCAGTTGAAGCTACATTAGTTGCCTTAGAATCGTTGTAGTAAGACACGCCCTTGATCTTTTTTACGAGCTGACAGCGATGTGGCAGACCAGAGAAATTACGCAGTGCGGTAATCTGAGCATCACGAGAAATGCCCACTGCATCAGCTAACGCCATACATGCTAAAGCATTTAAGTGGTTATGCTCACCGTAAATGCGCATTTCATTAACGTTTAATACTTTATTGCCATCAACAGCAAGATAAGTGTCATAACCTTCTGTAATTAGACCATATTCTTTGTCATCTAAACCAAAGCTTACAATCTCATGATTCTTTAAATCAGACTCTACAGGATAGGTTCTCTTATCATCACGGTTTACAACTACAGTTTTAGCATGAGCAAAAATTTTGCGTTTAGCCTGCGCGTACTCTTCAATAGAACCGTGGTATCTGTCTAAATGATCTTCAGATACATTTAGAATGGTGGCAGCATCAAGCTTTAAAGAGCGAGTGGTCTCAAGCTCAAAGCTTGATAACTCTAAGACATACAGCTCAACATCGTCAGATAAAATATCAAATACAGGCACTCCAAAATTTGCTCCAACGGCAACCTTGATATGAGCTACATCAGCGATATAACCTGTAAGAGAGGTTACTGTTGATTTACCATTTGAACCTGTAATACCAATTACAGGAGCTTTAGCTTCACGAGCGAAAAGTTCAATATCGCCTACAATCTCGACCCCTGATGAGGCAACTTCTTCAATGACCTCGTTGTAAATGCTGATACCAGGGCTTATAACCACCATATCAAACTGCTTTAATTCTTCAGCATTCAGTGGTCCTAAGCGTAAATCAACACCAACAGGAAGATCACCTACATGAGGAGGATTCATTCTGGTGTCATATAAAGAGAATTTCTTTAAATCGTGTTTTAACAGGTATCCAATTACAGAAATATTAGATACACCTAAACCAATTACGGCGATTTTTTTATTGTTAAGCTGTGAATTCATTTTCTAATCCTTAGCGGATCTTTAAAGTAATAAGACCAATTAGAACCAATACTAAAGTAATGATCCAGAAACGGGCCATTACTCGAGGCTCAGGCCAGCCACCTTTCTCAAAGTGGTGGTGAATTGGAGCCATTCTAAAGATTCTACGTCCGGTCCACTTGTATGAACCTACCTGTAAGATCACACTTACAGTCTCTAATACAAAGATACCGCCCATAATGAACAGTAATACTTCTTCACGAATTAAGATGGCAATCATACCTAAAACCGCACCCAAAGATAGAGAGCCTACATCTCCCATGAATACCTGTGCAGGGTATGAGTTAAACCATAAGAATCCTAAACCTGCACCTACGATTGCAGTACATGCAATGGTAATTTCAGCAGCTCTTGGAACATACGGAATATAAAGATATGAAGCAAAGTTAACATTTGAGGTTGCCCAGGCCACAATACCTAAACCTGCTGCTACGGTAATGGTAGTGATAATAGCTAAACCATCCAGACCGTCAGTTAAGTTAACCGCATTTGAAGAGCCGGTTAATACAAAATAAGCTAAAGGAATAATTAAAAAGCCAATATCAGGCATGAAGTCTTTAAAGAAAGGCACTACAAAAGTAGTTTCTGATGGCAATTTTGCTGAGCCATAGATAAGGCAGGATAAAACAATAGCACAAGCTGACTGCCAGAAGTATTTATACTTAGCTCTTAAACCTTTTGGATCGTGACGCACTACTTTTAAGAAGTCATCAGAAAAACCGATGGCAGCATAGCAGATTAAAGTTGCTAAGGTATACCAAACATAAACATTTGCAAGGTTACACCAAAGTAACATGGAAATGGCAATGGCACTTACAATCAGCACACCTCCCATGGTAGGAGTACCGGTTTTCTTTAAATGAGTCTGAGGACCGTCATCTCTGACAACCTGCCCGAAGTGCAACATTTGCAGTTTTCTAATCACATATGGACCAAAAAACAGAGAAATTGCTAAGGCTGTAAATAAAGACATTACAGCTCTAAAGGTCAGGTAACTTACAACTCTTAATGATGGAATATACTGACTTAGGTAATCTGATAAATAAACTATCATAACAGCTCTCCTAGAGCGATTAGTTCTTTGCTTATCGTATCCATATGCATAGAGTGTGATCCCTTGACTAAAAAGCTTACATAAGGATATTTATCTAATAAATCGCGTGCATATTGTACGAGATCTGAATGACAATTAAAATGCTTACCGCTCACTCCTGCACATCTGCTGGTATTTTCACTCAATGGACCTACGCACAAGGTTTCATCTACTTTTGAAGCTGCATGTTCTCCTAACTTTTCATGCAACTCTACTGCTGCATTACCAAGTTCTCCCATGTCACCGAAAATGAAAACTCTATGGCCTTTATATAAAGACAGAGTATCAATAGCTGACATACATGCATTGAAACTTGCGTTATAGGCATCATCAATTACAGTCATCTTTTTAAAATCATGAGCACAAAGACGCCCTTGCATTGAGGATGCAGACTCTAAGCCAGCTTTTAAAGCTGCCTCTGAAGCTCCTGTCATTAAAGCTAAAGTAGTAGCTGCAGCAGCATTTGAAGCATTATGAGCTCCTAGAACATTCATTTTGATCTTGTAATCATTAAGTGGCGATCTTAAATCAAACTCAATGCCTGACAGGCTCTCTTTTACATTTGAGTACTGCACAAAATCAAATTCATGAGTACCAAAAGATACTAATGAACCCTTTCTAAAAGCTGAAGCATACTCACTCTTCCAGCGCTCAAAGTACTTTGAGTCAGATGGAACTGCAGCTCGTCCGCCACGTGAGAGCACATCATCTATGATCTGTGATTTACCACGGTAAACACCGTCATAAGAGCCAAAGCCTTCTAGATGAGCACCACCTACATTGTTGATAATTGCGGTATTTGCTTTTACAAACTCACAGGTATGAGCAATATCAAACAGGTGACTTGCGCCCTGCTCAATTACTGCATATTTGGTATCTTTTGTTAATGACAATAAAGTTAAAGGCACCCCCACGTCGTTATTGAAATTACCCTGTGTACACATGCAGTTGCCACAGATAGATAAGATGGCATGGGTTAATTCTTTAACAGTGGTCTTACCGCATGAACCGGTTAGAGAGGCAATTCTAGCTTTACTCTTGCGTCTTACTAAATAACCACAATAGCCTAAAGCTTTTAAAGTATCATCACATAAAACTATGCTTACTCTGTCAGTAATCCTCTCAGGTAGGACTTTTGATGACACTACTGCTACAGCACCACCTTCAATAGCCTTTTCTATATAGTCGTGTCCATCAAACTTCTCACCTTTTAGAGCTACGAATAAAGCGTTTTTACATTTTCTTGAATCGGTGCTTACAGCATCGATAACTAAATCCTGTCCCTTTAGGATGTAATTTCCAAAGGTTGCAAGTTCACCTAAACTAAAGCTAATCACATTTAACTCCTAAAAGTTCACAGGCAATTTCTCTATCTGAAAAATGAATGGTCTTATCTTTAAAGATCTGATAATCTTCATGACCTTTACCAGCAATCACAATGCAGTCTTTAGGACCTGCTTTTTCAAAAGCATATTCAATAGCTTTACGTCTGTCGGCAATAAGTACAACGTTATTAGCTTCACCAACACCTGAAGCCATATCACGTAAGATTGACTCAGGATCTTCAGAACGAGGATTGTCTGAGGTTAAAATAGCCATATCAGAGAAGACTGAGGCTTTAATTGCCATGATAGGTCTCTTGCCCTTATCTCTGTCACCGCCACAGCCTATGATGCAGAAGACTTTACCATCGGGATGATGTTCTCTTACGCCACGCAATACCTGCTCTACACCGTCTGGGGTATGAGCATAATCAACTACGATATGAGGTTTGCCTTCAGCGCTAAAGCACTCCATACGACCTTTAATTGGTTTTAGTTTTGAAGCTCCGCGTAAGAGTTTTTCAAAATCATAGCCCATTGATAAAAGTACAGTTAAGGCACAGGCAAAGTTCTCGACGTTAAAGCCACCTAATAAACCGATTTCACATTTACCAGAGCCAAAGGTAGATTCAATTTCAAGAGCAATGCCATGAGGCTTATAGGTTACAGATTTAATCCACACATACTGAGAGTAGATTAAAGAAGAAACTGAGCCCATAAAGTCGCTCTTGCAGGAATAGGCCACACATTTACCGAAGGTATCTGCATATTTACATCCCTGCTCATTATCTACATTGATTACAAGTCTCTCTTTAGGAACACGTCTTAAGAAATCTTCTTTTGCTTTAGCGTAGTTTTCCATGGTCTTATGGTAATCAAGATGATCACGAGTTAAATTAGTAAAACCACCTGCAACAAAAGTGCAACCGTCAATTCGACCTTCACAAACACCGATTGAGGATACTTCTAAAGCAGCAAAGCGAGCACCTTCATTTACCATTTCATTTAAAGTCTGTTGCAGTCTTACAGCATCTAAAGTAGTGTTAGAACTCTTTTTTAGAGTTGGTAAAAAACCATATCCTAAAGTTCCAAAGACTGCGCATTTTGTAGAAAAGGTAACACTAAGCCACTGTGCAATCAGCTGAGTGATAGTACTCTTGCCATTAGTACCGGTAATACCGATTAAACCTAATCTTTTAGAAGGTTCATCATAGAAGAAAGAGCAAAACTCACCTAAATTTCTTTTAGCAGACAACTTGATAAAAGGGACAGGAACTTCTTTTAAAAGTTCCTCAGAAGGGGTATTTCCCTCTTCGAACATGATTGCAACAGCACCTAATTCATATGCCTTTTTAGCATAATCAAGACCGTTGGCCTTGGTACCTTTTAAAGCTACAAACAGGCTTCCTTTTTTTACCTGACGAGAATCAACTTCAAGTGATGTACATTCAATGTCAGGAGCTTTTCTTTTAATGCCCAAATACTGAAAGATTTCTTTTAACTTTTTCATCTTTGTTTTTCGCTCTTACCTTTATAAATTCTGTTCTGAAAATGTATTAAAGTCCTTCAGACTTTTATTTTTCACTACTAATTCTTTTCGTCCTTCTCTCGGTCAGGCTTGATGTTATACAGCTGTAAAGCTTTAGACATCACGGCCCTAAATACAGGTCCTGAAACCACACCACCGTAGAACTTACCAGCCTTTGGAGCACTGATAACTACCACTAAAGCAAAACGTGGATTTGAAATAGGAGCAAAGCCTGCGAAGGTTGACATGTAGTATTTACCGTAACCACCAACCGATGCAATTTTAGCAGTACCGGTTTTACCTGCTACACGGTATCTGTCAATAGCAGCCTTGCCACCTGTACCTTGTGCAACTACCGTCTCAAGTGCCTTTTGCATATTAGCTACCTGATTTGACTGAGCAACTAAGGTGCCTTTTGGAGGATTCTTTAATCTTAAAATAGAAACTGGATTTCTGATACCGTTGTTAGCTAAGGTTGCATATGCCTGAGTCAGTTGCAGATTAGTTACAGCCACACCGTAACCAAAGCCTAAAGTAGCTTTATCAATTTCTGACCAGAACTTTCTGTTTTCATTAAGTCTTCCGGTGTTCTCTCCTACAAGACCAGACTCAGTTTTAGAACCAAAGCCAAATCTGGTAAAAACCTGCATGATCTTTTGAGGACCTACTCTCATAGAAATTCTTGCCATACCAGTATTTGAAGAGTACTGAATAATGTCGGCTAAGGTACCCTGAGACATTGCATGAGAGTCACGCACCATCTTGCCATCGACAATAAAAGGTCTGGTGTCAAAGACTTCAGACCAGTTTGTAGCTTTTGCCTCAAGGGCTGCTAATGCCACAATTGGTTTTAGTGTAGATCCAGGCTCAAAGATATCAGTTACAACTCTGTTTTTGGCATTAGTGCTGTCAAAGTGTTTTCTATCATTTGGATCAAATGAAGGCGCATTTGCTAAAGCTAAAATTTCACCTGTTTTAACATCGATCAGGGTTGCAGTACCACTGTCAGCCTCGTTTTCTTCAACTGCCTGTTTTAACATGGCATGAGCATATTCTTGCAGTCGATTATCTACACTTAGCATTAAGTTACCACCAAGATTTCCTTTCTTGACGGTACCTAAGTTTTCAACAATATGGTTATAGCGATCTTTTTTAGCCAATTTGGTGGAAGCTGTTGAGGTTAAATAAGAATTAAAACTCTGCTCTACTCCATAAACACCGACACCATCACCATTTAAAATACCGACAAGATTTGAGTTAATCTCGCCTGTAGGATAGTGACGACGATAGGAATCATTCAAGATAATTCCGGTCTTTGAAATCTTTCTTACTTCTTTTGCCTTATCAGGCTCGAGATAATGTTTTAAATGCACGTAACGGCGTGTAGGATCTTTAGTCTTTTTGTAGAGCTCATTAACATCAATTTCAAGAATTGAAGCTAACTTTTTCATCTTAGAAGGATCATCATAAACTCCTTCTTCATGTAAAAATTTAGGATCGGCTTCTACGGATTTTACAGGTACAGAAATAGCTAAGATTTTACCATTTCTATCGGTAATTAAACCTCTTGGAGGCTCGTAATGGTAGTTTCTGACGACACGAGCATTACCTTCACGGATAAGATTTTCTGGATAAAGAACCTGTATCCAGAATAACCTGGCTAGGATATATATGAAAAGACAGCCTACAGAAAACCATACGATGGCTATTCTGGTTGTTGATACTTGTAGGCGGCTATAGGATCCATCGTTAACTTGTTTTAAAGCCATTTATCTCAAATCGATTACAACTTCGTCTTCAGTTTTAGGCTGAACCATACCAAGCTTTTCATCAGCATTTTTACGGATCACAGAATACTCTGTTAAGGCTTCTCTGTCAGATAACAGAGTTAACCATTCCTTATGCAGAAGCTCGTTATGCCTTATAACCTCATTATACTGTATAGTCATATCACGGGTCATCTGTACTTGATGCACCTTTAATACGGCTAAAGTTGTAACGACAAGGATCAGAACATAAGTCAAAAGATTTGAGAATATGTCATTTAAAATAGTTGGGACCAAAGCCTTTTTCTGTTTTTTATAACCTTCAAAAAGGCTTAATGATGGTACAGCTAACTGAGACTCACCATCATTCAATAAATCTGTTGGTGCCTGAATTCTAATGATATGTTCATGGGTTACCTGAGTGGTAACACTAGGAACAACCTTTTGCACAGGTTTGACCTGTGGATTAGGTCTATCACCAAACTGAGGTTCCCTCTTTTTAATTTGAGGAGCCTCTGTTGGAAAATTCTCTTCTAGCTTTCTTACTGCATTTGACTGTTGCATCTAGGGTTGCCTCTTAAGCCTCTTGCAGATCCTAAGTGTGGCACTTCTAGATCTTACGTTGGCTGCTATTTCTTCAGGAGTTGCCTTAATAGCACCTCCTACAGGCTCCACTTTTGCTGTAGCAAGTCTCATTTTTTCGGCTTCTTCAAAAGTAATTGGAAGGCCATTTGGGATCTTCTGTCCCTGAGACTTATCTTTTATAAATGTTTTTACTATTCTGTCTTCTAAAGAGTGGAATGAGATAACACACAGACGACCGTCATCTGCTAATACATCAATACTGCTCTCTAGAGCTTTTTTTAATTCATCAAGCTCGCCGTTTACAGCAATTCTCAAGGCTTGAAAACAGCGGGTAGCTTTGTGTTTAGGAGTAGGCTTACCGCCGATTACTCTTTTAATAAATTCTGATAATTGCAGTGTAGTTTCAAAAGGAGTCTTCTCGCGCTCTCTTACTATAGCTGTAGCTACTTTAGCTGCAAAATTCTCTTCGCCATAAACTTTAAAGATATAGGCGAGATCTTGTTTTGAATAGGTATTAACGATGGTCTTGGCATCTAACTTAGCACTCTGATCCATTCGCATATCTAAAGGACCATCTTTTTCAAAAGAAAAGCCACGAGTAGGATCATCAATCTGAGGAGAGGAAACACCGATATCCATTAAGATACCGTCAACCTTTCCTTCAATACCTAAAGACTCACATACCTCTTTTAGATTTGAAAATGCATTGTGTGTGATTTTAAATCTAGGATCTGTAATGGTTTTGGCTGCTTCTACAGCGGTTAAGTCTCTATCAAGACCATACAATCTGCCATTAGGACCTAATCTTTCTAGAATTTTTCTAGAATGGCCGCCTCGACCAAATGTGGCATCTACATAGATCCCATCTTCCTTGATATTCATGCCATCAAGGACTTCATTTAGTAATACAGGAATATGTGAAAATGCCATGATAAATTCTTATTATTCTAAATACTTATAGTTTTAAATTAGCAAGCACGCTGTGTGATGCAAGATCTTTTGCTGCCTGCTGTAATAATTCGTCATCAGCCTTACGCTGAAGAGCAAAGTTATCTTCAGACCAAAGCTCAAATTTGTTGTTAAAACCGATAAGATAAGCTTTCTTAGTGATCTCACTTACCTGTCTTAACTCAGGTGGTAATAAAATTCGACCTTGGGCATCTAACTGACAAAAAACTGCACTGCCTAAAACAATACGCTGAATGGTACGACACAGTGGATCAGTCATAGTAGGAAGTGAGCCTAAGGTTGAGACTACGTTATCCCATTCACTGGAAGGGTATAACCATAAACATTTGTCAAACAAGGAGCGAGTGACTATGCACTGACCATCTCCATCATCTGCAAATATTTCTCTATAGCGTGCAGGCACAGACAGTCGCCCTTTAGAATCAAGGGAAACTTCACTTGTTCCACTTAAAAGCAAACCGTCAAACATAATTTAAAAAGCCTAATTCACACTACCTAGTAGTCATTTTGGGGAAAGATTAATACTACTTTCACCACAATTTACCACTTTTACCCATTTAGTTTACCAAATCATATGAGAATTTCAAGAAAATAATATCTAGCTCTTTTATAAAAAATCTTTTAATTCAAGATGTTACAAAGAATATGTAAATGTGGGAGAAAAAATTATTTTTGAAGATTAATCTTCTCTATCGCATTATTAATCAAGGCAATTTATTAAACAAAAAGAGGAAAAATGTGTGTAAATTGGTGCTAAAAATTACGTTATGGTAAGGATGTGATCTATTACACATTTTTTAGTGCAAATAAACTGAAAGATGTCCATTTATGAGCTTATTTTGAACTATTAATGGTCAAACAAATGCAATTGCTGAATATACTGATGTAAAAATATAGAAGTGTATCTTGTGATATTGAGATTTAAATAGAAAGAGGCTTAAAGATGAGTCAACCTGTAAGCCGAGTTCTGTTCTGCTAAGCAGTGGCAACCATTCCTCTAGACCAGCAATCGCTCGCTGGTTCCAGCAATCAACCCGCCCTCGGTTCGGACCAAACCATAGAGAGCCTATTTGATCTTGCTCCAGGTGGAGTTTACCATGCCTTTCCTATTGCTAGAAAAGCGGTGAGCTCTTACCTCGCCATTTCACCCTTACCACAAAGTGGCGGTTTACTTTCTGTTGCACTTGTCATGGGCTTGCGCCCTCCAGGCGTTACCTGGCACCTTGTCCTTCGGAGCTCGGACTTTCCTCCCCCAGTGACCGTATGCTTAAAGATCTTAAACACGCGTGCACGGCAGCGATTGCCCGGTCGACTCACGTGCATTATACATGAAAAATGTTGACTCTTCGAACTGTTAATTACTTTTATTCTAAAGCTTTTTATTCATCGCTTTTGTTTTTAAGATCCAAAGCTAGGTTATATAAATCGTTCTTTTTAATACCAGTAAGATCTGATAAGACATTAGCAACCTGTTTTACAGGAGAGGTCTTGATAAGCTCTGAAATGGCTTTTACTACAGAATCAGGAACAGAGGATGTTTCCTGTTTTAATGAACCGATAGCTACTACAAACTCACCTTTGGTTCTATCTGGATCTGCCTTTAAAAATGAAGAAGCATCCTTTGCTTTTAATCTATAGAAAGATTCAAATGTCTTAGTCATCTCTCTGCATAAAGTTACATCATGCTCAGGTAAAATCTTACCTACAATTTCCATGGTATCGACGATACGACGTGGGGTCTCATAGAACACAGCTGTGTAATCTGCGTTCTCTAGAGACTGAACCTTTTCTGTTAATTCCTTTTCTTTTACAGGGAAAAAGCCTAAGAACATGAATTTGTCTGTAGGTAATGCACTAGCTTCAAGAGCTGTAATTAAGGCACATGGACCTGGTAGTGGCACTACTCTTACATCTGCTTTTGAGCATAGTGTTACTACTCTATAGCCAGGATCATTGATTAAAGGAGAGCCTGCATCAGAAATTAAAGCGACGATACCGCCATTTTTAACTTCATCAATAATGATAGATGCTCTTTGTTCCTCATTATGATCATGACAGCTAATCATCTTTTTACCAGAGATCCCTAACTTATCTAATAAGATTTTTGAATGTCTGGTATCTTCAGCTGCAATTAAAGTTGCGTTTTTTAGAACTTCAATTGCTCGTAAAGTGATGTCATCAAGATTACCAATTGGAGTAGGAACAATATATAAAGCACTGTCTAACATGTTTAACCTTTTATCTTTGAAAATCACAGCTTCAATTTACTGCTTTCATTTAACTAAGGAAGCATTATACCGTCTGATGGCTTTGCTTTCATGTGAATTTAGGAAAAGCGCCATTCAGTCTTCTTTTACGTAAGGGTAGAAAGCTCGTCCCCAATCTCTGTCATGATGCTTTAGCATGATATCAAGAACAGATGGCATCAGTTCAGATAAGATTTCACAACCGTCATGCAACTGCATGCGATTAGCTTTACTGTTACAGGTAGCACCACCATGGAAGAGCTGATTTCTGATGGTATAAAGTCTGTCAAAGACAATGTTCAAGACCATAGCTGTATTCTGTGTCATTAAAGCTTTTAATGCTTTTGAATTGTAGCTTTTAAAAGTTAACTCCCAGTCAGCATCTCTGTCACCACTATTGTAATAATTCCAGTATGGTTGATAGGTATACTTATTTTCTAAAAGTGCTTTGATGCTCTGAGAAAATCTTTTCCACAAAATCTTATCTAAAGTCTTTTCTTCATCAAGATCACAAATTACAGTCAAAAAGTCTCTAAAACCAACCTTTTCACCAAAATAACCATCAGTAGAAATCTCTTTGCCATAAGCACAGTTAAAGGCAATCCATAAAGAAATAAACTTCAAATCAATATCTTCTTCAGGTAGCGCTCTAGCCTTTTTAACCCAACTTATGGCTCTGTGAATTCTGATACGAAATGACTCATCACAACCGTCACGAGTCGCTTTGTAGAGTTTTTCAGTGTTTTCAATACACATATCATTACCTATTACATATATCAATCAACAACTTGGCATTACTATCTACTATGAGTGATTTTTGTTTCAATACACGTTACCTATCTCACATTATGGTAAAATATCCAACCAATAATTCATTTGTGATTTAGCAGGAAACTATCGTGAAAGCTAAAAGATCAACATTAAATCTATGTTTATGCAGTTTATTTGCAGCTGCAACCATTACTCTATCTGCTTGTGCTTCAAATGAAGCTACTCAGAAAATCGCATCAACCAATGCTTTTGGTCCATTAAATCTGACCACACAGGAATATCAGCAGGCATTTGATGATGCTTCAAGCGACACTAGCTTTAAAGCTCAAGTTCTTCTGACCCGTTCTCAGATCGTTTCAGGAGATTTAGATAAAGCAGCATCTAACATCAATGATCTATATGCAAATGCACAGACTGATGTTCAAAAAGATCAGGCTTCTTTAGTTAAAGCTATGCTATTAGTTAAACAGAACCAGTTAAAAGAAGCATCTGCACTGTTAAATCAGGTTAACTATAAAGCTCTTCCAAAGCAGTCACTGTCTTACTACTTAATCTTAAACTCAAATGTAAATGCAAAGCTTTACAGACAGACCAAAGATCCAAAGTATCAGTTAAATGCATTCAAGAACAAAGCTACTTTATTAAAGATTGTTGAAAAGAAATCAGACAGAGCAACTGTTATCACTCAGAGTAACGATTTATTAAAGTCTCTAAGCGATAAAGATTTAGCTCAGGCAATGAAATCAGCTCAATCTGATTATGATAAGGGCTTTATTGAGTACGCTATCATCACTCGTTCACAGAGCAGTGAGCTACAGCAACAGGCTTTAGCAGAGTTCTCAAAGAAATATCCTAACCACCCTGTAAACGAGCTTATCGCTCCTTCTCAGGCACAGGATACAGCAACAGAAACAGCTGACAACACTGTAGTTGATAATGAAGTTGCTAATTCATCAGATGACGCAACACCTGATAATGTAGCTCCAGCTAATGTTCCAGCTAACGCTCTATTCAAGTTCTCAGACGGTGACAGAATTGCAGTGTTATTACCTCTATCAGGTCGTTTTGCTCCAATCGTAGGCGAACCTGCTAAGTTAGGTATCTTAGCTGCTCTAAAAGATAGAAATTCAAACTCAAAAGTTGTTTTCTACGATACCAACAAGAACAACATCTCTGAGATCGTAGCTAAAGTTCAGAATGATGGTACCAAGTTAGTTATCGGTCCTATCTTAAAGCCTGAAGTTAATGCCTTAAATTCAACCGGTCTTAAGGTTCCTTCAATCGTCTTAAACCAGCCTGAAGGTAGCAAACCTGCTAATCAGTGGTACTTCGATTTAGGTCCTAACTATGAAGGTGCAATTGCAGCTTCAAAGATCTATGCTGATGGCTACAAGAAACCAGTTGTTATTGCTCAGAGCAGTGATACATCATCACAGCGTTCAGTACACAGCTTTAAGACAACCTTCTCAAAGGTAAATGCAAACGTACCTGTTTGCTATTACTCTGATGTTGCAACCATTAAGACTTCAATGTCAAATTGCCCTCTATCAGAGGCAGACAGTGCTTATGTAAATGCATCAGTTGTTGACGCTGTAGATATTAAAGCTGCTATTCCATCAACAGTTCATGTTTACTTAACTGATAAGAGCTACATTGGTGTTAATAACTCATCTCAAGAGTTAGCTCTAAAAGGTTCAACCTTAGGTGATATGCCTTGGTTATTAACCGATAGCCCATTAAAGGACTCATTCATGCAGTCTTTACCAAAGGCCAATAACCAAGTTCAAAGAGTATTTGCTGCAGCTTATGACAGCGTAAATTTTGCTCTTGTAATTGAGAAGTTAGCAGCTAACAAAGAAGACGTTCTACACGGATTATCAGGAGATATCTCTTTAGGCCAGAACGGTCTAATTGAATCAACTCCTATGTGGGTTGACTTAGGAAAGATTAGATAAGATTAAATCAATAATCTTCTGAAAAGGCGGTTTTATAACTGCCTTTTTATTTTCAGTCGAAAATACTACTTTAAAATTCTTCTTTAAAAGGTTGCAATCACAACATCTAAATTCCAAAGTTAGGAACGTATATATGATTATTACCGATATAAGAATTAACAATCTGTTATGAAGTGACCTTCCTAATGTATGCGGTAAATCCGTTTCTGTTAAATTTTTAACATCTACAGTTTACACAGTAAATCCACGAATTTACATTCGCGGAGGTCACTTCATATTGTCTAATAAGTACACTTTTTCTTGGAAGAGTGAGAATTGTAAACTTGTTGAACACTAATGAAAGGGCTTTATCTTCACTGTTTAAATTTTTGATAAAAAATCAACTGTTGTAATCGTATGCGACACTGATGTAGTTACGGACACACATAAAAATAGATTCGTCTCAAACATAAGGAAATTAGCTCTGACTACAAACAATCAGGTGCACATTCTAGTCCAAAAACTTAATTTTGAAGATGAGCTCGCATATGCAGCAGGATTTAAAGACAAACCACAGTTATATAAAGCCTATAAAGTAGAAGGAGAAAAAGATTAATAAAAGAAATTTTCACAAAGCAGGAACATCAGAAATGATATTAAAACGTTAAATATTGATATAGAAAAACTATGGTCACGATCAACATTGTCTTGTTTTGTAACAGATCCTTGTTTTGTCTCAATTAGAGAATTCATCAGCGATTCTAGTTGTCTACGCTTTAGAATGCAAAATTCATAGACAATTTCAAACTATAAATCGTTATTCATCATCCTTTACAAAAGAGAAAGCTGGTTTGTTTTCTTCTTTTGCTGGAGTTGTAGCTTCAATCTTAGTAGCTTCTGGTGTCTTGATATCGGCAGGAATTTTGTCATCATCTGCTCCATCTTCATCATCCAATTTGAACATTGGAGATTCAGATGCTTCATCAGGATATACTTCATCGTCCGGAGCTAAATCTAACTGCTCTAAAACACTACCTATAGGAAGAGCAGATCCAGACTCTAAAGCAATTAACTGCTCCATAGCATGGAAAGGAATAAAGATATCCTCACTCTTGCCCTTAAAACGAGCTTTGAATGAAATACCTTTAGATAAGCATTGATAATCTGCAATGGCTGAAGGTAAAAGACTTAAGATAATGCGACCATCATTTACATATTCAACAGGAACTCTAACTCCTGGCATCTTAGCATCAACTAACAGATGTGGAGTGATCTTATTGTCGATTAGCCAATCATAATAAGCGGTGAACAGATAAGGTTTTAAGCTTTTTAATCTTTCCATAACAGATATCCTCTGAAGGATATTATACATAAAAAATGCATAAAAAAACCTCTGCGGTGAGGCAGAGGCTTTTGACAAAACAATGAAAATTGTTTTGATATTAACGCTTTGAGTACTGTGGACGTTTACGAGCTTTGTGAAGACCAACCTTCTTACGCTCTACAGCACGAGCATCACGAGTTACGAAGCCAGCCTTACGTAAAGCTGAACGGAAAGTCTCGTCATACTGAATTAAAGCTCTGGTGATGCCTAAGCGGATAGCACCAGCCTGACCAGTGATACCACCACCGTTAACAGTGATGTACAGATCAAACTTGTCAGCAACTTCTAATAACTCTAATGGCTGAGCTACAACCATACGAGAAGTTGGACGACCAAAATACTGATCAAGAGTCTTACCATTGATCTCTAATTTACCAGTACCCTGCTTTAAGAATACACGTGCAGTTGAGTCCTTACGACGACCGGTACCATAATACTGATTTGCAGCCATTTGCTAATGCTCCTTAAAACTTGATAACCTGAGGCTGTTGAGCAGCATGATTATGTGACTCACCAGCATATACCTTTAGCTTACGGAACATAGCACGACCTAATGGTCCCTTTGGAAGCATACCGCGAACAGCAGTCTCGATAACATCCTCTGGCTTACGTGCTAATAACTTCTCGAAAGACTCTGACTTGATTCCACCTGGGAAACCAGTGTGGTGATAATACATCTTGTCGTGAGCCTTGTTACCAGTTACCTTAACCTTTGATGCGTTGATTACGATAACATAATCACCGGTATCTAAGAATGGAGTGTACTCTGGCTTGTGCTTACCGCGTAAACGTAAAGCAATTTCAGTAGCTAGGCGACCTAAAGTCTGACCCTCAGCATCAATAACTAACCAATCACGCTTAATTGTTGATGGTGTTGCAACATAAGTTTTCATTAAAAAACCCTTTTTTGAAGGAAAATTTCCTTTAAAACATACAGATAAAAATATCTGCTCTCTTTCCAAACAGACTGATTTCTCAATCTGCATCAAGCAACTCGGGTGGGAAACCGGTTCCTCGATTAGAGGGGCAATGGTGTATTTTAAACAAAATAGCGACTTTTATCAAACAGTATTTTCATTAATTTTACGCATAAAAATCGAAAATTAATTTTGTTTAGTACCGTTTGAACTAAGCTCTTTTAGGATTGAACCTCTTAAGATAATCTCTTTTATCTTTAAATTCTTATCGACAACTAAAAGATCAGCTCTTTTACCTTCACAGATCTCACCTACTCTGTCGTCAATCTTCAAGGCTCGAGCTGGATTTATGGTACAAGCTTTTACAGCACTCTCAAGACTTATCCTCATGTTTAGAACTGCATTTACAAAGCAGTTATAAAGATTGGTAACAGAGCCAGCTATCGTGCCATCTTTTAAGGTAGCTTTATTCCCTTTTACAAAAACCTTCTGCCCTCCAAGAGAGTATTCTCCGTCATCTAGACCTGTAGCCATCATTGAGTCTGAAATCATGACGATACGGTCATCTCCCATCAATGTGAAGAGAATGTTGACCATGGTTTTATCTACATGCACTCCATCTGTAATCAGCTCACAAAATACATGCTTATTTTCAAAAGCTGCACCGATAGGACCAGGAGCACGATGATTTAATGGAGGCATTGCATTAAAGGTATGAGTAAGTTCATTAGCTCCAGCTTTCATGGCCGCAGTAGCAGTTTCATAGTCTGTTACAGTGTGACCTATGGCGAAAGAGACTTTATTATGAAAAGTTTTAATCAGATCTAAAGCGCCATTCACTTCAGGAGCAATCACGACCTTTTTAATTAAGCCTCGAGAAAATTCATAAAGAGATTCTAAATCTTGTGAATTTGGTTTTAGTACATATTCAGGATTTTGCGCACCTAACTTTTTAGGACTTACAAAAGGACCTTCCATGTAGATACCTTCAAGAGATGCTTCATTATCATTTAACTGCTGTTTAAATTCTAAAGCTGAATTTATACTCTTTTTAATGGCAACTGTTGGCATCGTCATAGTAGCAGGTGCAATTGAAGTTACACCACAAGAAGCTTCATAAGCTGCTAAGGTTTTTACACTATCTAAATTGCCATCCATAAAGTCGACTTTTGCAGCTCCGTGAAAATGCAGATCGATAAAACCAGGGATGACATAACAGTCATCAGCATTGATGACTGTTATGTCATTGATTAAAGACTCATCTTTTGCATCATCACACTTGGCTTTTAGGCAAGAGATAGTGTTACCTACAATTTTAATATCTTTATGTTCAAAACCCTGTTTTGTAAAAACCAAGCCATTTTTTATCAGCATAAACAACTCTTTCTTTATTTTTAGTTATGTCTAAAGTGAGCTTTCATAGTCATAAGATGTAGCCCGTATTTATATGTATTATCCAATCTTTTGAGGTTCAAGCTAATGCTCCACGAGAATTATCAACAATAATTATCACCTTTTGTAAAAAAACTTGAAAAAAGTAATGTTCAACCTCAAATAATTAAAAAGTTGTGGCAGTTTTATTAGCCATTTTCGATGATAATTTATTTGATATTTCAATATGTACCATTTTTATTGAAGCTAAAAAATAAAAACTAAGTATTAACTAAGAAAATAAATTTATTCTCAATAGTGCGCAGTAGCAGAGAGGCTGCGCAGAATTTAAGGTGGGATATGGATAATTACGCGCTCCTAGTAGCAATCTTTTTTGCAGGTTTTATTGTCGGTGCTGCTACATGTTTTTTAGTAATGGCTCAGATCTACAAACACAAAAGAGTTAAGGATGAGCTTTTAAAAACCAAAAGAGCTGCCATTAGAGCTCAACGTACTCTAGACAGGTTCTTTAAAACCTCTTTAGATATGTTTTCTGAGATTGATTCAGCCCATCAGCAATATGTTCAGTTTTTAAAAGAGGCAGCCCAAAAGATTGCACCTGAAGAGGCTGACAGTCACGAATTTTTAAATCAGGGTATATACGAAGGTGTAACCACAAGACAAGAGTCAAAAAGGCAACAGTCAGAAACAACTAAGGAAGTAACTGGTACCTTAGGTGAAATTCCAACACCTAAGGTATTAAGACCAAACGAGATCCAAACTGAATTTACAGATCCTGTGAAGGTAAAAAAGAATATTGAAAAACCTTCTGAGGAAGAAACAGAGACAAAAGAAGAAGTTGTCGAAGAAGAGAAGTTAAAAGTTTAATCAGTCAAGTTAGTAACTTGTACTAAAAAACGATTCTTAAAAAATTGATACTTTTATTTGGGAGTAACAAACAAAGATGTTAAACAAGATTAAGAACGCATCATTAGCAGCCGCAATGGCATTATCAATGACAGTGCTTACAGCAGGTCAGGCTCAGGCTGCAGCCCCTATTATCAATGATTTAATGGCAAAAGGTGATATGCCATCTCTTGCCCCTATGTTAAAGAAGATACTACCTGGTGTAGTTAATATCTCTGTAAAGGGTAAAAAAGATGTTCAGGGCTTCTCATTACCAGATGAGTTTAGATTTATGTTCCCAGGTATGGGCGACGCATTTGGTCCATCGCAGCCTCGCCAGCAAGAATTCCGTGCCCTAGGTTCAGGTGTAATCATCGATGCAGCACAAGGTCTTGTAGTAACTAACAACCACGTTATCGATTCAGCAGATGAGATCAAGGTTCAGTTATCAGATGGTCGCGAGTTTGACGCAAAGTTAGTTGGTAAAGATGCTCACACCGATTTGGCTTTATTAAAGTTAAAAGAGTTTAAGAATTTAACTCAGATCGATTTAGCTGATTCTGACAGTCTTGAAGTTGGTGACTTCGCTGTGGCAATCGGTAACCCATATGGCTTAGGTCAGACTGTAACCTCAGGTATCGTTTCAGCTTTAGGCAGAACTGGACTTAATATTGAAAACATCGAAAACTTCATTCAGACAGATGCTGCTATTAACTCAGGTAACTCAGGTGGTGCTTTAATTAACTTAAACGGTCAGTTAATCGGTATTAATACCGCTATTATGGCTCCATCAGGTGGCAACATCGGTATCGGCTTTGCAATCCCTGCTAATATGGTGAAGACTGTAACTGAACAGTTATTAAAGTTCGGTGAAGTAAAGCGTGGTTTATTAGGCGTTTCAGGTACTGAATTAAATGCAGATCTTGCTCAAAGCTTTGGTTATAACCAGAGTACTGGTGCTTTCGTAAATGAGGTTATGAAAGGCTCAGGTGCTGATAAAGCTGGTATCAAATCAGGTGATATCATCACTGCTGTAAACGGTAAGAAGGTAACTTCTTTTGCCCAGTTAAGAGCTGAAATTGCCACAATGCGTGAAGGCTCTGAGGTTAATATCACTGTCTTCCGTGACGGTTCATACAAAGACTTTACTGTAAAGATCGGTAAGAACACTGAAGAGGCAGAAGTAACTGCTACAAACTCAAAGAGTATTTCTCCTGCTTTTGAAGGCGCTTCATTTGCAAACGCTAAAGATGGCGGCGTAGAGGTAACTGATGTAGCTAAAGGCTCTGTTGCTCAGCGCTTTGGTTTACGTAAAGGTGACGTTATCACTGCTGTAAACCGTGCTGAAATTAAGACCATCTCAGATTTGAAGAAGAATCTAGAGAACGTTAAAGGCAAGATTTCAGCAATTAGAATTAACCGTAACGGTGGTACCTTATTTATCACAATCAGATAATTATCTCTGAAGGTTAATCTATAGCTAAGATGTAGTTAAGCTTAACTACAGTCACAAAGGTTAATATTTCCTGTATCTAAAAATGGAGGCTTAGGTCTCCATTTTTATTGTCTTTCAGAGCGTTTTGTAATGCTCAGCATATTCTTTTAATGTAGGTTATAATTGAAATAAGCTAAATATCAGGATCAATAAAATGAGCGACAACAATTCTTAGCCTTACCAGAAAGTCCTACCAGTTTTGAAGAACTGATAGATGAAAATGGTTACTTTGTACACAAGTCTGAGTTTATAAAGACTGTGTTTACAGATTCAGCCAAAGTTCTGTTGTTTACAAGACCAAGACGTTTTGGTAAGACCCTGCTCATGACCATGTTCAGTCGTTCTTAAAAATAAATCCTGAAAAGCCATTTGATACTTCATTCCAGCAAAAGTACTTTCAAGGCACCAAGATACTAGAAGACAAAGAGTTCTGTTCAAAGTTCATGGGGCATTATCCTGTTATTGATATTACTTTAAAAGATGTTGATGGTAATAACTTTGAAGAAGCTTACAAGATGTTTGCAGATATTGTCTTTGATGTTTCCAAAAGATATTCTTACCTGCTAAACAGCAATAAACTTGATGAATCAGACAAAGTTATCTTAAGACAGCTTACAGATATCAATTATCTAGAAGACATCAATAACTCTCAGAGAGTGAAAAACTCTTTAAAACATTTATCATGTTTTCTATATAAAGAGTACGGCAAGTATCCTATCTTACTTATCGATGAATACGATGTACCTTCAGCTAATGCTTCATATCATGACATACAGAATACAAAACTGTATGGAGATGATAAGGAATTTAAAGCAGATTATCATTCACGAATGGTAACCTTAATGAAAGGTTTTTTGGGTATTTTAAAAGATAAAAACGCTCTTACCAAAACAATTATCACAGGATGCTTAAAGGTAGCTAAGAACAGTCTCTTTACAGGTGTAAATAACTTTACTGTAAACAGTGTCGCAGATAAAGAAAAGAAATACACAGATATCATAGTCTTTACAAAAGAAGAAACCTATCAATTTCTAAAAGACTATGAGTTAGACGAATATGCTCAGAAAGTAAAAGAGCATTATGACGGCTACAAGTTCTTTGACAAAGAGATGTTCTGTCCTTGGGATGTAGTTAAATTTGTAAGAAAGAACTTTGATTTTAAGCAAAGTGGTGAACTTTCTGAAATTGAAACAGGTAACTACTGGAATGGTTCGACCTCTGATAACTCTTTGTCTGATTACATAGGCTATTTAACTGATAATGACAATCAAAAGATGCAGGACTTGGTTGATGGTAAGTCAATTAGTTTTAATTTAAACGAGTCCATGAACTATGACACTTTATCAGAGCATAACTCTGATGATTTCTGGTCACTACTCCTACATACAGGTTACCTGACCCAAGACTGGGAAAAGTCAGATGATGAAGAGTTATCTAAAGACCATTCAACTAATAAAAATGTCTTCGCAAGAATTCCTAATTTAGAAATCTTAGATTGCTTTGATTCAAACATTAAAGCAAGGTTTAGTAATGTTGTAAAGAAAGACAACCTTGCTTTAAACATGGCAAATGCCTTATTAGAAGGTAATTTTGATTTCGTACAGGATAAGTTAGGATCACTATTACGTTCATTTGTATCTGTAAGAGATACTGCAACCAAAGCTCCTCACGAGAATTACTACCACGGATTCTTAAACGGTATCTTTACTAACTGTAAAGATAGCCTTGGTGAGTATCACTCAAACTACGAATCAGGTGATGGTTATGCTGATATTACCTTTAATAATCTAGGTGGCACCAAAGCTTGTGTTATTGAAATTAAAGTCTGCAAAGAAAAAGAAAGCAGAGCTAAAAAAGCTAATGAAGCTATTGAGCAGATCCTTGAAAAACACTATGCAGATGCTATTTTTGAAGATGAAAACATAACTTATGTTAATGCCGTGGGCATGGCTTTTTCTGGTAAAAACTGTTTTATATCTTGTAAAAAGATTAAGTAATCTGAAATTGGGGTCAGATCCATTGCTTTTGATTTAATCTTCACAGAATAATTTTGTAAAATCATATAAAGATCAACACATTTTCAAGAGTTTTAGGTTATTCTTTTAGAGAAACTCTACGTATGTGCGAACTCTTTATATGATTATTAGTAAAAAGTCACTTCCCTTTCTTATTCCTGTAGCTGTAGGCGTCATTGTTGGTGTCGCAGTTCTTTTAATAAAGCCTTCTACAGGAAAAAAACTAGGCGATCTTATCTATTCGAGCGGTATTTCAACTGAAGGTTATTCATATGCTGTAAATAAAGCAGCGCCTAGCGTTGTAAATATCTATGTGGCCACATTAAAAGAAGACTACACAACTCCCGCTCCAAACTCGATCACCTCATCGGCATCAGGTGTGATCATGGATAAACATGGCATCATCGTAACTAATTACCATGTTGTGCCATCAGGAAACGAACCTAATAAAGCTATCTTTGTGCAAACTCGTGATGGCAAGGTCATGAAAGCCTTTGTTGTAGGTTGTGACAGAAGAACTGATATTGCGGTTTTAACTGTCAGTGAAGATACAACTTTAACTCCAATTACACCTGCTAAAAACGAACCTAATATTGGCGATATTGCACTTGCTATCGGCAATCCTAACAACCTAGGACAAACCGTAACACACGGCATTATTTCTGCTGTATCGCGTTCAGGTTCTGGACTGTTATCTAAAGATCAGATGAATATCCGTCAGGGCGTTCAAGCTTTAATCCAAACTGATGCACCTATCAATCAGGGTAACTCTGGAGGCGCTTTAGTAGATACCAGAGGAAATCTAATTGGCATCAATACAGCTTCATTTAGTGGCGATAATACCTACGGTATTGGCTTTGCTATTCCTGTAAAGATGGTTCGTGAAGTAATGGATGAGATCTTACGTCACGGTAAAGTTGAGCGTGGATATTTAGGTATTTCTGATGACGAAACTACAGCCCTAGATTCAGAGAGCGGTGTCAGAATCGGTTATGTCGATCCTGAAGGACCTGCTTTTGGGATTTTAAAAATTGGTGATCTCATCACCAAAGTTGATGGTTATAGCGTACAGAATGTAAGAGAGCTTATCGATTTAGTCTCTAAGTCAAAACCAAATACAGTCATGAACTTTGAGATTAAACGTGAAGGTAAGGTAAAACAGGAAAAGGTTACTTTAGCTGAAGATAATACTTCTGTTGACTAGTTTTTCTTTCAAGATAACAATGCCACAAGCTAATGCAGACATTTCTGCTAAAGCTTGTGGCGTTCTTTTAGTAACTACCAAAAGGTACTACTTAATAGGTTCAATCTTAGTTAAGATCTTCTGATTACTGATAGCAGCAGAGATATCATCTGCTACAGTAAGACCTGCTGTAGTTAACATGTCACCTGTGATCTCAGCATTGATTCCGTATTTGTACAGATCAGTAAAGTATTTCTGAATGATAAGTCTACCGCCTGCCAATCTTAAAACAGTCTTTGGAAGAACATGTCTGAATAGAGCAATTGTACGTCTTACCTCATCAGGATGAACTGTAGGACGGTTCTCTAAAGGTGTACCCTTAATAGGATTTAAGATATTGATTGGAGTACTGTCTACCTGTAACTTACGCAGCTCTAAAGCAATATCAACTCTATCCTCTACACTCTCGCCCATACCCAGGATACATCCAGAGCAAATCTCTAAGCCTGCTTTCTTAGCTAAAGCAATAGTATCCTCTTTTTGCTTCATAGTATGAGTTGTGCAGATCTCTTTGAAGAAGTTTGGTGAAGTCTCTAAGTTGTTGTGATAACGCTTAAGACCAGATTCTTTTAACATTACAAAATCGTCATAATCTAATAGACCTAAAGAACCGCAGCATGAAATCTTAAGTTCTGAGGAGATCTTTTTATAAGCCTGTGCAATAGTCTTTAGCTCAGCTTTAGACAGTCTTACACCTGCAGTTACAATTGAGAAACGGTGCACACCGCGTTTGTCATTTGCCTGAGCTTCCTTAAAGAACTCGTCAACTGACTTTAATACAGACTGCTGAATTTCGGTGTTGTAATAACGGCTCTGAGAACAGAATTTGCAGTTTTCAGAACACTTGCCACACTTGCCATTAGAGATACAACATAACTCAATTGCTTCTTTAAAGAAGTGTGAAGTAATTTTGCTGGCACTTTCCTTGAGTTCCTCAAGAGGAGCATCATATAGCTCTAAAGCTTCCTCTTTTGTAATCTCATATCCATCAATGATTTTATCTGCAAGATCTTTAAGTTGCACTTTTAGCTCCGAAGATAGGAAACGTGTCTTTCTGACAGTTAAATAAATGAAGACAGGATTTCATATCCTGTTAAATTGAGGTCACATTATACACTTTTTGGATAGGTTTTGTATGCATAACAATGGGGAGGCCCATGGATACAGAATAAGTTTTACTCTATGCGTTTATCCATGCTGTTTTGAGTATTTTATTCATCTGACTAAATTTATAGCAAAATTCTAAGGTGACCTTAATAAAGTTAAGTAAAATAGCCTTATTACAGTATGTTAGATTAAAAGAGATGCCGCTGATAAACAAAGGGCTTTACAGTCATAAAGATCCTTATTGCACTTACTAAAATAACTAAATTGCGATATAACTATCAGTGTATTCATATATAACAAGAACATATGCTATGACGACATTAAGACTTGGTATTGATATTGGTTCTACCACCATCAAGTTCGTAGTGCTTGATGAGAATGCAAAGATTATTTATAAAAATTACGAAAGACACTTTTCTGAAACAGGCAATGCCTTTAAAAGAAATCTTGAAAAAGTAGCTCCTGTTTTAGGTGATAATCCTTTCTATATTACACTCTCAGGCTCATCAGGTATGGGTGTTGCCTCAAGATTAAACCTGCCTTTTGAGCAGGAAGTGCTCTCCTGTACTAGTGCCATTAACTTACTTGCTAAAGATACAGAAACAGCTATTGAGTTAGGTGGTGAGGACGCAAAGATCACCTATTTAAAGGGTTCACTAGAGCAGCGTATGAATGGAGCCTGCGCTGGTGGTACCGGTGCTTTCATTGATCAGATGGCAAACCTTTTAAATACAGATGCTAAAGGTCTTAATGACTTAGCTAAAAAAGGCTCCAAACTCTATACTATCGCTTCTCGTTGTGGTGTCTTTGCTAAAACTGATATTCAGGCACTCATCAATGATGGTGCTCAAAAAGAGGATCTTGCACTCTCAATTTTCCAGGCTGTCGTCAATCAGACTGTAGGTACTCTAGCACAGGGACGTGCCATTGAAGGTAAGACAGCTTTTCTAGGTGGTCCATTAACTTTCTTGTCTGAATTAAAAGAGCGTTTTATCAAGACATTAAATTTAATAGACGAGGATGTTGTTGCAACACCTGATGCCTGCTACTTTGTAGCTATCGGTGCTGCTATCTGCGATGAAGCCAAATTAACCTCCTTAAAAGAGTTAACAGAATTATCTAAAACAGATCTAAACGCTGTTACCGAGACAAAAAATCACAGTGAACCACTGTTTTCATCTCGTGATGAGTATGATGCTTTTGTAAAAAGACACAGTGAGGATATTGTTAAAAGGACCTCTTTTGACAACTATCATGGTCCTGTCTATGTTGGAATTGATGCAGGCTCTACTACCTCAAAAATTGCAGCTGTAACTGACAAAAACGAGCTTCTATATACCATTTATGGTTCTAATCAGGGTTCACCTTTAAACACAGTCGTCAATGAATTAAAAGAACTTTATGACCATATGCCTCATGACTGCTACATTGCAGGTGTTACTACCACAGGCTATGGCGAGTCTTTAATAAAAGCTGCCTTACATGCTGACTTTGGCGAGGTGGAAACCTTTGCGCACTTGCGTGCAGCTAAAGAGTTCTGTCCTGAGGTGTCCTTTATCATGGATATTGGTGGACAGGATATGAAGTGCTTTTTTGTAAAAGACGGCACTATTGGCAACATCACCTTAAATGAAGCCTGTTCAGCAGGTTGCGGTTCTTTCATTGAAACCTTTGCTAAAGGCTTAAACTTAAGTGCAGCTGAGTTTGCTGATAAAGCAGTAGACTCAAAAGCCCCAGTTGATCTTGGTACTAGATGTACCGTCTTTATGAATTCTAAAGTAAAACAGGCTCAAAAAGATGGTGCCTCAGTAGGAGACATTTCAGCTGGTATCTCCATTTCCGTAATTAAAAACGCACTCTTTAAAGTAATGCAGTTAAAGGATGTGGGATCTCTAGGTGATCACATCGTAGTTCAAGGTGGTACTTTCTTGAACAACGCTGTTTTAAAAGCCATGGAAACCTTACTTAATAAAAAAGTAATTCGTCCTGATATCTCAGGTCACATGGGTGCCTACGGCGCAGCTATATTAGCGCATGAATCAGCAGCGCTTAAAGAAAAGGATCGAAAACCTTATGTTTCATCTATTCTAAAACGTGAAGAACTCGATTCCTTTACCTATAAAACCAGATCATACAGATGCCACAAATGTGGTAACAACTGCATGATCACCATGCAGATCTTCCCCGACAACTCACGACACTTTACAGGTAACCGCTGTGAAAAAGGTATTGGCGGTAAAGTTGCAAGTACAGACAAAAACACCAACAATCTGTATCGTTACAAATATCAAAGAGTCTTTGACTATAAACCTTTAGATGAGAATAAGGCTCCTCGTGGCGTTATCGGTATTCCACGTTGCCTTAACATGTACGAGGATTTTCCATTCTGGTTTACCTTATTAACCAAATTAGGCTACAGAGTTGTCTTATCTGAAGAATCTTCTGCTGCCCTATACGCTAAAGGACTTGCTACTATTCCATCAGACTCACTTTGCTATCCGGCAAAGCTAGTTCACGGTCATATCATGAGCCTTATTGAATCAGGCGTTAAAAAGATCTTCTACCCATGCCTGCCATTTAATCTTGTGGACAGAACTCATCCTAATGACAATCACTACAACTGCCCTGTTGTAGCCTCATATGCTGAGAATATTCGTGGCAATATGGATATTCTAAAGACTGAGAATGTTACCTTCTTACAGCCTTTCTTACCTATTAACAATCAAAAGCGTCTGTGCAAACGCTTAATTGAAGAGTTCAAAGCGGAAAAGCTTACTAAAAAGGAAGTAGAAGAGGCCTGCAGCGCTGCCTATGCTGAACTTGAACACTACAAACAGGATGTAAGAGAGTTTGCTCAAAATGTAATTCAAAAGGCTCGTGCTGAAAATCGCCACCTTATCATGTTAGTAGGTCGTCCATACCATATTGATCCAGAAATCAACCATGGTATTGCCGATATGATTGAATCCTATGGTCTTGCGGTGATTTCTGAAGACAGTGTCTACCACGAAAAGATTAAAGTTAATAAAGTAGGTCTTATCAATCAATGGAGCTATCATGCTAGACTTTATCATGCAGCTGAGTTTGCCGTAGAGAATAAAGACGTAACTCTAATTCAGTTAAGCTCATTTGGCTGTGGACTTGATGCTATTACTACAGATCAGGTAAAAGAGATCTTAGAAGAGCATCAGCGTATCTATACTTTAATTAAGTTAGATGAAGTCTCAAACTTGGGTGCAGCAAGAATCAGACTGCGTTCATTATTAGCAGCATTAGCTCGTAAGTCAGTACCTGTATTTACCCCAATACCGTTTACAGACAGACCTCACTTTACTAAAGAATGTGTTAGAAAGCATACAATTCTGGCACCTCAAATGGCTCCAATCCATTTTGAGCTTTTCAAAACTGTTTTAGCAAAGTTTGGTTATAACGTGGTAATTCCAGCACTGCCTGATAAATCATCGATTGATTTAGGTTTGCGCTATGTCAACAATGACATGTGCTACCCAGCAATCGTAGTTATTGGTCAAATGTTAGAGGCTTTAAAATCAGGTCTTTATGATCCTGACAATACCTCCATCATGCTCTTCCAGACCTGTGGTGCATGTAGAGCTACCAACTATATTGCCGTTTTACGTAAAGCTTTAAAATACGCAGGCTTCCCTCAGGTACCTGTTTTTGCTGTCTATGGGCTTGAAACCGACGAGTTCAAGATGCCAACAGCCATGTTCAAAGATGCAATTAAAGCTGCTGTCTATGGCGATCTGTTAATGAAATTAACTAACAGAGTAAGACCTTATGAGGTACATACAGGTGAAACTAAAAAGTACTTTGAAAAGTGGCTTAATAACTGCAAAGAAGAGCTTTTAAACAGTTCTAACCGTAAGTACAAGGACAATATCTTTGATATGGTCAAAGACTTTGAGAGTATTGAGATTAACCATATTAAAAAGCCAAAGGTAGGTATCGTGGGTGAGATCTTAGTAAAATATCACCCTGTAGCTAACAATTATCTTGAAAAAGAACTCTTTGAAGAAGGCGCTGAGGTTGTAATGCCTGACTTTGTAGATTTCTTCTTGTACTTAGCTGGCGATCCTATCATTGAGCATAACCTTCTAGAAGGCAAGCTCTTAAACAAGTTCTTTGCGCTCACTTTCATACGCTTAGTTGAGCATTACAGAAAGTATGTTTATAAAGCTCTAAAACACTCTAAGAGATTTACTCCACCTTTGAACATCTTTACTACAGCAAAGCTTGCTGGCAAGTTCGTGTCTTTAGGTAATATGGCTGGTGAAGGCTGGTTCCTAACTGGTGAAATGGTAAAACTTATTGAAAACGGGGTACCTAACATTGTGTGCCTGCAGCCTTTTGGTTGTCTGCCAAATCACATCACAGGTAAAGGCGTAGTGCACTCATTACGACAAAACTATGAAGAGGCTAACATAGTTTCCATTGACTGTGATGCTGGTGCCTCTGAGGTAAATCAGCTAAACCGAGTAAAACTCATGTTAGGTGTGGCAAAAGCTAATCTTAATAAGAAACAAAACTAATGACTTTAAACAATCTGACTTTATGGTTATGAAGTCAGATTAAATTTGATCTTTTAAATTTTAGATATTGATGCCTATTACACCAAAAAAAAATTAAACCTCATCTTTAAAAATACCCTCTCCTTAAGTCTTCACAGTAAGCAAAGCTACTGTTACACTCACGCGATAACCATAAGGATCCACCAACATGGCAAGACGTAAAAAAGAACAACAAAGTGTACACAGAAAAGCAATAGCTTTAGTTGCTCAAGATCTGTTTTTACAAAAATGAATTGAGCATACAAGCATGGACGATATAGCCAAAAATTCAGGTTACAGCAAAGCTACTTTGTATGTTTATTTTAAAAGTAAAGAGATCTTAACTTCATACTTAGTGTTGCAAAGTATGCAAACCCTTTATGATTTTATTTACAAAGCTCTTCATGAAAATAACACCTGTAAAGAACGTTTCTTTGGTATTTGCAATTCACTTTATGAATATAAAAAGCTCTATCACTGTACTTCTCATTAGTTCACAAAACCATTAGATTTAATGAAAATTGTGACAACTTTTTGCCTGAAGAAAAGGAATCTTTTGAAAGAGGTGAAAAGATTAACGCTATTGTCTATGAGTTTTTTGAATTTTGAATGAAAGAAGGAGAATTTAGCTCTGATCTTAAAATCATGCCAACTATCTTTACCATATGAGGTATGGTATCAGGACTTATCGAGTTAGGATCAGCAAAAGAAGATTACCTAAAAAAAGTCATAAAGGATGGTAAAATCGACTTTTTACAAAATAGCTCTTCGCTTATTTTTGACTCTCTAAAAGCAGAGTAGTTCTTATTAAAGAACATATCTTATAACATGCCTTATCTTGAACAGTAACTTCACTTACGATAAAAAAGGGAGGCTTACGCCTCCCCATAGATGATTATCAAACAAGTTAGTTTATATAAAGTGTTCTACACTAACCGATTACCACCAAGCTTCAGCCTGGATACCGAACATGTAGTTATCCTTGTAGTACTTATCGCCGTCAGCGTTGCGAATACCCTTAGTCCTCAATTCCTGAGATGTCAAAGATCTAGGAGCCTATGAACAATGCTTTATATGAAGCAATGACCACAAAAGGCAGCATCAAAGATGCTCTTGTAAAAGGAGCTAATAAAGTCCGTGAGGACATTAAGAATTCACAATAACTAGTACTCTTACATTTAGATAAATGCTTTTAGTAGCTCATCTTCTGTGGGCTACATTTTTTCAAAAAAATTTCATCAAACTTACTTGGAAATTTCAAATTTTGTAAGTACAAATCATCAGGTACTAATTAAGGCTGTTATACTGATTAAAATTAAATAACAAAATAAGAAATAGGAATAATATGACACTTCCTTGCCTTAAAAATTTTAAAAATTATCAGAACAACTACTACTCAGTCTTGATGCAAATACCTGGCTTTAAAGAATCAGCATTAGTTATTGAGGACTTTTTAAAGCAGATCATCGCTGAAGGTGATTTTTACATCAAGGTACCTACTAAGGTCTTACCTTTAATCTTAGAGTGTGGATACCTCAAAAACGCTGTGCAAGCTGGGAAAACAGCAAGTGGCGGTGGACCTGCTGCCAGAATTAAGAGTACTGAGTTTATGTTTGGATGTAGCCAAAATGAGCTTACCAAGCCAGACTACCCTCGCTTTGGTTATCTCTCATCTCCAGATCCTAAGATCAATATGCTTATGACTTATGACATGACATATCAGTATGGAGATGCCACCATTAAATTAAAGAAAGATAACCTCTTTGACAGAACCACTCTGACAATCGGTACCTCATTAGATTTCATGAGCTTTGCATATCTAATTCCTACATTGCTCACCGATCCAAAAGCAACCTGTATCTTTGGTGTAGCTACACACCTAGCCTCAGGTAAAGATGCAGCACCATACGGCCCTGGTAACATTAAGAACTATCTGTTCATAGCTGATAAGATAAAAGACGGGACCATCAACAAAAATAACTTCTACAACATTGATGAATTATTAGGTGGTAAGAACCCTCTATTAAGGTTCTTTGAGCTTCAGTTCCATGGAGACATTAAGCTTAGCGATTTTGAAAGAATCGATTATATGGAAGAACCAGATGAAGAGGTTATCAAAGGCTTTGTAGCTAAAGGCATTCCTGTCGAAGAACAATCAATAATATAAAAATACACTCCATTATATAACTTCAAAAGCTCCTCTCATGAGGAGCACTTTTTCATCTATAGAACATCTACAAGATCTCTTTAACATCAAAAAGTAGAGTAAAAAAATCCGATTTTTTTTATGTAATTTTGTGGATCAGAGTAGTTTGAAACTAGACAGAAAACGACAAAAGGCTTAAATAAGCCAAATGTTATAAAAGTTGAAAAAAAATTGAAGTGTACAGATATAAAAAAACCTCTGAAATTCCGAGGCTTATTAGAAATAATTCGCTGGTGCTGATACCGTGAACAGCATCAAATTCGGTCATTACACCTTGGTTTTCTAAATTCACCATGCTATAATGCCTTTACTATATTTATTAGGCTCTAAAGCCTTTCAGTTATTACGTTTAAAAATCGAGCTTAAACAGTTTTCTGTTTAGGCTCTTTTTTTACCCTTAGTAAGATTGTACAACAAAAATTCCAAAATCTCAAAAAAAAATCGTAAAAAATTGCAAAAATATCTCCTTATTTTATAAAGAAAAATTCTCTAATATCTTGAATTATAAGGTTAAAGATTTTTTACAATTTATTTTACATACGTGTTATCATCATTATAAATCATTTGCATTTATTTTTTATATATGAAGAAGAAATGTTATTTATCGAACGAAGCTATACTTGCAAAAGTTGAAAATCCACAAAGCTTTCTAAATGCTGTTGATGCACTGGTAGATGCAAAATACTCTAATTTGCCTCCTCGAATGAGATACAGCATTAGACACTTTGTTAAAACTCAGAACCTGGAACAAATTTGGAAGGCTCTAAATGTACAGATTTATGTCATGGATAACCAAAACGCAATTAAAAGCTCAAAAAAATTCTCTCTTAGAGAATGGGTGTAAAATCACATTTATTTTTCTTATTTTTCAATAAGTTATTTTTGTTAGCACGTTCTCAAAAATTGAACAGTTTTTTAAACACGTCGCTCACACTTTGATTTTAATATATTTTGTTCTTTTTATGTAACTTATCATAATTTTTTTTGTTGTTACCGTTATTATCATGCCCAAAATCATCGCTCAAGCAAAGGTTTCTGAAGTAAAAGCACTTATCAAAGCAAGAATCAAAGCAAATAAAGAAGACAAGAAAAAAGGAAAAAAAGTACGTTCTTTAATACGTTCTCTCGGTGGAGGTAATGGACTTGTTATAAGAGTTACAAATAGCGCTGCTTACTATCAAATCAGATATCCATGGCTAGGTAAGCCAAAATTCTTCACAATCGGAAAAACTGATTTAATTTCTTATCCAAACGCTAAAAAGAAATGTTTAGAATATAGAAGAATGGTATTCAACGGACAAGATCCTGCAGTAGTTAATAAGCAAAAGAAAATCGAAGAGAAAGCTGCAAATAATCAAAACATAGCTAATCATCCGTTCTGGCAAGTATGTGATGAATACCTTATCTTCAGGGAAGAGAGCGGAGCTTTTAAGCATTCGAGTAAAGGAAAAAGTGACTTTTCAGCTATGATGGTCACCTATGCTTATCCTGTCATTCAAAATAAAGATATTGCAGAAATTACCTCTGATGACATTTTGAAGATACTTCAAGATCCTTACGTAAATAAGCCTGCAATGGCTCAAAAACTAAAATCTCATTTAAAGGGAGTTCTAAATCTTTCTAAAGTTAAAAACTATAGAACAGATGAAAACCCAGTAACATCAGACTCTTTAGAAGTAGTTCTAAAATCGTTAAATCCAAAGAAAAAACAACCATCTCATAATGCTGCTTTAGACTATAGAGAAATTCCAAAGCTTATTAAAGCTTGTTTTGATAAGCATACGGTACCAGCTTATGAGTTGATCTTTTCTATACTTACCGCAAGTAGATCTAAAGCGGTGAGACTCATGAAATGGGCTGAAATCAATTACAAAGACAAATCTTGGACTATCCCTCTTGAAAACGACAAGATCAAAAAAGAGCAGGCAAATAGGACAATCTATCTTTCAAAAGCTGCAATTCAACTTTTGAAATGGATAGACAAACGCTCAGAATATGTATTTGTTTCAAAGTTATGCAAGACTTACACCGATTCAGTTTTCAAATCTGTCATTTATCAGCTAAATGAAGATCACATTAGATTTAATACTCCTATTTTTGTTGATAGATCAATTATCGATCCAAAAACAAAAAAGCCTGCAGTAATCACTCAACATGGAACTGCTAGAGCATCTTTCAAAAGTTGGGCTAGTGCTGATGAAAATGCAAAGAAAAGATACAACGTTGATGCTGTAGAAATGTGTATGCTACACGAGAGAAAAGATCCTCTAAAAGGTGCATACGATAGAACAAAACACGTTTCTGAAAGAAGAAGAATTATGGAAGACTGGGGAAATTACTGCGTTTCTCTTATTTCCGATAAGTTCTGGGATAAGTAACTTCCCATATTCATCTTACCTTTCTAAGTCAGGTGAAGATTTACCTTTCTTATTTGATGCTGGCTCTTGTTCTTGTGTTTGCAGACTTTGAGCCTGAGATTGCTCTTTGTCTCTTTGAACGCCTAATACTTCATCACTCTTATCAAGAAGAGTTTGTATATTCTTCTCTATGCCAACTCTATTTAACGAAAACGCATAAGCCAAAGTGTTATTAGGATTCTTATCTGCAAACTCAATCATTAAAGGAAGTTGTCTTTGCATATACAGAATTTTAGCTCTATTTAACACATTGATTCTTGTATCTGTTAGATTGTCAAACTCTGCAGGACCTGTATTTGACTGAATAGTTGCTCTTAATGAAGAAATATTACTATTTAAACAATGATAAACATTGTCTTCTGGAAGTCCATATTTTTCACAATTTTTAACCCCTTTTGGAGATGTCCCCATTACAATTTCATAGTTATTATATGACTTAAAAAAGTCACAAAATTTCAAAATTGACGATAGAGCATCTGCTTGCTTTATGAAATTTTCTACATTTTTTATATGAGCTCTACTGTAATCTCTGCTATCTTCTATCTGAGAAGCCATTCCAACTAACAGAGATTCTGCCTCAACTATTTTTTCTATGTTATTTTGAGAAGCTATATCTTTGTATATAGACTCAAGATCAACACAGTGCTTATTAAAGGATAAATTAGAATTTACGTTTCCGCTTGAAAAATAATCTGCAACAAGATTGCAACTCTCTGCAATATTATTTGCTTCACGATTTGATAGATTATTAATTTCAGGTAAATGCAAATTAATATCTTTTATAGAATCTAAATCAAAACTCATTTGGATATTCCAACTTAGCTTCGTATAAATTGAATGTACTTAATAATTTTAACCCACCTGTAGATTTTAAACAGAATGCTAGGTAAGGTTTCATTGGTATTTTTTTTGCAAGAACCTTTGCTTCTTTTAATTTTCCTTTTAAAGTCAATTTTTCTGTTTCTTCTAATATTTCTTTTTTTTCAGTTTCAGACATAGCCTTGTCATACTTTTCTCTATTAGCAAAGTACTCAATCCAGTCTTCTTCAGTCATCTTTTGGCATAAGCTACCTTCATACTTTGGAGGGTTAGGTAATCTGTCTGGAATGTTCATATATAAGCCTCATTGTGTTGTTATTTAACTAAAGATAAAGCCTTGCCATAATAACAAGGCCTCATTAAAGCTAGTCAGCTTCTGCTTCTTTCTTCCACTTTGCAATCAGCTCTTTTGGAGCATTTCTACATTTATCATTTTTAGCTTTCTCTTCAGGAGATAGATTAAAATCTTGATACATACAGTCTGTAGCTTTTTTTCTTAAATTTCGTAACTCTTCTCCATAAGTACCTAATTTCTTAGAAATGCACTGAGCCATAAAATCTGATGGGTCGTCAATTCTACCTTGTCTAGCCAATTCTTTAAAAGCTTCTTTAGTACCATATTTACCACCATCAAAAGGATTAGTGCAATAGTAATTGTTAGGCTCAATCTTCTTTTCACCGCAACCTGATAAAACTACAGTTGAAGCAACTAAAGTTAAGGCGATTACAGAAAGCTTTTTCATGTTCAAAATTCCTTGTTAACAAAACTAAATTAAATAAGACCAACTATTTCATCAGGTGATATATGTTTTTTTCTTTCAATCAATTCTAATACTAATTCAACTAATCTTGTAGACTTTAGACGATAAATTAAATCAATATTTTCTTGAACTTCTTTTAACTCGTTAAAAATATTGATGATTTCCTGACTGTTCTCTTTTGAAACAATATCAGCTTTGATCATGACTTCTAATGCCCATAAGATCCTGTTTAAAGTTTGGATCTTATCTATAAGAATCATTGATTTTGTAGTAAAGATATTGACTTGCTTAGATGTTAAAGCTGATTTTAATGCTGCTCTTACAGAATCAAGCTCATTACCAGCTTTATATATTTCTCCAAGAATGAAAGCTCTATAAGGATTTAAGGGACTTTCCATAGCAATCACCTCTTGAATGGATTAGAGCTGGATTTTGACTTAAAAGGATTCTTTTTTGTGCTTTTTTTAGTTCCAGAAGAAACACCATCAGGAAGTTCAATCGTCAGCTTTGAAGCTTTCTCTACAAGCTGTAGAGCAAAAGCTTTTTGCTTTTCTTCAAACTGCTTATATGTAATTTTTCCGCTTTCTACAAGTTTTAGCTGTGATTCAAACATTGCTGTAAGCACTGGATTCTTACATAAATCAGGTAACTCTGATAAAAGCTTAATACCTACAGGAGTTGCTTTGATTTTCTTACCTTTGAGCTCTAAAAAGCCTTTTTTCTTAAGTTCAGCAATAATGCTTGCTCTGGTTGCAGATGTTCCAATACCATCACCATCTTTTAATACTTTCTTGAAAGGGCCATCTGGCACAAAGTTATAAATATTTTGCATTGCCTTGATAAGTGTACCTTCAGTGAAAGATGCTGGAGGCTTTGTCTGTGCAGTGACAGGTGACACCTGCAGAACATCAACGATTTCACCTGCAGATAGCTTTGGAATACTTTGAGAGTCTTCTTTTTCGTCATCTTTGTCTTGCTCTGCAGTATCATTTTCACCACCATAAACAGCTAAATAGCCATTTTCAACTACTACAGAGCCATTGCAGGCGAATACTTCGCCTGAAACATCCATTTTAATGGTAGTAGCTAACAGCTTTGCTGGAGGAAAGAACTGGCTTAAATAACGCTTCACAATAAGCATATACACCTTTCTTTCATCGTCTTTTAACTCAGACAGATTGCCTACTTGCTGTGTTGGGATGATGCCGTGGTGAGCTGTTATTTTGCTATCGTTCCATACTTTGGATTTTAAAGATGGATTAGCCTTTGAAATTGTTGATTTAAGCTCTGTGTGAAATGAGTATAAAGCTCTTAGGACCTTAGCTGCATCCTGATGTTGAACTGTTGGCAGGTACTCACAATCAGAACGAGGATAAGTAGTGAGCTTGTACTTTTCATAAAGGGCCTGGCAAATATTTAGAATTTGCTCTGCAGAGTATCCATATTTAGCATTTGCTTCAGCTTGAATTGAAGCTAATGAATACACTAGAGGTGCATTCTTATCTTTATTTTTAGTCTCAAACTCAATTACTTTAGCTTTCTTTACAGAAGAGAGCTTTTGCTGCAGCAATCTTGCAGCATTAAGATCAATAAGTCTGCCTTCACTATCCAAGCCTTTTTGAGATTCACCATACTGCAGTGTAGCGGTGAAAGTCTTATTTGCTGCTTTAAAGTTGCCTTTAAACACATAATAAGTCTGAGGCTTGAAGTTACTAATCTCATGATCTCGTGTAGCTACAAGGTTAAGCGTTGGAGTTTGCACTCTTCCTACAGATAAAAGAGAGCCATTACCGCTTCTTCTTGATGCTAAAGTAAAGGCTCTTGTAGCATTCATGCCTATAAGCCAGTCAGCGTGACTTCTACCTAAAGCAGCGTATCTCATGCCTACAAACTTCTCATTAGATTCTAATAATGACAGTGCTTTTTTAACTGAAGCACTATCTACAGCTGAGGCCCAGTAACGCAGAACAGGCTTTTTATTACCAATAAAAGACAAAATCTCATCAACTAAAAGCTGACCTTCACGATCAGGATCGCCACAGTTCACAATAGTTGTGATGTTTGATTTTTGAGCGAGCTTTTTGATGACGTTAAACTGAGCTTTACAGTCAGCTTTAACTTGAATCTTCCATCTGTCAGGAACAATCGGAAGATCTTGTTCACGCCATACCTTTGATCCGCTCTTTGTTGTAGGAACATCGTCAGGTAAATAAACATCTGGAGTAGCTAACTCCATGAGGTGACCAAAGCACCATGTTACAACGTCACCTGACTTTGTCTCACAGTAGCCTTTATCTGATTTTGTTTTGCCTAAAGCTTCAGCTATAGCCTTTCCTACAGATGGCTTTTCAGCAATAAATAGTCTGTTCATACTTAACTGCCTGTTTGCTATCTGTAGTAACGTTCGCCGACTGTTTTGCCATCTACACGCACTTCAGAAACAGCTTTATATGGTGCTGTCTTTTCTGTATAGTCTCTTTGACCAATATTGATAGTCTTATACTTGTGTGTAGGTGTAGCTGATTCAAAAGTTCGTGCTGGAGTTGTAGATACTGCTGCAACTACCTGATATAAACGCTTGTAGCATTTATGATTTTCTACCTTATCACAGCCGTACTGAAATGATGATTTCTCTTCATATACCCACTCCCAGCGTGTAGCAGTGTTATATGCAGGCATCTTAATTTCATAATAAGTGACATATGCAATGTCACTCTTTGGCACATTTACAGTCTGCTGCAGTTTAGGCTCGTCATCCTTACAAACACCAAAGTTAGGAATATCAGTATAACGTCTTACACCTTTATGACTTATGTCTGTTACTCTGCTTATAAATGCACGGTGAGCAGCAGAACAACCAGGGCCAGCAAAACCTGTTGGAAGACACAACCAGATAGCACATTCATTCTCTCTGTTACTCTTAATTCCAGAAGAAATAGCAAGTGAAGCTGAAGAATATACAAGAGCTGATAAGGCAATAAGTTTTAAGATCTTCATAAAAACTCCTTTATAAATCTTTAGTAGCATCGGCTTTAGACTGTACCTGAGACTGCTGAGGCTGAGCCTGTGATACCGTCTGCTCATTCTGTTTTTGCTGCTCAAAATTGATACCTTTTAAGCCTTTTTGTGATAAATCAAGCATCAAATTGTTGGCATTAAGCTCTAAAGCAGTCTGTTTTCTCATTTCGCCTGTTTTCTGATCTTTAAACTCATATTCATGAGAGGTTAAAGAGCCACTTACTCGTAACTGCATACCAGGCTGAATAAGTGAGGCTAATTGCTTAACGTTGTCTTTAGCATCACCATACTTTTTAAGAGTCATGAATGTAGGATCTTTCTTGATGAAATCGCCTGATGTAGGATCAATTTCATAGTTTCGATGCAAGACCTTAACGCTTAATACATCAATCTCTTTACCAGCATTTTTTCCTGACTTTGGCACAATGGTATTTAGTTCAGGCTCCCTATAGACATAAATCTTATAATTCTGGACTTTGTCTGAAGGCTGCTGTGAAGCTTGTGATTTATCGTTCTGTTCTGTCATTTTTAAATCTCCATTTTTAAAAGTAGATAATTTATGGTTGGTTAACTTTTCTAAATGCTCTTTGAGAGCATTTAGCTCTTGTTGTTTGTCATTGATTACAATCTCATTTGTCTTTAATCTGATGTTTGTTACAAACTTAGCTACATCATTGATTAAATCAGGTGCATAAGTGGTCATAAACTCTCACCTATGCACTCAAAGCATTACCAAACATAGATGCTAATTGAGCATTGATGTCTTCAAAGTTCTCAGGTATTTCATCTGCTGTCTTTGCAGTGTTAAAGCCAAAATGAGATAAGACATCATCAACAAGCACCAGCTTTTCTGTGTCTGAAATCTGCTTAGTTTCTGCTTTTGGTGCTGGAGCTACTGGAACTTCAGAATGTTCTTCTACAGCTAACCCTTTCATAAGAGCTAAAGTCTCTTTTTCTTCTTCACTCATGCTGGCTGTAGCATCATCATTAGCTGCTGCATTTGAGCTTTCGTCATTTGAAGATGCAATATTGTCTGTAGCTGTAGAGTCTTCACCTTCAGCTACACTGCCAAAGAAATCAGCTAGCATCTGATTTTTGTCAGCTTCAGACTTTCCTCCATAAGAAAGCTTAAGCTCTGAAATAGACATCTTTTTGCGATTTTCTTCAGCTTGCAGTTTCATGATTGATTTAAGCTTCTCAGCACCACTTTCAGACATTCCATCTAAGGTATTGATAAGTTCATCTTGAGAAGGAACATCATCGGCACCAATAGAATCAATATCAGGCGTTTGCTGCTCATTTTTAGCTGTAGCAGGCTCTGTTAAGATCTTTGCTCCTGCCTTTGTGTTCTTAATGAACTCATCAAGATCAACTAAAGGAATTTCAGGCACTTTCCAATCAACACGAGCTGTAAATGTAGGATCTTCAAAGTATTTGATTTTTGCGCATCTAATAGGCTTTGTATGCTCAAGAGACACAATCTCTTCCCACATATCCATCTCTTTTAACTCTTTAGGCAGCATTAAGGCTCTCTTTTGATCAGAGGTTGAATCTGAACGAGAGCCCTGCTTGCCAAAAGAACGTGAATGAGAGGTATTTTTAACTGTCTGATAGCCCAGCATTTCAGAGTATTCGTTAGCATCTGATTGCACTACAGGTGATGGTGCATACATAATCATCAAGGCATGGTTAGACATCAGAGTTAATGCGCCTGGCTTGCCATAAACATCTTCTAACTGAGATTTGTTCTGGATAATGGTCAAAACTCTCATGTTATAGCCAGCCTGATATGAAATAGACTGAGCAATCTGATTGATTTTTCCTGCTGCTGTAAACTCATCTAAGATCATGAGGCACTGGTATTTAAGAGACTTGTCTTGTTGAGGCAGGGTCTTAGTATTCAGGTTAATGAGCTGATCAAAGAAAAGATTGATGATGTTCTTAGCTTCAGCAAGCTTATTAGGAGTAATGCCTACATAAATAGTCATTCTCCTTTTACGAACATCTCTTAAATCAAAGTCGTTGGCACTGGTTGCAGCATCTACACGAGCATTAGCCCATGGCATTAAAGGCACCTGCATTGAGCCTTTGACACCTGCAAAAGTGTTATCAGACAAGGTACATACACGGCTAATTGCTGCTACACATTCATCAGAATATGGCCTGCCTTCAGCTTTTGCCTTTTCAATCATCTCATTTAGATGCTCAGGTAGTGCTTTACCATAGCCTGAAGACTGTCTGAATACTTCGCCTAAAGTATGAGGAATACCTGGAGTCTCTAATACAAGTAGAGTGATGCCACGGAATAAGTCTTTAGCCTGCTCATCAAAGAACTTGTCTTTAGAGTTTGGGTTGTTGTAAAAAGCTTGTGCAATAGAATCAATATCACCGATTCTGTCTACAGGATCTTCACTGACATAACCTAAAGGGTTATAGCGGTGAGTTCTCATAGGTGCTGCTTTGCCTGGCTGTCGTTCTGCAGCGCACTCATCATAAGGTGCAAAAAGATAAACTTCCTGACCGCTTTTTGCTCTAAAGCCAGCTGTTTTATCAAAGTTTTCAAGCTTAATATCAAGAACTACTAAAGAATCTGAGTAGTTAAGACAATTAGGAATAACAATACCCACGCCTTTACCAGAACGAGTAGGAGCAGCTAACATTACAAACTGATAACCGCCATAGCATAAATACTCATTTCTGCCACGCTCTTTATACTGGCCTACCAAGATTGTCTTGTCATAGCTGTCACGAGCTACAAGTCCTGCTTTTTTAATCTCCATGTAAGTGGCAAAACGAGCATCACCATGCAGCGCACGAGGCTTGTATTTGGTGATGTAAAACAGTACGGCAATACCTGCACTTACAAGGAAAGGGAAAGCAGCACAGAAGATCACAGTAAGTCTTACTGACTTTACAGGTGAATTTTTATAAATAGGGAAATATCTAAATGCTGTAAAAGGACCTGCCTTGTCTAAAGGCAAGCCGTTTAGGTGCATTAAAAGAAGAGAACCTACATAACATAGTGCTATAAAGCCAATAATCACCAATACAGGGACTACATACATCATGTTGAGCTTAAATTTCTTTTTTGGCTGTCCCATTTAATACTCCTTAAACTTTGATTCAGGGTCATACCACAATTCAGTGATATGACGACCTAAGCCGTTCTGTTTGTCGTTGTGAATGCAGACAATGACATCTAAAACTAGATGTAAGAGCTTGAAAATGACTGGATATGGAAGACTTTTACCTACAGAAGACTGCATCACTTTTAAAGCAAGATATTCAAAAACGCCTTTTGAGCTTCCAGCATGGCATGAAGTGATGGTGCCACCGTGGCCTGAAAGGCACACGTTCAAGAAGTCAAATGTCTCACCGCCACGCAACTCAGCTAACAGGATGCGATCAGGCTTCATACGCAAACATGAACGCATCAGAGATGCTGCAGTAATTACTGCATCGTCTTTAGCTTCAGATGGATATAAAAGATTCACCACATTGTGATGATTAGGAAGTCCCCACAGCAATTCAGGAACGTCTTCAATCGTGATTAGTCTTTGATCTGTAGGTATAGACTGCATGAGAGTTTTCATGAAAGTAGTCTTACCTGAGCCAGTTTCACCTGCGATGATGATATTTTTACCTAGAACTACCGCTCTTTGTAAAAACTGAGCTCTCATCACCGCCTGCTTTGCACCATCCTGCTCAACTAAGATCTTCTGCTGCATCTGCATCAGTTCCTGATCTTCGACACTTAAATGAGATACAGGCTTAACGTTCGCAAAGAAGTTATCATTTTCATACTCTTCCATCGTACGAACGTGAAAACTAGGCTTTCTAATGGTGATTGAGATGGTCCCATCTTTACAAGCTGGAGGCATCACAAACTGTGAACGCTCTCCGTGAGGCAATACAGCTGAAACAATAGGCGCATTTTCACCGAACTCAGTATTTGCATACTTTGCTACAGCAATTCCAAGCTGTAGCAAGCGATCATAAGTGAGCTTTTCAACTTTCGTGCATACCCACTTGCCTTTGTTTTCGCACCAGACTTCACCTGGCGCATTCACACAAATTTCAGTGACATTAGAATCATCAAAGAACTGCTTAAAGTCCTCTAATAAATAGCTAACGGTTGCATCTTTTTTCAGTGCCATAGTTAGCTACCTTTTCTGTAGGTGATAAACACTAGAGAAGTTAACATCACGAGCTACAAAGATGCCAACACGTTCACCAGCATTCTTAATTAGAGTAGGAGGAATGTTACCGCTTTGTTGCATAGCAGCTTTTATGATCTCATCCATACCATCAGATGAGTTCTCATAAGTTACATTGTTATTAGTGGTGTTTGAGTTGGCAGTATTCACCATATACTCAAAGCCGTCAGCAACCATTGAGAACATCAAAGCATTACCAAAGCGTTTCCACCAGTGATGATCGGTATAACCGCCCATACCTGCACCACCTAAAGCATCCGTAGTAGGTGATGAAAGTGATACAGCCAAACCTTCAGGAGTTCTAAGCTCTGACCAGAGCATAAAAATACGCTCAAGACCGTTTTGAACAGCTCCTTGATACTCACCAATAGCTTTTGTGCCTTTCTCAATTAAAAGAACTCTGCCATCCATGGAGTAAATATTTTGAGGAATTACGCATGAAGCCATGCCTGGCACTGAAGTATCTACACGAGTTTCTAAGATACACTCAATCATGGTGCCTTTTGACAAAGTCAAACTAGGCTTTCTAATTACTCTTGCAGTGCCGTCAGGTGTCTCCATAGCATTCATTTTTGAGGTTAAATTAGACTCAGAGCCTCCATTGATGCCATTAAGACTGTTCTTATAAGTCTCAAGTACGCTGTTTTTATCCTCTTCTGAATAGCCTTCATGTGCATATCCACTCTTGCTCTCTTGAGAGTTATTGATGACGTTACCCATCATAGGAGCTGCATACTTTAGTTGCTCTGTAGTTACTTCAGGCTCGCCATTAGGACCTACTACATTTACAGAGCTGCCAGATGATACCTGCACGTTGCCTGAAGCATCAGCTTTAGCTGTTAAAGGAGGCAAGTCACTTTCAGGCTCTTCTGCTTGTACCTGCACTACAGGATCAGGCTCAGGATCTTTAGGTGGCAATACTGGCTTAGTTACTGACTTTGATGAAGTCAAAGCCTGCATATTACTGTTTGCCTGCTTATCAGCATCATCTGAAGAACTAACTTTAAAGTGAGTTAAGCCCCAGATTAAGGCTGCTAAACCAATCAAAAAGGCAAGAAACAGCAATTTCTTTGCGTTTTTCTGATTAGGTGTTACTACATTGTTTTGAGCTACAGAAGGGATGCCCTGCTGCTGTGTGTAGTCATGATTCTCGTTCTGTTCTGGATTCTTTGGCTGATCTGACATTATTTGATAACCTCTCGTGAAACGCTGCTTACAGTAGTGCCAGATGCTGGCTGTAAATCGCCACCTCTATAGTTTTCGTTATAGACACCGACAACTGATATTCCTGCTCTTAAGCGATACTCTTTATAAACGCCATGGACTACTAGAACTCCCTTTTCTACATGAGAGTTAACTAATGATTCTCCATCGCTTGAGACTCTGTAGATTGCAGGGAAGTCTTTTTGAGAATTAAATCTAAAGTAAGTGAATTGACCATTGTCATAGACAAGTGCTGGAGCTAAATCACGAGAGCCTGCATCTTTACCAAAATTCATGGTGTACTGGTAATTTCCTACAGGACGATCTTCAGATACATTAGGATCAGTTCTTTCAAGCTCATCTGTCAGCTTCTTAGTGTTTTCTTTACGCTCTTTTATCTTTGCTTCATCTCCTGGATATTTATATACAAGCTGATAAGTTGCTGACTTTTCATCATCAACTAATTGCACATCAATAGAGTAGATGTGGCGGTTAGTTACAATAATGATGTTTGTTGTAGCTTCTTTATCCTTTGGCTTTAAAAAGAAGTGATTATCAGCTGCTGCAAACTCCCATGCTGTAGAGTAGTCTGAACCGTAATTAGATACAGCTTCACCTGGAGCGAATGTAATTGTAGTGATAAAGCCGTTTACAGCTTTAATCTTAGTTACATTGTGCTCTGAGTAGTTAACATACTGTATTCTGCCATCTAACTTACTCTTTGAAGGTGTAGCTAAAGCAAAAGCTTGTGAGCTGAATAAAGCAGCAGACATTACTGCGACTAAAAGTGATCTTTTAAACATCTCAAGCTCCTTAATTCAACTCAGGATCAACCTGATAAGAAAGGACCTTAAAGCCGAAAGGATTTACAAGTCTTGTAGCTTCAGATGTGTCAAAATCAGGATAGTAGTCAAAGCTGATATTTGCAGTCCAATTATTAGTGCCTACTGTGCTGCCATTAGCATTATTGATAGTAGTCTTTGAGAAACGTACTGTAGCTACGTTCTCTCTACCACGATTGATCACAACGCTCTTAACATTAACTACGATGCGGAAGTTATCTTTTAACTTTTCATCTAAAGGATCTTGTTTGCCTGTTTTCATGAACTGCTGCGCATAAGTGTCATATACGATAGGTAATGACAGCTGACGAACCTTTTCGATGAGGTCATTTAGCATATTCCAGTCGTAAGACTCACGTGAAAGCACGAAAGTATTGATCCAATACTTATCCATCACTTCACTTACTGGAATATCCTGAGCGTTTGCAATATGCAAAATGTCAGTAAGACCAGTGCTCTTATCTACCTGAATAACATAAGGCTCAGTAGTCTTTAATGGGAACAGACATATAATAGCGATAGATAAGGCAACAACAGCAAAACTTACAATCTTAACAATGCCCCAAGCTCTGCGTTCGCTGGCTTCTACAAGCTCAATTCTCGAAGTTTCCCAGTTTAATTCAGCTGTACGTGTCTGCACGTTAGGTGATGAAACAGCACCTTTATCTTTTTTACTTAGAAATTTCATCATCTATCTCCTTTAGGTAAATTTCGTTATTGTTGTTATTTCTTGTGTTGTTTTTTGCCTGCTCTTTTTTGATTTTTACTAAAAGAGATAAATCAGGATGAGGATTGATAACAATCTTTTCTCCTTCAGGCTGTGTAGGCTTTGGAGGAGTTGCGCAACCTGAAACTAACGCACACATAACCCCACCAACAAATAAATTTATAAGTCTCATGTTTTTATTTACTTCCGATTTGTTGTAATGAGCGACCGATACGATTTGCCATAGTCATTCCAGACCTGCCTAAAGCAGCACCTAGCTTTCCAGCACCTGTAATTGCAGCACCTGCTCCTTGTTTTGCAATACTTCCCATAAGTTTCCCTGCTGCCATAGTGCCACCAGCTTTATTTAAAGCCTTTAATGTTGATGTCATAGCACTGCCATCACCAGCAAAAGACAGATTTGCTCCACCAATCATTGAAGTTGCAAGAGTTGGTATTTTTGCGACCATTGAAGAGGCTGCAAAAAGCACAATGATAATGCCAAGCAAGTAAGCAATAACTTCACCAAGTTCATTACTTGTTGGTGCACCATATCTATTGATGATTTTTTCAATAATTGTTGAAAGAAGAGTTAGAAAAGCTGCAAATAAAACTTTGGTTAAAGCTAAACCTAAGCAAACTTTTAACCATCCATCAAACCACGATTTGGTGATAGGAAAGAAGAGAAAGCCTGCAAACAATGGACCAAAGCCACAAACTACAGCTAGACTTAAAGTGGTAACGAGCAGTACGCCAAAAGCACCACATGTAAGTAGAACTACTGCCACAAGGAAAATGATGAAGACAAAGCCCATGAAAATGATGATGTACCAATCTAAAGACATTATTAAATTTGTACAATTTGTACACATATCTAAAAGTGTTTTCCAGAGTTTATCTATGGCATTCCATGACGAAGCAGGAGCTCCTGGCATAGCACTTAAAATTAAGCTCTCAGAAGAATCTAAAAAGTTCCAACTGTAATTGATGAAATTGCCTGTATTTATAAAAATGTAAGCAATTAGAGCAACTTTAAAGCCGTGGATCAGGATCTCCATGATGGCATCTTGAGATCTGCCAGTCATGGCTAAATATCCCTTCAAGACATAGTAAAGAGTTAAACCTAGGACTAACACTGGCGTTATAGTAGGTATCAGTGCATCAGAGAATTGCTGAGTAAAATTCATGATAGGTTCTTTGATTACATCTTCACCTACAAGCTCAAAAAGACCTCTATTCATTTAGCTCACCTTAGAAACGAAAATGTACTTTTTGAACATTATTTGGATCTGATTTGGTCCACGCTGTCATAGCAGCTTTTCTTTCAGCTTCCTCTTGTCTGATCATATTTTCAAAATGCTCACGAGCTAAACGAGCTTCATTAAAGCGAGTTTCAAATTTCTGATTTACAAAGTTCAAAGCTGCAGTAGCATCTGCAATGTCTTTTGCTGTCTGAGCATTAGCTGCTTTGTTATATGCCTGACGACCTTCCTGAATCAGATCCTGCATATTTGTGTATAGCTTTACAGGAATGTTATCTACATTAGCTTTGAGATTAGCCTGCTCATTACAGTTATTTTTAAGAGCATCATTGATCTCATACTGACACTGCTTTGAATAATGAGCCTTGAACTTCTGACCGTTAGAATCAAGACTTGCATCTGTCTTGTAGTAATCACTATTGTTAACATTCATGATTTTTTTGTATTCAGTATCCCAGGCTGAATCTACAGATGAAATGAGACTGCCTACTTTGTTGATACCTTCTAAGGCGTTGTTAACGTTCTTAAGCTCATTAACAGTGTTTTGCATCTCTTTGTACTGATTTTCTAAAGTCTTATACTGCTTTAAAGCCTGATTAAACTCTTCGATGTACTGAGTTAGGCTCTGAGTCAAATTAGCAATATCAACTGTAGGAATACCAGAAGCTAAAGCTGTATGAGATGCAGACAACATCAAAGCTACAGCTAAAGTTGATACTTGCTTACTAATTTTCATTTACACACTCCTCTAAATAATGAGAAAGCCATAGTTCTGGCTCTGTGCCATATCTTTGTTGGATATGTTTTACTGTTTTAGAATCATTCTTAATCTGCTGGAACAGACTTAGCCACTTGTCAGGATTTTCACCTACAAGAGCTCTTAACTGCTCGATGAGATTAATGTTATCTGTAGAGCCTGACAGGACTCTTAAAGGCTCTTTAGCCCAGCCTAAATCAAGCTTACAGATTGCACTTCGTGAGCCTTGCTTAATAAGCATCATTCTTGAGTCTTCTTTTAAGCCTTGAATCCACAAAAACTCGGCTTCTGAGACCTTAAAGCCCTCGATATACTCTTTTTTATCTGCCTTTGGATTTGGTAAAAAGATTTGAGTTGCTGACTGCTCAATCACAGCCTTTGCAATTTCAGAATTAAGCACGTCTGAAGGTGACTGAGTTGCGAACACGCCAAAGCCGTTCTGTTTACGCATGGTTTTGAGCTTATCAAAGGCAAAGCCTCTGAAAGCTTCATCTAAAAGCCACTTCCAGAACTCATCCATGACAAAGATGAAGCGTCTGCCGTCAATGACCTGATCCATGCGCTTTAAAAGATAGAAAGCTATAGGTGTACGAACTGCTTTATTGTCTAAGAATGCAGTGCCGTCAATGCCATAATTTGGATAAGCATCAAAGTCGAGTAAATCTGTTTCGTTATCGAACACCCAACCAAGATCACCACCTTCACACCACTTTTTAAGACGTACTGAAAGTGAGTTTTGTCTTTCTTCACGAGTTAAACCATCAGTTAAGTTTTGTGGAACTAAGCCCAGTCTTCTTAACTCTTTAGGCATACTCATCACGCCTTCTACAGCGTGCTGGATCTGCTGCTCTTCGGCTGCGGTGATAGGCATTCCATCCATTGATAAAAGCAGCTTAACAAATGAAATCAAATACTGAATATTTGCCTTATTTGATTCCAGCTGGAATGGATTAAAGCCTGTAGGCTTGCCGTTTTCTACGGTTAAATAACCACCATGCAGCGCACGAATAGCAATTTCAGCACCACGATCTTTATCAAAATAGACTGTAGTCATCTTCTGTGTTGGTGTTCTGTACTTCTGTGCCATAGAAAGCAGGAAGTTCATCAATACAGTCTTACCTGAGCCTGATGTACCGATAATAGTGGTATGAGCCAAAGTTTTTTTATCATAAGAATCTTCACCTATAGGACTTGTGTGAAAGTTAAAGTAATAAGGCTGATTTGATGGAGTCTGTAGCAGTGCCAGTGCTTCACCCCATGGATTGCCATCTCTTTTACCTGAGATGAAATTATGTAAAGGAGCTAACTGAGAAAAGTTAACAGATGTGATCTTTGCTAAACGAGGGCGTAAAGCTAAATTACATGGTAATTGTGAGAAGAAAGCAGCTGGAAGAGCCAATGTACTTAAGAATGTTAAAAAGCCTTCATCCTGAAGCTTCTTAGCTGCATCTGCGGTGTTCTGCTTTACTTCCTGATAAGAATCAGCAAACAGAGTTAAGCTGTAGCTGTACTCGCCAATAGAGAAATCACCGTTAACAACACCATCAATAGCTGCTGACATTGCCTGAATTTGTGAAACGCCAGCATCTTCAGATGAAAGCAGCTGCTTTTGTTGTAACTCAAGGAAGTGTTGACCATCATATCTTGATAAGAAGCAGAAAGTTTGAGTTTCAATGAAGATATAAGGCTTCTTTACAGCATTAACATCAGGATATAAAAGGCCGTCTAAAATGCCTGAATAAGAGCTTTGTGCATAGTCTTTAAACTCTAAAGACTGCACAAACTTATGACCGTTTGCGCTTTGAATTTCTAAGAAATCCGAGCCTGTAAAGATAGCTTCTGGCATTAAAGCTTCATATAAAGGACATTTTGGAATAACTACTTCCTGCCATAAGCCAGTAACAAGGAAGTTATAGAAAGATAACTGTGAAGAATATTCTTTGCCATTTTTCTTATATTCACCTAATCTCTTAGGTGAAAAAGAGCTTAAAGAACGCTCTACATTTTCAGAAATCTTATTAAAGACTTCTAAACGAGCCAAAAGCTCCTGCTTAATCATTGCAGCTGTACGCTTTCTTTTCTTTAATGATTTTCTCTTTTCAATAAGAGTGAAATAGAGCTCAGTTGACATGAGCGACTCATGACCGATTTTCTTGTTGTATGCCTTTGAAAGGTTATGAGCAAAGCCTGCTTCTTCACAAGCTGACAGCTCATCAGTCATAGGTCGTCTTAATCTGTGAATTTGGACTGCAAGAGCAGTCTTATTTGAGGCTAATGAGCGATATAAAATATTCAGTGAGTTGATAGCACCATCTAAAGTGATGTCTTCACTTGTCTCAAAAGCCATACCCTGAATTTTCCAGGTTGTCACTAATTCACCATCTCTGCCGATGACGACAGAAGGCGCAATTACAGATGACAAATTGATAAACTTTCCTACGCTCTTAGCAGACTGCATCATGCGTACTCTGTTCTCTAGTAGTTCTTCTTGCATTTATTGTCTCTTAGTGTCTTTTTTATAAATAACTGGGAATAAAGAGTTATATCCAGTAAACAAGTGCCTGTTACTGCCAAGAAAATTGAGCTTGTATGACAGCCAGAGCTGTAAAAATCTCTGATCGTCATCTTTAGCAATTTTGTGCATTACCCAGAGAATGGGAATAAGAGAGAGCACTAATGGGATCCAAATAACAAGGCTTGCTATCAGAATGCCTCCAGCTACAAACACAAAGGGAGTTATCGGAATACCTAAAACACAAGGAGGCCTTGTTGCACCTTTAAAAATAGGAGCATTGTTTAGCACGTACTTGCTTTCTTGATCTGACATTGATGCTCTCCCCTACTCTTTTAGTTAACTAACAGAGCACCGAAATAAGCAGCGCAACCTACGATGATGCCACCGATTAGAGGACCTGCGACATTACGTAAAGATTCACCCTGGAAGGCAATCTTAAAGCCAGCCCAAACAATAGCACCTGTAGCAATTACGACACCGCAAGCCTGTACTACATCCAAAATAGTCTGCAGCTTTGACTTCACATCGGTTGCACCTGCAGCAAAAGCCTGATCACAAACACACAGACCTGCGACAAGAGCCACTAAACCAAGATTTTTAATCATTCTTTTATTCATTTTTATTTACCTATTAAAAAATAAGGCCTGAATTAGCTCTTTGAGAGCTAATCAAGCCACCATTAGCATGATCTGATGCGATCATGATTGACTCAGTACCTGCAGTTGAAGTGACAGCGACAACTGCAGGCCTGCTTTTCAATTCTTTTTTAACTTCCTTTATGGATGGAATTTTTACTGAAGCGTATTCGTCAGCATTAGAAACTACCTGCTGAACATAACCTTTATATCCAGTCTGTTCGTTTCCTGAGTAGTAGCAAGACAAGGCATCACCTAACTGTTTGCCTTCTGTCTTGTCTTCCTTTTGTGCCTTCACAAAGCACTCTTTTAAGATGTGTTGAGCTGCCTGTAAGTTCTTACAAGGCTCAAACATATCTTCAGCAGTTACACCAAGACGATCGAAATTCTTTTTATTGATTTGGCCTAAGCCTAATGAAAAGTTAGAGCCATTCTTTTCAAGCTCTTTGACAAGATTTAATGCATCTTTAAGCGAAGTGGGTTGCTTTACTTTTCCGCCTACTACAGCGATAGCGAGGGGGTTCATACTGCTCTCAGTTTTTATGAGAGCCTGTAATGTATCTTTTGATACGTCAGGAGCGCACTTATCTGCAAGCGCATCAAACTCATCAAATGATTGAGCATCAATGCTTAACGAAGTGGCAAGCAATAAGGTCAAAACAAGTGATTTAAGACTCTTTTTGAGTGGTGCTGTTCTTGTTTTTAGCTCTATGCCGTTCTCTAAGAGAGAATTTAAAAGTTTTATCTATCAATAAGTTAAATATTTTGCGTGCAATATAACATAAAAAATTACACTAAAAAATCATTATTTTTTTTTGATTTTTTATCTAACTCACCATTTTACAAAGATAAATCTTAAAAACGGAAATCTAAAAAAATACATAAAAAAGGAGCAAATATGGATAGCAATACTGAAAATCATACAAGTCCAGTACACCGATCTGCAGCTGCAGTCATCAGCAATAACGTCTTAGCTCAGAGACTGCAAGAACGCATTCAGACTCTTGCCGAAGAGCATCCTGAATTATTCATCTCAAAGGAAGAAGCGGAAGCTGTAGGCTACAGAGCTGAAGATGAGAAAAATAAGACTCAGCAGGAGCTAGCTGAAGAAGATGCAGAAACTGAATTAGTCTTAGCTGCGCAAGAGGTCTAAAAATGGCTTACAAGCGTAAAACGGACCAGCCTAAAAAGGATCATTATTCAGATACAGCTAAAGAAATTGCTGACATCTTCATAAAAGCTTTAGAGGAAGAAACTCTCCCATGGCATTCTGGCTTTGATAAGTTTAGATACATCAAGCCTTTCAATCCAGCAAACGGCACTGTCTATCAGGGCATGAACTCATTTAACTTTGCTCTAAAAAGCTACATTAGAGGCTATAGAGATCCTCGTTTCATGACCATGTCGCAGGCTAATGAGTTAGGAGGCAAAGTCAAAAAAGGTGAACATTGCATCTGGGGCTTTAACTTCAAGCCTACTTTGGTATTAGTTAAGGATGAAGATGGCAATCCTGTCTTGGATGATAAAGGCCAGAAGCAATATAAAGAAATGATATTTCCTAAGCCATTTATGGTCTTTAATGTTGAGCAGTTTGAAGGTCTTAATCTTCCAAAGATACCTGAAATTGAACAGCCAGATCATAAATGGACTCCTGTAGAGCGTGCTGAAAACTTGTTAAAAGCATCTAAAGCTAACATCAGTAATGAGCTTACCTGTCTTGTGCCTCACTACAGTCCACTATCTGATAAAATCACGCTTCCACTGCCTAATCAATATCACGATGCTGAAAATTATTACTCTACAGCATTGCACGAGCTCTCTCATTGGACTGGTCACAGTTCAAGACTGAATAGAGACTTTGCTAAAGACAAGCACACTCAAAAATATGCTCGTGAAGAATTAAGAGCTGAGATTGGAAGTGCGATGGTTAACATGATGTTAGGCATTGCTCCCAAAATTTCTGAGAACAACAAAGCTTATATCAAAGGATGGATCGCCCATTTAAAGGAAGAGCCAAAAGAGATTTTAAGAGCTTGCGGTGATGCTGAAAAAATCAGTGATTACATCATGAATTTTGATCCTGAGTATGTAAAGACTAAGGAAGCCTGCCAGAATCAAAAACTATTAACTGATTCAGAACCTATCACCCAGCAAAATCTTGAAACTGCTGTAGCAGATGCTAAAGCTTTAACTTCTCAAAGAGAAAATGATGATGTTGTTAAGCAGCTATCTGCTATAGTCGAAGAAGCCGAAAAGGGCTACAGAGAGATTTACAACAAAGGCAAAGAGAGAGGTTATTATCAGGATGTAGATTTTGACACTTTCGAGGAAATTTACACTAAGACAGCTCTTTCTGCTATTCCTAAAGAAGACTCTCAAACACGAGAAGATCATGAAGAATGGTCTGTAGAAAGACTTGTGGATGCTGTAGCTCATGATCCTGAAACTTCGAGCAAGACTTCTTTAGAATTTGAAATGCCTCCTATGGCATATTTGCACTGGTCAGAAAGTAAAGAGCTTGAGAAAGCATTTGGCAAAAATAGATTTCTGCCATTGAGTAAAGCTAATGAAGTTGTTCAAAAATTGAACAATAGCTATCCTCCTGACAGTGGCTATGACAAATCACAGTTTTCTGTTCTTTACTTCAAAAGAAATGCCTCAGGCTTAGGCTTTAAAGATGAAAGCTATGAACATTTTAGCTATGACATCGGCAGTGAACCTAAAAACTCAGATCTTTCAACTCACATCAGAGATTATGTTGACGGTGTTTTAAAAGGTGATGAAGACTTTTTATATACTTCAGAATACTCTCAACAAAAAGAATTAAAAGAAAGAAAAGCTCGTTTAGCTGATTATAAAGAGCAGATTGTACCTGTATTTGAGCAGTATTCTAAAGAATGCAGCAAAGCTCAAAATCAAATCATAGAAGCTGTAGCTGAACCTGTAGAATCAAAAGAGACTCCTCAATCCCTGACAGACTTGTTTGCAAACTTTGATAAAGCAGAGCAGACACCTAATAACAATATAAATCAAACTGCTACAGATAAAACTCCTGTAGCACCACTACTTGATGACGAGGTTAAAGTCGTTGGCTTTAATAATGACTCTGATCTCACAGTTCTCAATTCACCAACACAATCACATAAATCACCAGATATTGAACGTTAACGGAGAATTTATATATGGCGACTATTGAAGGAACAGCTACTGAATTTTCTCATAGAGAGACTTTAAAAGAGGATTTCGATGGGATCAAAGCTGGTATTCATGATTCACTCTCAAGCAGTAAAGATCTAATCAAAGATCTTGTATTCGCTATCAAAGCTCAATGGTTTACTAAAGAAGTGCCTATAGAGCCTGAGATTATTGCAGTGCCTGAAGACAAACTGAGCGATCTGCAGCTTGAAAACAAGCAAAAAGCTTTAGACAGTCTTGAATGTATGCAGTATTACTTAGGCCAGTCAGGTCAAGAAATCAAAGGTGCTCTAGAAGATAAATCTAAAGTAGGCCTTGATGATCAAATCAAGCTTATTGGCTTTACTAATGAATGCAATCATGCTGAAGATGCTCCTGAAGTTTTCTATCCTATGGTAGAAAAGGATGCTGCATTAGAAAAAGCTGCTATTGATGAAATCGAACTTTTCCCTGAAGTTATTCCTGCAGAGCATGAGCAGAAGAATGAGTTAAAAAACAACAGCAGAGAAGGTGACATCATTGATGTTGAGCCTGAGATCGTTGATGGTGAATATGAACTCACTAATAAGCATGAGCTTATGGATAATGCTCAAGATATTGCAGATGGAGCTGACAGAGTTCAAGCACAGACTAATGCAATTCGAGATCTTGATGCTTTAAGAAAAGATCCTGCTCCTGAAGTTGCTACAGCTGAAAGTCCTATTCAGTTACCTTACATTCAAACTGATAACCCATATTTACCTATTATTCTTGATCAAAACACTCAATTTAAAGATGGTCTTCCTCAAGATCCAGTACGTCAGTGCTTAGATAATCAGGCCCAGCAGATGGCAGCTAACATTGTTCAACCTGGTAAATCAATTCTTACTTTCCCTGTATTTGAGCAGAATTTCTTCATGAATCCATTTACTGAAGTGATGCCTGCAGGAATGATGACAGACAACTTTAAGATGACTGTAAAATCAGGCGACATGAAGATGAAGTTCCAAAAAGATGGTGAAAATGTAAAGCTCAATATCAGCCAAAAAGGCGAAGGTCTTGCTCATGCTGTAATGCGTGGAATCGGCATGGCAAACGAACGATACATAGAGAATCAGAAAACTTGGCTGTGGGAGTTTGGCAAGAGTCTAAGACAAGCTTTAAAGAATAGAAACAAAGGCTTTAACATCTCTATGAAGTACAAAGAGAAGCCTGTATATGCTTATTTGATGTCACCTAATGGCAAAGCTTACCCTATTGATAACAAGGCTTTAGGCGTTTATTTCAATTTTAATTCACGTCAGGCTGAATTTATCAATGCCCTCTACAAAGCTGCATTAGCACAGAATTTAGTAAAGGCTGCAGAGCCAAACTTAAATCAGCAACAACAGCAGCTACAGCAGAACTCAGGCATGAGTATGCAAATGAACCCTCACCTAGCAGGTGCACATAACCAAAATAAAGAATTGGAGCGTTAACTATGAATACACCTAAGATGCCTTTAGTAAACAAAGACAAAATGACCGAAGCTGACTGGAATGAATATTTTGAGTGTCGTAAAAAGTACGATATTGAAATGGATAAAGAGCAGCAACAAGCTATTTTTAGAGATGCCATTGACCTGAGAAAGGCAGGAAAAATTGAAGAGTCTGAAAAGCTCTTGATGACACTGCCTGCACCAGCTAATGTCATGTTAAGTGCAAAGACAAGATTTGGCTTTAAAGCTATTCAAGAATACAACTTAACAGAAGCTAAAAAAGCTTATCCTGAAGAGTTCTAATAATAAAAAATCCTAATTCTATATTTGCCTCATTATTGCTTCCTCTATCTTTTACGAGGAAGCTTTTTTAAGAGAACCTAACCATGACAAAGAAAGAACTTAACAAAGACAATATTCAGAAATTAAAGAAACAGTTTGCTAATGAAAAGGCAAACATTCAAAAAATATTTTGTGAGAACTGCGAAGAAAATCTTGTATTTACTTTTAAAGAAAAAGATTCTCTTATTCACATTCCATTATCACAAATTCTTGAATGTTTACTAATTGCTGAAACGGAAGGAGAAGTGCCACATATAGATGAAAGCTGGTGGGATAGTTTGGAATCTATATATCCAAACATCGAAAATTTAAGAATTGAACTTCAAAGTGATTAATCGGACAATACACAAAATGTACTATAAAATTAACATTTTGAGGTAAAAATTGAAAGAATACAAATTGAGTAAAGACTCAAACGAAACTTTTCTTGTTGACTCAGATCCTTGTAAAGTAATTGAAAGCTATCTTGAATCGTTACCGTCAAAAGGAAAACCATGGATAGAAACACAAAATAGATCAGGAAAACTAACAAGAATTTATCATGGTGTATGTCCTTATTGTAATAATCCAACATTTCTTGTTGGATATGAAACAAGAAACAATAATTCTAGTGTGCCATACATGCGACATTACAAAAAGTCCGTTCCCCTTTTGGCAGAATATAACGAAACAGCGTATAGGACATGTATTTTAGCTTCAGGCAATTTCTCGTCTTTTGGAGATCTTTCAAAAAATAGGAAAAAGACTGATCCGTTAAGCACTCAAATACTAAACACAGTAAAAAGTCAACTTGACAGAATTTTTTACATTCTTGAGAAGGATACAAGCATTTATTTTTCTCCAAATCAAAAGATACAGATGTTAAGAGATTATTTATCTGCTTCTGGTTATAACTACAGTTCTTCTTACATCAATAATTTACCTTGGACATTTGCTAATGTGCTAAAAGCAAAAAATCTCTACTATCAATGCATAAAAGCAAATTCAGACGTAGATAAGGTTTTATCTTTGCTAAAAAACATAAGGTTGGACCCCATAGGAAAAACAGATCTAAAGAGAATAAATTCTGATGGTCAGTCTTTTATCAACTTATTTTGCGAATTTAGAAATTTAAGAATAGATAAAAAAAGTGGTGAACAATCAATCGATTTTAGAATCTACACAAAAACAAAAAATAGCATAGATGAAATTTATAAAAAAGCAATTCAGATAAATCTAACTAGATTTACAAACTTAATCAATATCAAAAGAAGTGATTATCAACAAAATAAGTGGGAAAAAATGAAAGCAAAAATTGACGATATTATGTAATGATAAAACAAATCAACCTGTATAATTCAGATTAAAAAATTATTCTTGTTTTTGTATTATACTGATGATAGTAGATAAATATTAAAGGAGATACAAATATGTGTACTTTAATGGAAAAAGACGTTCTAATTGAAGAAGTTTCAGCAACTGCTGCTTTTATCGCATACAGAACACCTTTAAATACAAAAAGTGAGGATCTTATAGAATGTTCTGAAATAAGAGAAAATTTACTAATAACTTCGCCTCAAGATATTAATAAGCAAAATATTTTGAATAGATTAAAATCTCTTAAAGAAAAATACTTGAGACTTCCTGTTTTTTCATATTATTTAGATGATTCAGAAAATGCATAACAAAGAAGAGCTCGAAAACATTGTCCCTAGCAAAGCTATCTTAAAACAAATCTGGGAACACTCAACACATCAAGGAAAGATATTACCTTCCTCAAGAAAGCCATTAGGTTACGTCTTAGGAGGTCAGCCTGGCTCTGGAAAGTCAGTATTAACAGAGACTATCAAGAAAAATAACAAAAATATTATTAGCATCAATGGTGACGAATACAGAAGTTGGCATCCTTATTTTTCTGAAATTCAGAATACATATGGCAAGGACAGTTCAAAAATCACAGCAAAATTTGCTGGAAAAGTAACAGAAGCTTTAATCAAAAAAGCGATAAAAGAAAAATATAACGTTGTCATTGAAGGAACTTTTAGAACAGCTGAAACTCCACTAAAAACATTAAAAGATTTGAAAGAAAATGGCTATACAACTTACGCATGTATAAAAACATGTCCTGCAGACGTTAGCTGGAATAGATGTTTGTCTAGGTATGAAGAAGGTCTAAATGACAAGTCAGGGAAAGAGAGATTCACTGATAGAAGTCATCATGATCTTGTAGTAAAAAATCTTGCTAAAAACGCTGATATTGTTTTTAAATCTGGATTAGCTGATAAATTTGGCGTTGTTGGAGATGCAGGAACTTTATTATTTGACTCTTCTAAAAATAACTTTAACAAGTTGCCTTCCAGTGCAATCAATAAAGAATTGAATATTAGTAAAAACAAATCTGATATTGAAAGATAGACTTTATCCCCTCAATAGCTACTCCAAAGACTTCTACAGCTTCAGCACCATTTTCATGATCCTTTTTCTAAGGAGCTTTTTTAAGAGTTTTAACCATGACAGAAGAAAATAAAGTATCAAAAGAAGATACCGAAGAACCTTTATACTTTGAATTAAAAGATAACATTTCATCTTTTTATATTAGTGATTCAGATATATTAAAGTGTATTCTCATAGCAGATGCTAATCATAAAATTCCGACTTTGGATAATAATTGGATCAAACAAGCTGAGATATACATTCAGAAAAATAAAAAAGAAGATTATTCAGACAAAAACATAGCAAAATATCAAAACGAGGCTGATGATTTTTATTGTCCAGAATGCGGAAACTGTGATTTCTGCTTTTTATTCAAAGATTCAGAACATGAATTCCTTATTCCCTTAGAGCAGATCGTTTTTTGTCTTTTCATCTGTAAAGAAGAAAATGTTATAGTTGACACATATCCTAATTTTTGGATGTTAATGTTTAACTCTTATCCATCCTTACAAAATCTTATAACAGAGAACAATTATAGTTGAGTTAAAGTAAGGTTTAATATGAATGATATAAAAGATCACAAAATACTTGTCATTGTTGCAGGAGTCAATGGAGCAGGGAAATCAACAGCTTATGAATTAGATCCTAGGTTCGCAAATAATATTCCAATTATCAATCCTGATGTGTATGCAAAAGAATTTGCTAACAAGGTTGGAGCAAAATCCATCAATGATTTACCACATAATATACAGAACACAATTAACATAAAAGCTGGAAAATTAGCCTTAAAAGCTAGACAAGAAGCTTTAAAATTAGGTATCGAATTTGGAATTGAAACCACAGCTACATCAGAAGCAACTCTAAAACTCATAGATAAGGCTCATAGCTTAAATTATCAGGTGAACCTTCTGTACGTTATGTTACCAGATGAAACCTTCCATATTGAAAGAGTAAAGTTGAGGGCAAAAACAGGTGGCCATTTTGTTTCCCCTGATGATATAAAAAGAAGGTTTATAAGAGCACAAAATTTGTTTCCTAAATTGTTAAAAGCTGCTGATAGAGTTTCTGTATATGACAACACAGTTGGATACAAAATAGCTTTAACAAAAGAAAATGGAAAATATAGGATCTTTCCTTGCGAAGAAACTATTCAAAAGAGACTACAAAAAGCCGTAAATGAAATTTGTAGAAATGAAAAACAAGTTGCTCAAAATAGAGCAAACTTTATAAATAAAAAAAAGTCTAGCGATCTAGAAAGATAGACATCAATTTACCTTTATATATATTTTTTTGCCGTTTGGATAAAGTTCATATCTTCCAGACTCATCCTGTTGAAGAACTGGGACTCCAGCAGCCCAACTTGCTTCAATGGCTTTTTTTAGATTTTCTCTAACAACTTTAGGATTACACAGATTTTCGTAAAAAATCTCTCCAGGAGTTGGAGTTTTTTTATCTGCAACAAAAACGGATGCCTTATTCATAAAGTGACTCTCAAAAAAAATTATTCTCTTACAAGCTAATTATAATTTATTTTTACCCAAAAGTTTTCTCCACTGACTATTATTATCTTAAATATGATCATGTTGAGCATTCTTCTTACGATTTATAGCCCATTTCTGAGACTGAGACTGCTTTGATTGATGAGACTTACGCTGTCTAATCTTCTCTTTAATGTCATAGCCTTTTTCTTTCTGCTTTTTATTAAACTCTTTAAGCTTTCTTAGAAGCTCTTCTTGAGATGTCTCTACTGGAGGCATATTGTTTATGTATCGTTCTAAATCTGCAGCTAACTTTATATTACGAGCATTGCCTGAAGCTCTAAGTTCTTTGATATACAAAGCAGCGTTCTTTATGATGTTCTCTCTTGTCTTTACTGCTTTTTGTTTAGCAGCACTCTCTGGAAGGTCTTTACCAGAATTTAAAGCATCATCAATCTGCTTCATTCTTTCTAGATCATAAGGATGAGATGGTGAAAGGTGCTTATTCCATTCTCTTTCTTCTTGATGAATACGCTCTTGAGTTTTCGCTTTTTGAGTATGCCCTCTTTGAGCCCTGGTAGTAGCATTCATATCAATACCATACTTTTTTGCGATCACTGCAAAGCGTTCTCTTAGGTATCTTAAATCTTGTTTTCTGAGATTTAAGCGTTTGCCTTTTGAGTTGAGAGCTTTAATAAGAAGGTGTACATGAGGATGATCAGGCTCGTTTGGCATTTCATCTGATTTATAGTGAATACCGAACAAATAGCTAAAATCTTCTGAAGCAAGACACTCTTGAGCTAATTCTTTTACTGCAGCACGAACAGCAGCAGGATCACTTCCTTTTGGGCATGAGATGATAAGTCGTCTTGCATCTGCAGAACGTTTTCTACCATCTTCATCATAAGGAGTATTCTGAGACTTGCACCAGTCAGAAATTCTTGACTCTAATTCATCATGAGTTAAAAGATTTCCATTTTCATCTTCAAGCTCTAGTTTTCCATGTCTTGAGATGTAGTCAGCAGCAGCCATCATGTGCTTTTGACATTTGATCCCCTTGCTGGCCTTATCTATTTTAACCATTGATTCAGGAAGATGATTGACGATGCCAGAAGCTTTATCACTAGGACTTAGTTCTGAAGATGTTCTATGAGAGCCATAGGATGCTGTAGGAAAGAGTTTAGAACCTGCAGATGAGTAATGGTAGCCACTGCCTCCATTTTGCTCTGTATGATGAATTTTAGGGCTTCCACGCCCTTTATGCCATTTTAGAAGATCTTCAATCTTGATATTTGTTCTTGTTGATAGTGGCATTTTTTAACAACCTATTCTTGCTGCAGCAAAATCTAATGTCTTAGTTTCTGCTTCAATTTCGTTCTAAATCTAGCTGAATTGATAAGTTTCCATACGGCTTCAATGTGCTTAACAATCATGTTGTGACATCCATCTGTACGGTCTATAAGGCTGTTTATAAGCTGCATAATAATTTCTGCCTGAGTATTTTTGAACTTCTCAAGATCCAGCATATTCGTTTTGTGCGCAATCTGATTTAAGTTCACACCGATTTTATGCAGCTCATAATTTGACTTTTCTAATGATTCAATCTCACCTATGGTGAACTGAGGCTCATTAACAGTAATTGCTCTTACTAGGCCAACAAGAGCTTGATGTCTTGTCTGTCCCATGATGGAGGAATACTCATCTAAAACTTTAAGCTCATCTTCTCTGAGTCTTAGATGCTGGTGAACAGCTTTAGAGTTATTAGGAGTAATCAAAAGAGCAATTTTTTTATCACCGTTTTGAATTTCATCACTAACTGCCTGTTTTAAAATTGCTGCAGCTAAAGTTGCTGGCTTTACAGCATACTTAGCAGCAAGTTCTAAAAAAGCATCATGATACTCACCTAAGTTGACCGTGAGCTGTCTTCTTTTTTTCTCAACTGCCATAGCTACAGCTCAATAGTTAAAGTCTTGCCGTTGTCAGATAAAAAGAAATTCAAAAATTTGGACTTCAAACGAGACTCAGGGAGGTCAAAGCTCTCTTTAGATGATTCTCTTCTATAGCTCTTTATAGGTGTGTTGTCCCAAATTATGACGATGTAAGTTACATCTGAGCCGACCATAGCTAGCAGATCTTTGATTGTGTATTCGGTTAGTTCAATGTTCATTTTGTTGTTTTCCTTCATTTAAACCGCACTTTAGTGCGACCTGACTTGCTCAGGTGTTTCGCAAAATTTTCAAATTTTGTCGCTCTCAGGGAGTCCCCCAGACAGGGCAGGTGGCAAAAGAGGAGGATCACAAATGCACTGCATTTTGATCCTTTTTGCCTATCCTGCCCTCATCAAAAAACAACAAAATTCCCCTCTAAAAGTTCGTTCGAACGAACTTTTTTAGGATTCGTAGATACGATTTAAAATGAAATTCTCACACAACACCTCATCTAAAGAGCCGTCTTCATATTTGACCTTTACCATACCGTCTGTAGTGGGTATTTCCATAACTATCTCAGCTTCACGACCATCTACAGTGCCCACAAATACAGGATGTTTCAGCTTTTTAGATTTAGTTTCTGTTTCAAAGTCAGTATCAGATGATGTTTCTTCACTTTCATTAAATGAAGTATCAACACCAGAGAAAGCTTCATCCTGAAAAGCAGGAGCTGAATTTGAAATCTCAGCAGATTCTGCAGAGTCTTCTGAAGAGAAATCATCAGCAGCATCTTCAGCACTTTCATCTAAAGTACCTTCAGACTCATAATCACTGGCATTAGCAGGTTCAACAAAAGGATCTTCTGTGCTGTCTGTTTCTATTGACGTTGGCTCTTCTTCAGAATCATCAGAAGTAATTTCAAATGAAGGATTTTGAATTTCGGAATTATCATTTTCTGAAGTATTAGTTTCAGACTTTTCTGAAGCAGGTTCAGTAAGTTTTTTCTTTAATGTTGTTATATCTACTTTAGAAATAGATTCAGCCTTGTTAATAAATTCTGTAACTTCGCTTGGATATTCAGCATATAACTTTACAAGATCATAAAAAGCTCTCATTGACGGAAACTTTTCTTTAGACTCTTTGAAAAATGAAGGCGCATCTCGCCAACTCATATATTCACTTATTCGTGTTTTGGATAAGCCTAACTTTTCAGCAATGTCAGCTTGTTTCTCACCAGCATCTGATCTTGAGACAATGAACTCAGCCATTTCATAGAATTTCAGATTGTCTCTTTTAGCATTTTCAGCAATCTGAACATAACCTAATTGAGAATTGTCATAGGTTGATAGGATTGAGCGGATCTTCTTAAAGCCTGCTAACTTAGCAGCTTTTAATCTGCGTTCACCAGCAACAACAATAAACTTTCCAACATTGTCAGGATCGTCACGAACGACAATAGGCTGAATAAGGCCGTTCTTTTTAAGATCATCAGCTAATTCCTGAAGAGCTGCTTCATCAAAGTTTTTACGAGGCTGATTAGGATCAGGGGAGATAATATCTACATCAAAATCATAGAAAGAACCTGATTTTGAAGTGAGCTTTGCATAGTCACTTCTATTTTTAAAAGCATCAGCCTTCTTTTTTAAATTGGCGATATATTCTGGAGTCATACCCATTTTTATTCTCCTTAAATTGTCTATCTATATTTGCCTGAGAACACTGAAGATGTTCTTGATACTTCAAATGAATAATGAAGAATTTCAAAGTTAGGGAACCAATTCATATAGCTGCTAACGATTGATTCATTGATGTATAAGTACTCAAAAGGAGCTGTTTCAGTTTTTACAATGTCATATAGCGAAAACTCTTTTGAAGGATCAACTAATGATTCTTTAGTAAAGACAGCTCCTATCTTGAAGAGGTAATTCATAGCATCATTTATCACAGCTTCAGGCATCTGAAGCAGAGTAGATGCTAATTTAATAATTTGAATACGATTAACATAAAAGCCTTCACATTCAACTAAAGACTGATTAGCGCACTTTAGAAGTCCACTTAAGATGATCCATGCTGTATAGTTGTAATCAGCGTTCTTGTTATATCCAACCTCACCTTCTAGGTTGTCTTCAATAGTTAGATATGGCTTGTCAATGCTTATTCTCTTTGAAGGATCTATTTCAAAGATAGGAAGGCAGCATCCAGTGGAATGTCTCTTATTTAGAACAGCGTTAGCTCTTCCTAAAAAATCAAAAGTAAGAGTGAGCTCTTTCTTACTCTGTAAGCTTTCTGAAATCTTTTTGAATAAAGGAACTCTAATCTTTTTTAAAAGGTTGTTTTTATACTTGTCAGAGTAATACTTAAAATGAGCTTCGTTAAAGCCTGTAAATTTAGAACGTTTCTCTTCAGGTAGACTCTCATCAAGAATTAAGCCTGTAATGTAAGCCAGTACAATCTTTTCTAAAGGTCCTAAATTCTTAGATCTTAAGTTAGTTAAATAAAGCATTCCTACAAAGTTAAGTTTTAACTTAGGAAGCTTTGGCTTTTTATTTAGCTCATTACTCTTCTGAGATTTTTTAACTTCCTGATCTAAAGACGGAGTTTCCGTCTTTAGATCTGCAACTGCATTAGTCTCTTTTTCTTTATTTTCAGCCATGATTTTTCCTCTTAAAGAACGATTGAGATAGGAGCTGCACAGCGCATCTCCCTTAGTGTTTGAATTTCGTTTAGATTCATGCCAGGAAGAGAAGCTGCTACATCAGTCATCCAGAAATTCTTGATAATGACCTTAGCTGTATTGCCATAAAGCTTTGAAGCTTTTTCAAACACAGCTTTCTGCTCATCTGTAGAGGTATCTTCTTTCTCAGGATTGATTTGACAAAGCATGGAAAAGAAGCAACGCTTCATCTCACTCCATGCAATATTTTGATTTGGCATTTCCCATATAGGCTTGCCATTAGCTTGAGCTTCTGCAATTCCAACGTGTTCTTTGATTGCAGCGTAATGAGTTGTTTCTTTAACGATGGCGTTACCATCAGCATCCAGTGCTACAGCAGCCTTTTCAAAAGATAGCTTTGAAGTATCAAGAACAATATCTAATTGTTGCCACTTTAGAATTAAGTCACTTGCTGAATTAAAAAGCTCTTGAGCGTTTTTACATTGGAAGTTAGTTGATGTGAGCTTATTAGGTAACATACCTAAAAACCCCTTGCCTAGCTCCATATCTGGGTTATTTTCAGCAAGAGCTGAAAGTCTTGGAATTAGTCTTGCAATACCATCAATAGGCTCTTTGTTAAGCTCTAAAGGTGAGATTAGATGTGTTGCTACAGCAAGTCCTAAATTTGAACGAACATCAGGATTAGGATTAGTATCAATTACTACAAGATCAAAGTAAGACTCTAAGCTGTTTATGTTCTCACTAAAATAATATGCAACAAGTTCATGAAAATCATCGCCTTTCTTTTCAATGTCTGAAAGAGCATCATCAGCAGGAAAGCATACAAGATTTGAAGAACTTACAAGTTCAGGAATATGACTTTTGATTTTGCTAGAAAATGACTCAACAGGCTCTAACATGAAGCTTGATGCTGAAATATCAGAAATAGCACTATTTGAATTTACTTTGACAGTGTTTGAAGCACTGCCTTGCTGATCAAGATCTAAAACAGCCACTTTTAGTCCAAACTTAAAAGCACAATAAAAAGCAAATTGAACAGAAACTAGAGTTTTGCCAACACCGCCCTTCTCATTTGCCACAGTTAAAATCTTCATAAAAAACTCCTTTGATTAAATGTTTGCAATCACGTCACGAACAAGGCCTAAAGCGTTGTCGTTCTTTACTGAAATCTGTTTGAACTCGTTACCTATCACCATTGAGATCATTTCTGTTTTCTTGTCTAATTTGAGCTCAATATGTTCACCTGTAGCTACAGAGAGAAGATCTTCAAGCATTGGTATCAGGTTCTGTTTTCTTGTGTCATCTGACATACTTTGAGCAAAAGCAATCTTTTCAAAAATATCCATAATTACCCCCTGATTTAGATATTTCTTGTAATTTCAAAAGTGCGCTTTACGTTCTGGTAGATACCTGATACGTCTTCAAGCTGCAGATTTACTCTTTTTTGATTAAGCATTGAGATGATGTCTTTCACTGAAAGTGAAGAACTCTGTAAATCAATACCGTTAATCTTGTGAAGGATGGAGAAAGATCTTGTGTTGAGTTTTAAATCAAGCTCAGCATGAGAGCCTGGTTTTACTTCTACAAGCCAGCAGCAAGAATCTGATTGAGAAGGAGGAATGATCCTTATGCCTATAGGATCACTTTTTAGATTTAATTTATATGTGTTATCCACAGCGAGCTGTGCGTTATTAATTACGTTATTAATATGATCGTTTAATTCATTATTAATAGAGAGATCATTTTTTTCCAAAGATAAGCTGTTTTGAGATCCTTTTTTTCCAAAATTCCCCTGTGGAAAACGACATTTTTTTCCAAAGTTTTTCTTTGCCTTCAAGCTTAATAACAGTGACTTTAAAGAGTCATTTGTCATGCTTGAAAGGTCAGAATCAGAAGAGCAGGCTTTGCAGCGTTTTAGCACTATTTTTCTGCAGTGATCTGAGCTTGTGATATTGAATTTTTCAGCATACTGAGAACTAATATCATCACTAATGTTTACAGCCTTAACTGACTTTTTAGAAGCATCAGAGCAATAAGCAATAGCCTTAAGGTCAATAAGAGAAGCATAAGCATCACGAAGAGTTCTGTCTGAGAGGTTCAGCTCTTTACATATCTGAGTTGCATCATCGCTGTCAGTGAAGAAGCCTAAATCAGCTTTAGCAAAGAAAGATGATTTATCTAATAGATATGAGAAAACAAGAATCTCAGAAGCTTTAAGCTTAGATACGCCTGATTCTGTGTAAATTGAAGAAATGGAAATGAACTTTCCAGCAAAATCATACACACTGGATAATAAGATCTTGCGTGAGCTGTTTTGTCCATAAGATACAGAGATAAGTCCTAACTTATTGAGTTTCTCAATATGTCTTCTGATTTGAACAAGACTGAATAATCCATGAACACGTGAAAGCAGTTCATTGTTTGAATAATCAATAAAGTTTGATTGAGAGTTTTTACATAGATTTGTCAGAATAGACAAAAAGACTTTAAGAGTTGAACTTAACTTTAGATTAAGTTGCTCTTTATAAAGAATGCCGATAATTGATAAATCACCGACAGCATTAGATAGAAAATTCGACTTTTTTTCTGATAAAAAATCATTATTTTCAGTGTAGTTTTGAGAATTAGCGACTTTTTCAGGAAGCTGAAAATCGTTAAATGGCTTAAATAAGCCAAATTCACAAAAATTTTTGAAAAATTTTGATGAGTTAAAATTAAGAGAAATTCTCTGATAATTCAGAGAGTTAAATAGATTCTGACCGCTGGTGCTGATACCGAGAATCGAACTCGGGACCTCACCCTT
>UMHE01058847.1_pt1 | contig 109390 bp, 110 predicted proteins | sample 1965451 | NCBI WGS metagenome assembly UMHE01 (sample SAMEA4836090, study PRJEB28245) | human gut metagenome | biome: gut microbiome; material: fecal sample | place: Denmark | collected 2008 | reverse complement strand
ACGCGGCAAATTTCGCAACAGATATGACATTCACTTTAAGGGAGATGTTATGAAAGGCAGAGAGCTGGTCACAGGAAAAGGAATTAACGTAAAAGGTTATGTTGTCTCACATGTAGCAAGGGATGAAAACAAAAAGCTTATAGACATTACATTTCTTGCAGGTAAAGAACTTACTCAGGAGAGTATATTTGCATCAGCATTTTCTGATGCCAAAACTGGTGTAAGCAAAGACAATTATTTCAAGGGAGCTGTTTCCGGCGAAATCGTATCTAAAAAAGAGTCTAACGGCTATACAAATATTTTTGTAAGAACCGGCGGAAGCGGAAGAAACCAGACTATCAGACTCTCTTACAAAGGCAGCTTGAACGCAGAGCTTCACGACCGCATCAGGGCTACATATAATGCCATCATGAAGGTTGTCAGCAATAAAGACCATGACAGCATCGCATTTGATGGCTACATAACAGAGTGGGAGAAAGAATATCTGTCCGCAGCACCGGACACAGAGCTGTAATTTTATATGGAAAGCCATATCGGAGGATTAAATCTATCATACTCTCGGTAAAAGAAAGAAAAGAGAGAACGATTATGGACACTGTTTATGGCACATATTACAGAACACTGCAGGACGGATACAATAAGGCATTTGTTTTGTATGTAACCGACATTACAGGTTTTTTGATAGGCAGTCCATACTTAAACTGTGAGGGAGTGATTCTTCACAAAGTAGCAGGACTGCCTCTTAAACTAAATGGGCGATACAGCAAGACACGAAAAACTTTTTTCGTTGAAGATTATGAGATTATTACAAGAACTGAAAATGATGTTGTAAATCTCTTAAGCCGTTTTGAAATTAAAAAAAGCGATGCAAAAAAAATTGCGCGTGAAAGCAGCAATAACGTCTTTGAATACTTCAAGGATAATGCCGTAATTCAGAAGCTGCAGGACATCGGAATATCCCAGAATGATGCAGAAACGGTATACATGTGGTGTAATCAGGTCAATGATTATGAAGCTATATACAGATACATCAAGGGCATAGACGGAGACCTTGCGGCAGTAGACAAAATATACAACAAATACGGACACATAGGTGCGGATGTTTTAAAAGAAAACCCTTACATGCTTTTATATGCAGGCTTTTCTTTTGCCGACTGCGAATCTTTAGCAAAAAGAAATGGCATTGAATATTTCAGTGATGAGAGGATACATGCTCTTGTCAGGTACATTATTGAGTCGGACCAGAATGCCGGAAATGCAAGAATAAACATACAGGATATTATCACAAGGGCAGACAGGCTCGAACGAAAGCAGGGCCTTTATAAAACAGATCCTATATTTATTCTTGCCGAGCTCTCAAAACATGGATATGTGCTCAGGAAAGAGGATGACGTTATATATGTGTATACAAAACAGACATACACAGAAGAAGTACAGATAATAAGTGCTGTGAAGAGACTTTGCAGTGCGCCAAAGGGAAAGTATACCGGTTCCCTTTCTATCAGTGAACTTGAATCCATGTGCGGCATCACATATGGCAAGTCTCAAAGAGAGGCTCTGTTTCTGCTCGATACGCCAGGAATCAAGGTTTTAACCGGCGGCCCGGGAACAGGAAAAACCACAACATTAAACGGAATCCTCACAAAATATATATTCGAGCATCCGGATGGAAAGATCCTTTTGTGCGCGCCTACGGGCTGTGCGGCTAAGAGAATCACAGAGTCAACCGGAATAACAGCTTTTACAATTCATAAAGCACTTGATATAAGGCCATTCAATGAGGAAAAGATGATAGCAAACAGAGAGATTTTGGACTATGACTGTGTCGTAGTTGATGAAAGCTCAATGCTTGACATGTCAATGTTTGCAATGCTTGTATCTGCATTAAAGACAGGCACCACGCTGCTTTTAGTTGGAGATAAAGACCAGCTTGAGAGCGTTGGGTACGGTGATATTTTAAATAACGTCATAGGGTGTGGACAGATAGAGGTCAAGTCTCTGGATGTTAATTACAGACAGGGCGAGAACAACAGTATTATCATGAATGCACAAAAAATCAATCATTCTGTCACAAGCCTTTTGTTTGACGAAAAAAGCAGGCTTATCCGGAAAAAGAGTGAAAAGGACATGATCTCAGATATCGTCAGCCTGTATGTCAAGTACTTTGATGCAAATGATCCAAACAGTGTAAAAATATATACCCCTACAAGGAAAGACAAACTGACTTCATCAACAAATCTTAATAATGTCATCAAAAAAATAGTTAATCCGGTGGACGGCAAGTCAGTTACTGCCAACGGGTTCACATTCTCTGCGGGAGATTTCGTCATGATGCGCAAAAATAACTATGATGCAGGCTACATGAATGGTGATGTAGGTATAATACGAAGCGTTGATGTAAGGGGATATACAAAGAGAATTACGGTAGCAATAGACAATAATCTGATAGAGATTACCAATGCGACACTTTCAGACATGGAATTGGCATATGCACAGACTATACACAAAGCACAGGGAAGCGAGTGCAGATGTGCTATTATAGTGCTTCCTGAAGAGCCGAGAATTATGCTGACGAAAAAGCTTGTGTATGTTGCAGCCACAAGAGCAAAAAAAATCAACTATTTTATTTCAGAAAACAACGCTCTTGAGCAGGCAATTAGAAGCAGGCATGCAACAGTAAGAAATACAGGCCTGACAGAAAAGCTTAAAAATGCGCTCCTTATGGAGTAATAAGGGCGGCTGTATCTTGTGATTAAAGTCACGAGTTTTAGCCGCCAGTTAATAAAGACTAGGAGGTGATTTTTAATGAAAAAGTACATGGCTGTACTGTTATGTGCAGGCTTGTTTTTAACTGGCTGTGCATCACAGGAAAACCCGGGCATGCAGTTTGAAGAAAGTCCGGCGGCATCACACAGTGCAATAAAGACCATAACACCAGATGATAAGGTTGCGGAAATGGAAAACGGGCCAAAAAATACGGAAACAAAAAACTTTACGAAACTTGAGCTTAGGGATTATCGGATAACTGCCTATATAGATAATTATTTCAGGCAAAAAGCAGATGAGACAGTGCAAAACAGCGATGATGGAAATGTTGATGTAGTTATTGACAGTAAAAAAGAAGTCATAGAAACAAAATTCGGTGACACCGATACCAGTACTGATGAGATGCTTAAAAATATCAAAACAGCCGAGAAAGAAGGTGGTGTGCTTTCTGGAACAGATTATGATAAGAATATATTTGAGAACCAGTTTATAGATAATGGAAGATTTGTTATAAACGGGCAGATTAACTATCTGTTTTCAGGGCTGGAAGAGATTCCATTTGTATCCACTTTTGACGTAAAGTATTCAGATACGGACTTAAATGCAAAAGAGCTGAACAAAATCTGCGATGTATTTGGAAAGCCAGACGGATACATAACGAAATCGGATGAAAAAGGCAATTATATATGCCTTGTGTGGGAAAAAGGCAATTATGACATTGCAATACCTCTGTACATGAGAATGGTTAATGATATACAAAGGTATGGCAATGTGGCGAAATCATACTCTGCAATTGTACCGAAAAAATATTTCACAGAACTTACAAGCAGCGAAGAAGGCTATCTTAATATGTTCATGCAGAAGAGTTATACAAAAGTATTATAGGAGGAACGGTGCGTTGAATTATTCTGACAATATTTCCGTAAGAATACGTCCTGCAAAAGTCATTAAATACATGTTCGTAAAAGATGGTACGACAAGCATTGTCAGTATTACGTCGGCAGGACTGTTTGTTACGGCTGTTATAAAATTTATCAGGTTCTTGTGTGATAACACAACAGCTGCGGCAGAGGAGGTCTGGAGTTTCTGCCTGACAGGCGGGCTGACAGCGGCACTTTTTTCAATTACATACTTTCTTGAAAAATGCAGGCTTGAAGAGGCCGCAGAAGAAAAGCTGAAAGAAAAGAGAAAACAGGAAAGACAGAGGCAGATAAGACGAAAGGAAAGAGAAAAAGCAAGGCTTGCTGAAACAGAAAAGAAAAAACAGGCAGAGAAAACAAAAAATGCCAAAAGCACATCAAAAACTTATATAGAAGGACAAAAACAAAAAAGAAAAATATCATAATTATATTAGAGATATTTTTGATTTGTTTTGGTTCGCAGGATCCGCAGAAAATATCTGCGGATTTTTTAAGGAGAAAAATATTATGAAAGCCCTTATAAAAAAGATATATACACAGGATGAGACCGGAAACGGAATGTATCAGTATGACATGTATGGAAAAGAGGATATTATAAATGCCGTAATTCCAAATGCATACGTTGGAATGGAAATAGAAATAGAGGAAAAAGACGGAATAACAAGAGTGACGCCGACTGAAAAAAGTCAGGGAATTGCACATTTTTTATGCAGCTATGTCAAAGGAATTGGACCTGCAAAAGCTTCAAACGTAACATGGGATTTCTTTTATTACGTTTCAAACGAGGACGTTGAGGCTGTATGTGAAACTCTTAAGATAAAAGAAGATAAGGCAAAAGAAGTCATTTCCATATGCAATGACAACAAGGACATGCTGGAGCTTTACATGCTTACAAACGGTGTCTGCACAGAGCTTGAGCTGTCAAAAATATACGAGACATACAAAGAGGGCAGTGCAAGCGTCGTCAGAAACAAGCCATATTCGCTTACGGACATTCATGGCTTCGGCTTCTTAAGAGTTGACAAAATTGCCTGCGCAACAGGTGTAACAAGAGACAGCACAGACAGGGTGGCCGCGGCCATAGAATACTGCCTTACAGAAGCAGCTTATCAGAACGGCAACTGCTTTCTGTACAAGGGGCAGCTTATGGAAAGACTCTACAGTCTGCTTGCCGATGTTCCAAAGTCAGTCGGAAAGGCAAAGGAGAGGGCTGTTTTAAATGCAGTGACAGACTGGGACAATAAGAAGGAAAAATTTATCAAGGCATACAAGCCGGAAATGGAAGAAATACTGCTTCTGGACGGATGCGCCATGCAGAGGGAAAAACTTGCAGATATTATCCCTGATGCATGCGAAAAGGGTGTCAAAGACTGCCGCTTTGTGATTGAGGATGACAGATTTTATCTTTTCAAGATGTATATAAGTGAAATGTCATCTGCAAAGCGTCTTAGGCAGATGCTTGATGCAGGATGTCTTGTAAAATTCACGCCTGATATATTAAAACGTGCAGTAAAGGATGTGGAAGACAGAAAAACTGCGCTTTTGAGAAGTCAGGGACTGGGTGATTTTGTCACAACAGACGAGCAGAAAAACGCCGTGGGACTTGCCGCCTTAAGCAGGGTGTGTGTTATATCGGGCGGCCCAGGACGCGGAAAAACTGCCATAGCAGAAATGATAGCAAAAGCATATGAGCTTGCAACAGGAGATGAAAAATGCTGCATAATGGTAGCTCCCACAGGAAAGGCTGCGCAGAGGATTACGGAATCAACAGGGTTTCCAGCATCTACCATCCATAGGATTGTAGGGACAAGGAAACCGATTGGCAAGCTTATCATCGTTGATGAAAGCTCCATGATTGACATTGAACTGTTTGCAAGACTGGTTGCGTGGGGAGAGGAAAGCACATTTGTATTTCTTGGCGATGTTGACCAGATAGCTTCAATCGGACCGGGAAGGGTGTTAAAGGATCTGATGGAATCCAATGTAATTCCATACATCAAGCTTATTCAGGGACACCGTAACAGCGGTTCAATAGCCAAAAATTCAGAAAAAATAAATGAAGGCAAACCGGTATATACATACATCATAGACAATGCATTTAAGTTTATTCCGTCAACAAAGGAAGCCATTACAAACACATTCCTGCATTTTTACTTCCTGAAAGTGGCTACATACGGTATAAAAAACGTGCTTGCAATCACGCCTTCGAGAAAAGGAATGGTTGGAATCGACGCATTAAACCGTGCCATTCAGGAGAAATACACAAAAGGACAGCCAGAAATAGCGCTGCCGCAGGGCGGGGTATTCAGAGTCGGAGACCGCGTAATGCATATAAAAAATAATCTTATGTTTAAGCTCAAAGCAAAACAGGAGGATGGTTCATATAAAGACATAATGGGTGTGTTTAACGGAGACATGGGCACTATTGCAAAAATCTGTGATGAGGGAGCTGTTGTTGTGTTTGATGACGGAAAGATAGGCGCATATGCAAAGGAAAATTTGAGTCAGCTTACTCTTGCTTATGTAATCACAATACATAAATGCCAGGGCTCAGAGGCTGCGTGTGTGATCATGGGTGCAACATTTGCCGACTGCTTCCTTATGAACCGCAACCTGTTCTACACAGGAGAGACAAGGGCAAAGAAAGAAATGGTCTTAATCGGCGAACAGAAGCCTTCAAAAAACGGTAGGTTTATGACAAATGCTTTTAACTATGCCGCTTACAAGGTTAATGATGATATGAGACAGACAACACTTGCAGACAAAATTGCAGGCTGACAGATGATGCAGGAGAACCCGGATAAGATTCGGGTTTTCTTTTTTCTAGCATACTTAATATGAAACAAAAAAATAAAAGAAAAAAGGAGAAAATCAAATGAAAATTTCAAAAATTATTATTAAAAACTTCAGAGGCATCAGAGGAGAGCATACATATGTCCTTCCTCATATTGCAAAGCTGACAGGTCCAAACGGAAGCGGAAAGACATCCCTTCTGGACGCAGTCCGCTACGTGACAGGAGATGTCCTTCCTGAAGGCAGCCCGGTGACAAACGGAGAAAACTATATGTCCGTGTCTATGTTTTTAAACGGCACAGAGTACACAAGAGGTATAAAAATCTCAAAAGAAGGCAGAAATGCTGGTTTCTGCAAGGTCGACGGCCGAAAAGTGTCAAAAAAAGACTTTGACCAGGCTGTTGAGACCGAGCTTGGTTTTTCATTGGAGAACATCCGCAACGTCATGAGTGCGGACATCTTCAAAAGCCTTGATTCAAAGGGATTTGGAAAGTTCATTCTTTCATATATTCCACAGAAGTTAAGCAAGGCAGAGCTTATCGGTCAGGTGCCACAGGAAGCGGCTGTGCTAAGAGCATGCGAAGAGGTCATTCCTGATGATGCTGTAATTGACATGGACACAGTTGATGAGCTGTATCATACATTCTACAGCACAAGAAAAGACATCAACGCCAGAGTTAAATCCCTTCAGGCATCGCTTGAACTGATTCCGGAAGAAATGCCGGGTGTAACACAGGAGATGGTTAATGCAAAGGAAGGTAACATTCTGATTTATGACGAGAAGGTGAAGACTTATAATCAAAACCTTGCCCGCTATGAAAGGGATTTAAAGCAGCTTGAAACACTGCGAAATTCTTTAATATCAGTACAGGATGAAATCGCAGCGCTTGGCGCTGTCAATGCACCTGATCCGGCACTGGCAGTTTCAATCGCTTCTGAAAAGGCAGAAAAACAGAAGCGCATCACAGACGCGCAGGCCGCAGTAAAGGCTGCCAAAATGTCAAATGACACCTTGAACAGAAGCAAACAGACGCTTTCTTCAAATGCATGTCCGTTTAGTTCAGAAATTGTCTGCACAACAGACAAATCTGAAATCCTTAAGGGAATTGACGAAAATATCCATATCAACAACATGGCTATTGAGTCACAGACAAACCTTGTTGACGGACTTAAGTCTGACCTGCAGGCAGTTATTGACAAAGAGACAGCTTACAGGAATGCAGAAAAGGCATATGAAAAATACACCTATCTGCAGAAACAGGAAGCTGAGACGAAGAAGCATCTGTCAATGGTGAACCCTGTAGAGCCTGAGAAGGTGCCGGCACAGGATGATATCGAGACAGAAAGAGCCCTTGTAAAAGAGATGAAAAATGCTCTTTTGAACAGGGAAAAGCGTCAGATGTATGAGGCTGACCTTGAAAAGGCCGCTGCTGACAGTGATACATACCAGAAGCTTGTTAAGGCGTTTGCTCCTGATGGTTCCGTTGTCAAATATGTAATGCAGTTTTATTCAGCAATTCTTGACGATGCAGTAAATTCAACTGCTGCAAAAATTAAGGATGGCCTGAAGCTGCACTTCACACCGGAAAACGGACTTAAGGTAAAGGCGAATACTGGCAATGGCTATATTTCATACGAATCGCTGTCAAAGGGTGAGCAGATAGATGTAATTTATCTTATCATTCACCTTATAAACCAGCTGTCAGGTTCAAGAGTGCTGCTCCTGGATGAGACATCAGTCCTCGATGATAAAGCATTTGACAAGCTTGTAAAAACTATCTGTGAAAACAGCGGTGAGTATGACCACATCATTTTAAGCGGCGTCCACGGACACAGCATGCTTGATGATATGGGAATACCAGAGCTTGTTGAGAAACAGCCTGAACAGGTTGAAGTTCAGTCTCTCAACTAAATAATTTTCATCAAAAAAACATCGTCAGAAATGGCGGTGTTTTTTCTTTTTGGAAAATTTGCTTATATGGAAACGATAAACGGGCAGAAACAAAAATCATACTTACTATGAAACGCAAAATTCATATTCTGCCGGTATGCGCATGCATACGGCAGGAAATTTAAAAGGAGGAAACATAAACAGTGAAAAAAGGACTTGTTATAGCAGAAAAGCCTTCGCTTATGCGAACTATCAGGGACGTTTATGAAAAACATAAAAACGAGCTTCCATATGAACTTGAGTTTATCGCACAGCAGGGACACCTGCTCACATTAAAGCTGCCGAGCGAGCTGGATCCGGAGCAGGCGAAGTGGTCTTTTGACCATCTTCCGTTTTTTCCGACAGAACATGGCGGATGGCAGTATAAACTGATTACAGGAACAGGTATTGCGGCGAAAGCAAAAGAAAAATATTACGATATAAGGGATGAGCTTAAGAGCGGGGACTATGACTTTATAGTGCATGCAGGCGACCCGGATCAGGAAGGAGAGCTTCTGGTTGATATTGTGCTGCAGTCACTTCACAACCATCTGCCTGTTAAGAGATACTGGTCAAATGATAATACAGAGGAAAAGGCGCTTGAAGCATTAAAGAATTTAAGGGATGACGATAATGACCCGATGCTTATAAACTTTAAGAAAGCAGGATACTGCAGGCAGCATGTGGACTATCTTTACGGAATGAATCTGTCGGAAGCTGTATCACTGCAGATGGGCGGCCGCGCTGCAATAGGACGTGTTAAGACATGGCTTCTTGGAATGGTTGCAAGAAGAGAGGACGAAATCAAGAATTTTAAGCCGTCAACATGCTATGGCATAAAAGCTTCATATGCGGACGGTTTTGACGGACAGATGTTTGACCAGAAGACAATAAAACCCGACAAGAATGATAACGACAAGGATACAGACGCAGAAGAAAAGCAGGGCTACGTTTATTACGATACAGAGGCCGAAGCAAAAGCAATTGTAGACGGACTTGGAAGAAAAGCAGTTGTTAAAGACTTCCAAAAAAAGCTTGTTACTACATATGCACCAAAACTGTTTGAGATGACAGGCGCACAGGTCGCAGGAGGCAAATTAGGTTATGCGATTGATGAGACATCATCTGCGCTGCAGTCGCTGTATGAAAAGGGATACCTCTCTTATCCTCGTACAGACTGCGAGTATCTGTCGAGCCATGAAAACTTCCATGCAATGATTGACTCATGCAGAGCGGTTCCTGAGCTTGTGCCGTATATTGACAGCATAAACGAGTCGGGAATCCAGAGGGTCCTTAAATCCAAAAAGTATGTTAATGACAAAGCCCTTACGGAGCATGGACATTCGGCTCTTGCGCCTACTACAAAATCACCTAATTTTGCATCATTGTCAGATACGGAAAGGGATATATACACCCTCGTATGCAGACAGTTTATAGCCATATTTTTAGATCCACAGAAATCAAAAAAAGTAACACTCGTGACGGAAATTGATGGGCATACCTTTAAAAGCGCAGGAAAAGAAATGGTCGATGAGGGATATTTGAAGATTTTTGGCACAAAGACAACCGACAATATAATTCCTGCATACAATATAGGCGATGTGATAAAGGTAGACAGCATTGATACCGTATCAAAGACTACTAAATGCCCAGGACATCTCACGGGAACAGATCTTGCTGAAATGGCGAGGGAACCACACAAATTCCTTGAGGATGAGAGCTTAAAGGCACTGGGCGATAAGCTGCATATTGGCACATCTGCCACAAGAGGTCCTATCATAAAACAGCTTGTTGACAAGGATAAATACCTGCATATTGTTGCAAGGAAAGGCGCAAAGCAGGGATATCTTGAGCCTACAGATGATGGATACAGAATATACCAGAATCTTAAAAACGAAGAGATGTGTAAGACGGACACAACTGCACAATGGGAGCTTTCCCTTGATAAAATCAGAAACGGAGAGCTTGACAGCAGAGAATTTGAGCATGACATGGAAAAGCATATTGCAAGGATGGTTGAAAAAATCAGACTCACCGAAATGGCACAGTTTGCAAAGGCAAATGCCAGCAAATTTAATGTTCTGTGTACATGCCCAAAGTGCGGAAGCGACATTATAAGCGGTCCGAATAACTTCTTCTGCAGTGGAAGAAAGGAAAAAGGCTGTGAGATAGGTCTTTACAAGACAATACTTGGCGCAAAGATAACAGATGATGACTTCAAGGCACTCCTTGAGGGTCATGTCATAGAAAAAAAGCTCAAAAAAGAAAGCAGTGTATGGATGCAAAAGCTGAAGTACAATGTTGATGAGCATAAGCTTGAATTTGCAAAGGATGAGATAAAGAAGCTCGAATTTAAGTGCCCTGCATGTAAGACTGAGGTTGAAGATACGGGCCGTACGGTTAAGTGCCCGGGATGCGGATTTACCATATGGAAATCACAGTGCGGACATGTCTTAAAGGACAGTGAGATTGAAGACCTCCTCACAAAAGGCAGTACAAAGACGATTAAGGGACTCAAATCCAAAAAAGGCACAAGGTTTGATGCAAAAATCGCAATTAATGATGACCTTACCGGCACAACATTTGTTTTCCCGGATAGAAAGAAGAAATGATATAAGATGGCAGGCTCAAAACAGCCTGCCATATAAGAGAGGAATTAAGATGTTTGAAGTAAAAGAAAATGAGCTTATTGAAAAAATGAAGTGCAGGTATGAAGATGAGAATGGCAATACCGCGACGCTGTTCAGACAGCCTGAGCGCGGTATAATCAGGATTGTATTCAAAAGTCCCAAAAATGTCACCTTTGACAGGCTGGAAATAAACGTCTCAGAGCCTGGGGGTGGCTGCAATTTCAATTATTCATATGACAAGGAGGATGAGAGTGTTACCAAAGAGTACCTTGATTCATCAATCAACAATATATCCATGTTTGTCAATCATGTAGTTGGACTGGATAATGCCATAAGACTGCTTGGAACAGCACCAGATATAATGGCAGATTATTTAGGATTTGAGAGTGAAAGTGAAGATGAAAGACAGGAGGCTGTATCAAGAGCCAAGTATGGGCTTATTACGCAGTACCCTGAGCTGAAGCAGCTTTTCGACAAGATATAACTGAGCATATTTTGTCTCCTTTTTTCGGATTTTTTTGTTTCTAACATACTAAAAGTATCAAAAAGAAAAAGAGAAAAGGAGAACAAAAAATGGCATATTCAATTAAGGCAGAAAAACATGAGGTTGATTTTCTAATCGGGCTCAAAGAAATTAAGGGAGAGTGTTTCTTTTCAGCAAGAACCCTTCCTGATGGAAGGGTTGAGCTGACCTTTTTGAAATAGGTTCTAAAAACATCCGGTATCATACTGGGTGTTTTATTTTTTTAGAAAAAAATAAAAATCATACTTAAAGAAGAGAAGAATAAATAATAGGAAAAAAGGAGGCTGTTATGTTTTACAATGACGTAGAACTTGGACTTTTAACATATAAAAAAATAAATGCCCCCGTACTGAATGAAGAAGGAAATATCCAATTTTATATCAATGGCTCTGATACAGATTTTAGCAGATGCAATTGGGAGCCGACGGAATACAGAAAATACAGGGATGATGAAGTAGGACGGATATGCAAAAAATATGGCGCTGGCAGAGTTTTGATATTTGACGGCGACAAGTTGAAAGAAGAGATAAGGGCTCCTGAATGCAAAACGCATGTGTATTATAACGGACCGCTCAACTGTTTCATCTTGTTGTACCGCATTACAAAGGACGACCGTTTTATCAGGAATATGGCCAAGCAGAACTTCCTTATTCCTGTAAGAATCATGACAAAAAAGGATGGATACCCTGAAATTAAATACCTTTCTTCTACAAAAAAAGGAAGCGATACAAGATACCATGTGCTGTTTTCAGATCACGAAGAATACAACAAATGGAAAAAAGCTACGGGTGGGGTTGGATTTAATGACCTTATACAGATAACAGCAGCAAAGCTTTTCAGTCTGGATAAAGCACACGGTGGCAACAGAACGTATGAACTTTGTATTAATCCGTATGGAAATAAACTTATACTGGAAAAAGAAAAAAGAAGGGTGTTTTATCAGAGTGTTAAAGAAAAACAACAGAGAAGAAAGTGAGGAAAAACAAGTGCATTTTAAAGATATTAGAGAGTATATGCCATGTATTTATTATTATGTTCCGCCATGCCCGGTGTGTGGAAGCAAAAATACTGGGTATTACAAGAGAATGACGGATGACAGCGGCTGGACATCAAAGGAAGGGTTAAAACATGGCGAAATTGTAAGAGAGACAACGGAAGTTACTGATAATAATGCGTTTTGCGAGGAGTGTGGATTTGAATGGTCGCAGCAGATAAAGCCAATAATTATAAGCAGAAAATCAAGAATGGACATGATGCAGGAAAAAGGACTTTTGGCAAGGCTTGACGCAATGAAAGAGCAACATACAAAGGAGTATGAGGAATACAAAAAAGAGCACCCGTTCATGGCAAGGTATAAGAGCAAAAGGCTGTAGGGATTAAAAGGAGAAAAGAAAAATATGAGTTACACAGATTTATTAGAGAGCAAACATCATTACCTTACAATGTTAAAAGACGCAGATGCAAGCCGCAGGGCTATAGAACGTGATTTTACACCTGATAAGGCAAATGAATACAATAAAATTATGGCTATAAGAAATACAGCATTTATCAACCTTATAAAGGAAGATGTACCATATGTTGAAAACGAGGAAAAGGAAAGCGTTCGTATTGAAATAGATGGTGAAGGCTATGACATGAAGAAAAGCAAGCTTAAACTTCTGGTTGGTGATGAAGTATATGAAAGAATTCTTGCAAGAAGCCACGAGCATGCGCAGACTCTGTCAAATCTTAAAGACAATGAAGCTGATATTCCGGAGTATCAGACACCAAGAATAGGGCAGACTATGCCTCAGCAACCGGCATCTGGACAGTATCAGCAGCCTTATGGCTGTGGACAGCAGGGAATGCAGCAGATGCCATATGGATATATGCAGCCGCAGATGCCAAATCCATATCAGCCGTATGGATATGGAAATTACGGTCAGCAGATGCCATACGGATATATGCAGCCACAGATGCCAATGCAGCCGCAGATACCACCACAGGACAACAGTCAGATATATGGGGCAATAGGAGAACTTACAAATAAGCTCAATGAAATCAGCGCAAGGGTAAAGCCTGAAACTCAGATAAAGGAAGTTGTCATAGATGACCAGATAAGGGAGCAGCTTAAGCTTTCAAGGGATGAGCTCGAAAAGGCGAAGAAGGCAAAATCGGAAGCTATTGAAAAGGCGCATGATGCCTTGAAAGACCTTGCAGAAGCCAAAAGTGCTATGGAGGCCGAAAAAACAAAACAGCAGATGCTTTCAGGAGACGTTGAATCTCTTACGAAACAAAAAGAGCTGTTGCAAAAGAGGCTTGATGAGGCAAAGGATGCTGAGGAAAAGGAAAAGCACAGGCTCAATGAGAAAATTGAAGCTTTAAACAGTGAGAAACGAGACCTTGAAAGCAGGCATGCCCGCGAAATTAATTATATAAAGAGCCGCAGTGAAGCTGAAATTGCCAGAAAAAAAGATGAAATATCACAGGCAAGGTCTCTTGCGCAGAAACAGGCTGATGAGCGCATAACACAGCTGATAAATGATAAAGACAAGAAGATAAAGGAAGCGGAAGAAAAACTTGCAGCTAAAGATGCTGAGTATAAAAGAAAAATTAGCGAAGCAAACCGTCAGATTGCAGACATCAGATCAAATGCTGACAATGATACAAAATCTATCCAGTCGGAAAATGACAGGAAAGTTGATGAACTTACAAAACAGCTCGATGCAGTAGCCGCTGAGCGTGACAAAGTTGCAAGAGAACGTGACACAATGGCAGCCGAACGTGACAGGATAAAGCAGAGTTATTTTGATAAATATAATGCTGCAAAGCAGAAGATTAACGAGGCAGTACAGAGAGCTGAAAATGCGGAAGCCGACCTCGAAAAACAGAAAAAGATGTCTGCAGACCAGAAGCAGCAGAATATCAAAAATAATGAAAACATTACAAGGGCTATGAATGAGCAGGCCAGAGAAATTAGGGAGAGAACAAGGCAAGAGGTTGAGAATATAAAAGCTCAGACAAAGCAGCAGATTGATAAACTCACTGCACGAAACAGACGGCAGATGGATGAGTACGAGCAGGGAATTAAAGAAAAAGAGGCGGAACTTCTTGCAAAAGAAAATGAACTCAATGCAAAAAGGTCTGAGATTGAACAAGTTAAGTCTGAATACTCAAAGAATGCGAATGAAATAAGGCGCGAAGCTGATGAAAAAGCCAGACAGATTCAGGAGCAGCTTAATGACACGCTTTCAAAGAATGAAGAGTATAAAAATAAGCTGAAAGAAATTAATGAAGAATCGCAGTCTATGTTGGAGAGATTTAATAATCAGATATCAGAAAAGGAAAATGAGTTTGCAAGAAAAGAAAATGAATTGAGGCAGTTGGCCGAAAAGGAAAAGGAAGATGCTTTAAGAAAGCTGCAGGAGGAGTTTGAAGAAAAGCAGCGTGAAATGGAAGAGCGGCATAAAGCAGAACTTGAAAGCAAAAAGACTGAGCTTGAAGAGGCAAAAGAAACAATCGAAGAATCGAAAGAGCAGATCAACAATCTTAATGAAGCAGTACAGGTTCATACCCAGCTTGCATATTATGACAAACTCACAGGCCTTATGAATAACAACAAGCTTTCAAAAGATTTTAAAGAGATGTCTGTTCCTACATTTGCCATGGTCTGCATTAATGACATGAAATCGCTGAATGCCCAGAATAAATCAATTGGTGACAATGCTATTAAATTTATTGGAAATCAGTTAAAGGAGCGTTTGTCTGAAAATACATACCGGTCAATGGGCGATATATTTGCAGTTATAAGTGATGATGAGGCGGATGAGGTGAGCCAAAAGCTTGATGATTTTAAAAACTCTCTTGCTACACAGAATGGTCTGTATATTGCATATGGAGTTGTCAGCGAAGATGAATGTGAAAAAAATCAGATGCCGCAGCTTGTGCGTGACAGAATGAATGAGATGAGAACACAAAACCGCGTTATTATCGCAAAGCTTAAGGAAGAAGCAAAGCGTAGGGAAGACATGCGCAGACAGTATGAGGAAACAAAGCAGAGAAATGAAGCGGAAGCAGATTCTCTTATTGACATTCAGGAAGTGCAAAGTAATAACGGAAAAATCGTCACAAGGGACATCAGCGCAGATGAGACGTACTATGAGACAATACTTAATACGGGTTCAGTCAGCAATAGCAGTGAACAGCCACATGATGATTTTGATGAAGGTGACGATGAAGATATATATGAAAATCTTTAGAAAGGAAGGCGCAGGGGCTCATACAGCACCTGCGCTGCATAAGTTAAATGTTAAAATGTACGTTATATAATAAAAAAACGCCAATTGCAAGAATGGATATGGAAAATGACAGATGTACAAACGTAGATTCTGTTATAAATCCCGAACTTGCGCCTCTTAATATAAAAAACGCACTCGAAGAAAATGATATTGATACAATAAACAAGAGGTGGTTTTCAAAGCGCTGCATACCGGAAAAGCGCGATGGACTTGAAAGTGTGTACAAGACTTTTGGAAAAGACTGGAACAGACAGTCACATTTTGCTTCACTGACAGATCAATACTGGCTTGGAAGCAGCATGGATGACAGGTGGGAAGACATAAATTTTTTCACAAGGCGTTATGACAGGGCAATAGGTGATGCTTTTTTCAAAAGCTGGCAGGTTGACAAACTCAAATCGGATGACAGCCCGGATATTACAACAAACGGATTAATCAAAAAAAGATGGCTGCAGCTGGACGGCTACACATCATATCTTGTAAAGGCAGGCAATCCGAAACTGCAGCAGGAACCGCTTAATGAAGTCCTTGCCACAATGGTATTGAAAAAACTTGATATAATCCCATTTGTTCCATATGAGTTCAGGGTGGAAGGATTTACGCTTTGTTCTATATGTAAGAATTTTGTGGATGAAAATACGGAATTTGTTCCGGCGTCACATCTTGTGCTGCCAAGAATTGAAAAGGAGGACGGAAGCGACATTTATGAAAAGACACTTCTGGTTGCGGAAGAAATCGGTATAAAAGGATACAAAGATTTCATGGATAAAATGCTCATGGTTGATTATATTATCCAGAACACCGACAGACATCTTGGTAATTTTGGTTTTATCAGAAATGTTGAGACAGGAAAGTTTATAGGCCCGGCACCTCTTTTTGATAATGGAACTGCATTCTGGAATACTGCAAAAAATGGTGAGGCCTATCAGGATAAACTCAAGATTCCAAACCTTGAGTATATTGTTAATTCTCAAAAAGAAAAATACAGGGACAAGTTGAAGGTGCTTGGCAAAGATAACGGTTATATAAGTCTGATAGATGAATATCCATACATAACCTTAGGCCGCAAGGAGCGCATAAAAGACGGCATGGCAAATATGTTTTCGCAGGGTATTAAAGTAAGCAAAACAATGCTGGAACGTGAGGCAAATTGGTCGGCATCTTTGGAAAAATAAGAAAAAAACATACTTAAAACAAAAAGAAAGGAAGTGCAGATTTATGGCTAGTGCAGCAGAACAGACAAGTAAGCAGCTTGTTGATTTAATAAAAAAAATGATGGAGGCGCTTGAAAGGTATATGAAAGACCTTGCAAAACAGGAAGCGGCTTCAAAAAGCTACGCATATGCAAGTATTATAGATAAATATGTGCAGAAGGGAGGCCAGATAAAAGGATACTTTTTAAGTGATGATAAGTTGTATAACAAGCATCTCAAACAGGAGATGGGAGAGAGAGATATGCCGTTTATTGAGTATAATGTGAATGGAAGAACTGTACTTGCAATAAGGGATTGTGATGCAGAGGAATTCAAAAAAGTACAGGAACAGACAAAAATTAATGAACAGCGTTATTTCCAGATTGTTGACAAAGAGGAAATGGCTGCAACTTTTGAAGGCTCTCAGAGAATTCCGGAAAAAGATAAGAAATTCCTTACAATAGACGGAATGGATAAGACAATGGCGCAGATGCTTGCAAATAAGTGTAATGATATAACAAAGGGATTCATGGTTGGAATTAACAAAAATGAAAAGTCAACAGATCTGATGGTGCATGCAAAAAGGACAATTGTGCTCGGAAAACCGCAGGGGAAAAACGTATACAGTCAGGATTTCTGCCGTGCTTATCTTGCAGCAGCTTTTTCCGGCTATGGCCCAAACCGTGAAAAGAATATGGAACAGTTAAAGATAGATGAAAATCTGAACAAAAAAATCAAAGAATTTGACGGGCCTGGTGAAATGTGGATTACGGGACAGGATGATGTTGACACCGTTATAAAGGTGACAGAACAGGGCTTTGAAAGAATGTTGGTTGAGCCGGGATTTGACGAAGATGGCAAGTCTGTAACTACATATAAAATTGTAGAAAAACATGATTTTGATGAGGAAAATTACACTAAAAATCTTGATGTAGCACTTGCAGGTATATTTGATGAGGTTATTCTCACAAGCAAGGATGAAACAGATAAGCATATATCAGGGGTGGAAAAGCAGCACTCTGAAAGACCGCAAAAGACAAAGGATGAAAGAAAGAGGAGTTTTAATGAGACGGTAGTCTGTGACAAAGCTGATTATCTTATCAAAGAGGCTCTTGAAAAAACACCATTTTTTAAGGAGCGTGACCCTGTTGCCCAGTTTGACGAGTACCGAAGAATGGCGCATCAGCTTTTTGAAGGCATTCTTGTTAATAACAGACCGGTGTGGATTGAAACACAGAAGTTTGAAGAATTTAAGACGGTATTAAAAGAAAGAGATTTTGATGTAAAAGAATATATGGAAGGAATCGACCATTCAATGGATGGGCAGGCCATTGAGTCAAAATCTGCAAAACAGGTTCTCGCAGAAGAAAAACGCAGGAAAGAAAAGCAGATGGAGGAATTCAGAAAAAGAGAAAAAAGCAGGGAAAGACAGCAGAAGAAAGAACAGAAGAAAGACGAAAGAAGTCTTTAGGGCATGATACAGCCGGAATAATCCGGCTGTATTTTTTTTGTGCGAAATAAAAATCATACTTGCCGTGAAAATACAATTAAAGTCCAGAAAATCTGGATTTGGAAAGGAAGCAAATGGCAGGAAAAAAGAAAAAGAAAGGAAGCAACACCACGTTATATCTGATACTCGGCACAATAGGTCTGGTCTTTGTATATCTGTGGTTTGGAGCTTTCAAGGCACATGAGGTTAACAGGGCATATGGATGGCTTTCTGCGGATACCATTAAATACTGCTTGCAGTACCCACTCGAGCCTATTGTGCATCCGGTGAAAGAAGCTGGAATGTATCTTCTGTTAATAATTGTATTTGGCGGATTCGCAATATTTTTTACAATCAATAACCAAAGACCCAAGGATGACGGTCCGAATGTAAAGGGTGATGCGCATTTTATGACGCCGGAAGAAATCCACACATATGACAGAAAGTACGTTTTAAATCCGTATTATGGTCCCGATGAAAAAACGGTTGATGATGTGAAGGGTGACGGCTCATCAAACGGCAAACAGCTGTTTGAAAAGGATCCACCAAAGCAGATAGAAGCAGAGTGCAGACGTCAGGCGTGTATTGTATCATCTTCAATATTTCTTTCGTTTGACAACATCTGGAGCAGAAAGAATACAAATGCACTTATTGTAGGTACTGCCGGTTCAGGTAAATCGCGTTACTACGTAGGTCCCAACATATTGCAGTGCAACACCAACTATATCATAACCGACCCTTCAGGAGACCTTTTTTCGCAGTATGCAAAATATCTTGAAAATAACGGATACGATGTTAAAAAGCTTGATCTTGAGGATATGTATAATTCTGAAAGATATAACCCTCTTAAATACCTTGAGGATGAGAAGGATGTATTTACACTTGTCAACATGCTTATTGAAAACCTCACGGCAGCATCCGGCGGCAGTGGAAAAGAGGAGCCTATATGGAAGGACTCAAAGTCAGCCCTCCTTCGTGCAGTTATATTCTTCCTCTGGGAATATGAGTCAGACCCGAAAAAGAAAAACTTTACAAATGTCTTAAGGCTCATAAACAGTGCAAAGTTTGATGAAAATGCCGCAGACAGCGATGACAATTATATCAATCCGTTTGATGAGATATTTGAAAAGATAAGAAGCTTTGACCCGAATTCGCAGGCAGTAACACAGTATGACATTTTCCAGTCTGCCGGTACAGGAAAGACAAGGGACAGTATCCTTATCACTACAACATCACAGCTTTCACTGTTCGGTTCTTCAAATATCGCACACCTTACAGCAACCGATGAGATGGATCTTGACAGCTTTGCGGATAAAAAGAGTGCTCTGTTTATCTGTATTCCGACCGTAGATAATACATTCAACTTCCTTGCTTCTATGCTTTATTCACAGCTTTTTTTAAAGCTTTACAATTACGCAGAGAAGAGAACAAAGTACTCATGGCATGTATACATGGATTATACGGAGGATGGAATAAGACACAATGAAAACATCCGTGTATTTCAGGCAAAAGATGAAGAAGATTCAAAAAATGCAAAAGAAAAAGCAGAAGAACTGCTTAAAAAGATTAAGGATAAGAAGATCAAAATTGAATATGACGACTTTAAGGATCTGTATTACATCGTGACAGATGACGAGGCAAAGGAAAAGATTGCATGGCGCGGTGGAAGCGATGGAGAAAATAGGATACATAAGCTTCTTAAAGACATGGAAAAGCATGCAAAGGTTCGCCCGGGAGATAATATGAGACTTCCTGAGCACTGCCATTTCATTCTCGACGAGTTTGCCAACACTGGAAAAATTCCTACATTCTGTGAAAAGCTGTCAACAATCCGTAAGTACCGCATTAACTGTTCAATCATTGTCCAGTCACCTGACCAGTTAAAGAACATGTATGAGAAGGAATATAACGTAATCATTGATAACTGTAACATCAAGCTGTTCCTTGGTACAAACTCTCCCGAAACAGCGAAATGGGTATCTGAAACACTTGGAAACAAGACAGTCGTTGCACGTTCAGAGAGCTGGAACAGTGGAAATAACGGAGGTTCGGAAAGTTTCCAGAAGGACAAGCAGGAGCTCATGCCAGCTGACAAAGTTCTTGGTATGGAAAACTATGAGTGCATCGCAATGGTATACGGCGGCAACAACGTATACGAACAGAAATACGAAATTTCAAATCATCCGTGCTACAAAGAAGCAATGAAATACAAAGATAAATTTAAGAGCAGGCGTGTCAAGAAAAAGATTGATGACAGGGATAAAGCTGCAATGTTTGCCGCATCAAGCATTCCGGACAAGACTTCGTCTTCAGAATCGCAGGATAACGGTCAGGAGAGGAAAAGTGCAAAGGGAAGAAGCACATTTTCATCAAGTTCTGCGTCTTCAAGTTCATCATGCTATGAATCAAGCGGCATGTCGAATTTTGTAGATGAAGCAATGAATGACATTCCGGCAAGCAGCATGAATTCATCAGGTAGCAGTGAAAGACCAAACTTAAGCGACAGCGACTTAAATCCGGGCTATGATGCTGAATATGCTGCATATGAAGCACAGCAGAAGGCTGAAGCAGAAGCTATGGCATCTGTCAACGAGACAAACAAAAACCTTGCAAAAAGAGACCTTGATGACGTGGATGGAGTTGACATGTCCGATGCTGATAATCCAAAAACGCAGGAAGCCTTTGAAGAGCTGGCAAAATCGTTAGGTGTTACAAGTGATTCGACGGCAGAAGAAATAGCTGAAAAATTTGCTGCAACAACCGGAATTGTTGACAGTGACGAAGATGATGCGGAGTTCGCATTTGGAATGTCAAGTGGATTTTAAAAAATGAGTCATAGCTCAAAAAAAATAGAAAAAAAAATCATACTTACGGCGTAATTAAGCAACAAGCTGATTTTACAGAAAGGAAAAATAAAACGATGATTAAAGAAAAAATGACAAACGGTATCGCCCGTGCAAAGCGAGGCTTTTGCAACATCAAGACAAAAGCGGATTCGGCAATTATAGCAGCTGCAACAGCTGCCGGAACAACTGCAATGACAAATGTTGGTTCATGTGACGGTGCGGCTGCCCTTACAACAGCTCTTGGCTATCTTGCAATTCCCATAGGACTTCTTGGAGGCGTATTCCTTATAATGGGTATTATTCATTACGCAGGAGCGAACTCAGATGGTGATGGTCCTGCAAAGAAGAAAGCAACAAATGAGATCGCTGGTGGCGGCATGGTTATAGCGGTTGCCGTTGTTTTAAAGCCAATGGTAGGCGCAATCCTTGGTGCTGTCGGAGTAGCGTAAACAGTATGAATAATTAATAATTATTGCCGGAGAAATCCGGCAATAACTGTATTAAGGAGGCAAAAATGCAGATAGCGTTTAAAGATGTCAGGCTCTCCAAACAGAATCTCAAAATGGCGATGTTTTTTATTCTTGCTGTCACATTTTCATTGTTTGCAGCAAGCCAGTTTGCATTTGCGGATTTTGAAGATTTTGCACATACGGAGTTTGACACGATAACAAAAGGAGTCGGCGACGTAGCAAATGAGATTTTTACTCATGACTATTATTCAAAAATCACAGAAAACGGCAGCATCCTTGCGACAATAGTAAAATCTTTCAAAATATTCGGCGCCGCATTTGCGCTTGGACTTGGTCTCATAAAAATGATTACAGAAATTCAAAAAGCCCAGGATCCGACAGATTGTGTTCTCAGATACTTTTTTGAATTATGTATAGCAATTCTTGTAGTGCTGAACATTGACAAAATTATTGAAGTAATCGACAGTCTTGGAGCGTTGATCATTAAACAAATAGGCACAGCGCAGGTTAATGCAACAACAACAAGCAAAAGCGTTGATGATATAAGAGATGCAATGGGCTACTCAGACAGCTGGTGGGGATGGCTTTCGTTTGCAATAGCTTTAATTATTCCATATGCATTTGCATGGATAGAAGGTATTGCAGCAAGAGTTATCTCATATTCAATAATCATTGAGCTCGGAATAAGACGCGCGTTCATCCCGTTCGCAGTTGGAGATATTGGAATTGAAGGACTCAGAAGTCATGGATTCAGATACCTTAAGAAATATCTTGGAGTTTATCTTCAGGAAGCAATTGTAATAGTTACATGTATCGTGCTCAGCACATTATCAAAAGCAGTGCTTGAAATTGATGCCAACGGCATAGACTTGATTTTAAATCTTCTTGGTGTAAACCTTGCTGGACTTATGGTTATGTTTAAGGCAACAAGCTGGGCAAATGACATTGTTGGCGCATAAGGAGGCGGATATATGATACAAGTACAGATGCTTGATGATATAAGATCATATCAGACTAAGTTTTTAGGGTCTTTTACCAAAAGACAATGTATCTGTCTGGCGGTCGCAGCTCCTTTGTTTTTCATATTCTTATATGTAACAATGGGAATTGCAAAGCTGAGTTTTGATACTGCTATTGTAGTAAGTCTTGTACTGCCGAGTGTAATAGCGGCATGCGGATGGATTAAAATATCAAATTTGCCATTTGAGCAGTATGTCATAAAAGTCTTATATAGAACAGTATTTACACCAAAAGTACGTCTATATAAGACAAAGCTGCCGGTAAAAGAGCAGTTTAAGTATGCAAAGAAGCAGGCGGAAAAAGAGTACACTTCAAAACTTTCAAAAAAAGAGCTGAAAGCATATGAAAAGAAAAAGAAAGCAGAAGAACAGAAAAATATAAATTATGGTCAGGAAAAATATTATAATTAGGAGGCTTATTCAGTGGGTAAGAAAAAGACAGTAACAAAAGAAACTCCTTTGGGTAAACTGTTAAAGTCATGTAAAATTGAATCCCTGCCAAAAACAGTGCAGGACTCTATTCCATACACACACGTCTTTAACGATGGTATTATAGAGACAAGGCCAGGGAATTTCACAATAGAATTTAAACTTGAGGACGTAAATTTTCAGATTGCGACAGACGAGTCACAGATGGAGATATTCAGTGATTACATGACATTTTTAAATTCGTTTGACAAAGAAGTAAAATGGCAGATTCTTTTGCAGAATCATTTCATCAGCCGAGAAGATGTCCTTAAAAAAATCAGAATGGCACCACAGCAGGATGGTCTTAATGTTTACAGGCAGGAGATGAATGCAATTCAGATTAAGATGACCGCAACTGGAAAAAGTTCCATTGAACAATCAAAGTATCTTGTAGTAAGCATTGAAGATGTCAGCTATGAAAATGCAAAAAATCGTCTTGAAAAGATAGAGTCAAATGTAGATAAATACCTTGGCAAGCTTACAGAAACATCAATGAAAAGAATGTCCACAACTGAAAGGCTTGCACATTTATACACTATATACAATCAGGATGAAAATGTCGAACCATTTATTGGAAACAGCGAATTCTTCTCGTTTGACAATCTGGCGGAAACCGGACTTATTACGAAGGACATTATTGGACCGAGCAGCATTGATTATAGAAGACCGAGCAGTTACATGATTGGAGACATGTATGCAAAGAGTTACTTCGTAAAAAAGATGCCATCGCGTATGACTACGAGCTTTTTATCTGATATTACAGATATTCCATGCAGCATGCTTGTAAGCATGAAATTTGAGCCTTCGGATCCTGAAGAAACTGTAAGCGCGGTAAGATCGCAGCTTGCATCAATTGAAGGTCAGGTAGCAGCAAAGCAGAAGGCAAATGCAGAGCAGGGCATGGGCGCTTTTATTCCTCCAGAGCTTGAAAAGGCATATGAGCATGCGAAAGCACTTATGGATGACGTGTTGTCAAGCAACCAGAAGCTGTTTTTTATGTCATTTACAATAACCCTGTTTGCGCCAAGCGAAGAACAGCTTAAGACAAATGAAACGCAGCTTATAACTGTCGGTTCGACACACCAGACGCCAATCAAACCGCTTAAGGACCAGATGGAAGCAGGATTTAATTCAACACTCCCGTTATGTGTTGATGAAACACTTGAGATTGACAGGCAGTACACAACTGAAAATGCAAGCGTATTTATTCCATTTACATCGCAGGAACTGAATCAGGATAATGCAATATTCTATGGACTCAACTCTACGACGCAGAATATGATTTTATACGACAGGCTGTCTGGAAATAACTACAATGCACTTATATTCGGCAAGCCCGGTACAGGTAAGTCTTTCACGACAAAGATAGAGATTGTATCAGTACTGCTTAATAAGAAGGATGCCCAGGTGTTTGTCATTGATCCACAGGAAGAGTATTATCCGCTTGCAAATAATCTGCACGGCAAAGTAATAGATATTTCCCCTACATCACAGACGCATATTAATCCGCTTGATATGGACATTAATTATGACGAGGATCCAATTGCTGCAAAAACCGACTTCGTTCTTGGAATGTTGTCAATTATGGTAAGTAATCCAGCAATTATTGATAACGGTCGTTCGGCTGTTGACAGATGCGTCAGAAGAATATATACAAGATACCTCGACGCATTGAGAGATAAAGGTGTAACAAATGATATAAGTGTTGCGCCGACTCTTGCAGATTTGTATCAGGAGCTGTTAAGGGACGCTGAGGACCACGGAGATTACATGGCAGAACAGATTGCGGGACAGATGGAGATGTATGTATACGGTTCGTATCATACATTCGCACACAGGACTAACGTTGATATAAAAAATGAGCGCTTTGTTGTGTATAACACAAAGAAGCTTGGTTCAGGAATGAAAGAACTTGGACTTCATGTATGTCTTAACGATGTGTGGAACCGAATGATTGATAACTCAAAGAAGCATGTATATACATATTTCTACATTGACGAGTTCCATCTCCTTCTTCATAACAGAAAGATAACAGATTTCCTTGTTATGATATGGAAGATGGCGAGAAAATGGCTTGGATGCCCATGTGGAATCATGCAGAATACTGAAGACTTGTTAAGAGATGATGCTACACGTAATATTTTAAACACTACATCATTTATTATCATGCTTTCAGAGGAAAAAATGGACAGAGATAATCTGCAGATACTTCTTAAGCTCAGTGATGCGCAGCTTAAGTATATTACAAATAACGCTAAGGGACACGGACTTATTTATACTGGCAAGATTGTACTGCCGTTTGAGTTTGATTTTCCGAAGAACACAAAACTGTATGCATTAATGACAACATCTCATGATGTAAAAGATGCGCAGTTTGCTTAACAGAAAGGAGAGGCCATCTTCGGACGGCCGGTAAGCAAAATGGAACTTTTCACAACAATAGGAAGTATTATCTGTATTATAGGTATAGCTGTATCAGGAATTATGATTGTAATAAGAAAAAAGAACAGTCCGGTGAATGTCGGGATGTATTCTGAAGAAACAATCAAAAGAGCCTCCGAATACAGAGCTGAGCTCGTCAGGGAGCAGGCTGAAAATGACGCGATGTTTGCAGAAGAGAGAAACAGCGAGAATAAGTTTGAGCTTAGTCCTGAAGATTTTGAAGCTGCAGGGAATTTTGAAGATTTTGTTAACTCTGACACGCCGAATATGCCAGACGAGAATTAAGATTCTTAGCTGCACCAATAAGACAAATATTTTAAGAAATACCCTTCTTTTTGAGGGGTATTTTCTTTGTAGAAATAAAAAACATACTTAGAAAAATATGAGAATTGAGAAAAGAGTATTGCGAAATAATGCAGTACAGAAAGGAAAATAATCATGGCAAAAAAGACAAATATGGCTAACGATAACAATATTAACAACTTTAGGCATGAAAGACGAAATGAGCTTCCGCTTGAACGTTTTAAGCAGACTGCCGGAAATGAAGTTGCAAATTCCATACTTGACGCATATGATAATGCAAGGGACAGAAAAGCTGATAACAGACAGCAGGAACAGCGAATAAGAGATTATCAGCAGGAGCGGGAAAGAACCGGAAGAAATTCAGAACAGCTCCATTTTCAGCGAAATTACAATGTGTATGATGCAGGTTTTAGCCGTAACAACAGCGAAAGCGCGCCAAGGCAGCAGTCTTATAGTGAAAATACATCAGAACAGTCTTATAGCAACAGCAGTCAGTACGCAGGCAGTGTAAGAACAACTGACAGTGCGGGACCATCGTCACGAGTTTCGTCAGGGACTGAAAATCACATGCCGGTATCTGGCGCGGGAAACAGATATGCAAATCCTACGATAGACAATAGCCGCTTAAATGCCATGTCTTCAGAGGGGCAGAGACTTGCACGTACTGAATCACCCTCATATGAAATGACACAGATAACATCTTCAGCGCAGAGTGTCCGTGGAGGTGGAAGTGTAAGCGGTGAAATCAATAAATCTGCAAGTGAAAGATACGCCGCTCATAAAGTTGCTGTCCAAACACCAAACGGAATTGTTATGGTCGATGCGGCAGATGAAAAGAAAGCTGAGATGGATTCATATTATGATGATATGATGAGTCGTAAGCAGGCCGAGCGCGTTACAGCACAGTTAAATGCAGTTGCACAAAGAATATCTTCACCAAATAGGATTCATGTGGGCGAAGATGTGGGTGGTACAATACCAAGAGCATCACGAGTACAGATGGGTTATAATGCTGGAAATGTGAATGCGCCGGGCGCAGTTGCTAGTGGAAATATGATGGCAGATGCTAAAACCAAAGGCGGAGGTATTGGTGGGAATTCTCGAACAGAAAATCCAGCGCTGGAAAATAACAGGTTTGGAATAACAGATGGTACAGAACCTGATACAATGGATATTAACCATAATCCAAACACAGTAATCAATCCAAAACCAGGGATGATGCCAGTTGATATAACAGCTCCTGTAAAAGTGACGTTTAAGCAGTCAGATGCATATCAGGGATATAAAAAGTTAAAAACAGTCAGAAACACATTCCGAGGTTCGGGAAACAGGCAGGCAGCAGGTGCTCTGAAGGCGTATGGATTTGAACGAACAAAGGGAATAGGAATAAAGAAGGACATCCAGAACAAACTGGCTTTAAACGAGCGGTCCCTTAACATGCTTGCTGTCAATGTTGCAAATATTGATGTCAGCAGAATCAATCAGATGTTAAAAACTGGTATGTTTAATGGACAGCGCCTGACAAATGACCAGCTTAAGCTGTTGTCAGAAAGGGGCGATCTTCTAAAGGTCAGAAATGAAATTAATTCAAGACAGGGCTATAACCTTTTAAACGCCGCTATTGATAATACCTTCATGCAGGCTGACGTTGTACAGGGAGCAAGAATGGCAAAAACTGCTGGCAGAATTACGGGAAAAGGTGCAAATATTGCACTCAGCGCACCCACTGCTACGGTAGGCAAAATTGCATCTGGCACTGCAAGAATGGTTGGAAGTGACAAGCTTGGAAAATTTGGACAGGTTGTTGGGGATTTTTCATCATCATCTCTTACCGGAAAAGCCAAAATGGTTGGTAAAGGCTCTGCAAAAGTCGTTGGAAAAGCTGCTAAAGCAGCAGAAAGAACCACAGTCAGAATTGTGGGAAGAACATCCGCAGGACAGGCGGCAGGCAGGGCTGTTGTAAGAGCAAAAACCGGTTTAAACAGTGCAAGAGTGCGTGTTGTAGGAGGTTTGAACGGTGGACGTGCAAGAGTTGTTAATTCAAAAGCCGGGCGTGCAGTTTCTGGAATAACAAACAGGGTGACAGGCGTAGGCCGAGGTATAAGCGCCGGCTTTTCACGGCTTGGAACAAGAATTGGGAACAATCGGTTTATTCAAGGAACAAGAAAAGTTACAGGCAGAATAGGTGCTGTAAACAGAGCGAGAGTACGTGTAAAAAGCAATATTAAAAACAAGATTAATAACATGATAAAAAGCGTTACAACAAAACTCAGGTATGCAGCTCTTGGAATTATGCTTTTAATTGTGCTTGTAACGTGTGTGCCGACTGCATTTATGAGTGTAGTTTCAGCGCAGGGCTCAACCACAAGCAGTAATTCAAAGACTGACGAACCGGCACTTATGCAGCAAGTTGTCTCGGACATGTACAAAATACAGACAAGTGTTGAAGACGACCTGAGAGATGGAAGTGGAGGATCGGGCGTTAAGCCTGAATCTGTAAATGTCACTTACAATGGAAGCCATCTGGACGGCGGTCTTTCAACTATAGGTCTTTCGAGTGCGATGAATGGTGTTGCTAACATGACAACGGATGGTTTAAATATAAAATATACCGGATGTGCAGAACGTGTACAGACTATTAAAACAGAAGAAAACTGGACAGAATATACCAAAACAGATAATGTGTCAAAAACTTTAATGGTCAAAACAGACAAACTTGAAAAATACAAGAAGAAAGATACTAAAAAAAATAAAAAAAGGAATATAAAAATTTATTATAAAGATTTATGCACCACTGACGAAGGAAACCCAGATTTTGTGTCATCATGCAAAACCCCGGCAACCATAAGCGAAGATGCAAAAAGTTACACGCCTGAAGGAAAATTTAATAAAAACAGCTATTTTCTGGTAAAGGGTGAAGAACTTGTAACGCTAGAGCTAAAAAGATGGACAATAGAAGTGTCAGGAGGCGCTCCAACTGGAACTCCAAAATCAAAGACAATAATAACTTACAAACCGACAGGAATTTATTCTTATGAAACTGTTTATGGTCCGGCAAACAGCGATGGTAAGCTTGCAGGCGCATATCAGGTACCCAAATATGTAAATGGAGCGTACAGAGTATACCCTTCATTTAAAGCACCAGATCCAGAAATCAGTCTTAAATTTCAGGATGAAAATGGAAACATTGTAAGCCCTAACCAGCTTTACAAAGCGGTATGCGCGGCTGCTTCTGCGGGCACACATAATACTGTAACGGATAAACAGTATTATGAAGACTGGTGTAATTACCTGATGATGTGGATGCTCAATAAAGGTCATGTAAATATTGAAATAAAAACAGAGGATGACACCAGTACCAAGTTTGGCTGGTATGGTTATGATGACGCTGATATTATGCCTTGTAACGGAAATGAAGTAACTGGAACTGACGCAAATAAGTACAGGTCACTGCAAAAAGGCGACCGTCTGTTTTATTCTGACACAGGGAAAAAGCTGACCGTAAGTGTTGACTATGTTGTTGACACAAGCTTTGAAGAAATACTAAAAAAAGGTGACAAAATAGATTTTGAGTGGCAAAAATCCCATTCAACAGAAAAATGCCCATGGAAAGAAAAAACATGGAAGGGCTTCCACAATAGTGACGGCACATTAAATGATACCGGAGAAAGCGCAAAGGCATGGTATGAAATGGACGACTCTGCATATGAAGATATGGGAGTTATTTTCCCGGGAAATACTTATCCAGTGCTTTCATCAGCTAAAATTGATGACTACATTAATCAGATAAAGACCAGCAATGGCGGCAGCCTGTCGGCGCAGAGAGAGTCGGTAATAAGAGCAGGTCTTCAGTATGTAGGACGCTTCGTTTATGTTTACGCAGGTGGTCACGGTTCGTATCCGAGTAAAGAGACAGCAGCGGCGACAGTTGGAAACAGTGGTGGTGTTGACTGTTCGGGATTCGTATCGTTTGTTACCAATCAGGGTGGAGTATTCCATCATTCGGGAGATACCGGATATACAGCTCAGGGTGCCTGTGACTTTGCTCATTTTGGAAAAGCAACAAGCAAAGGTGCTTTGAAGCCGGGAGATATTGTTGTAAAAAATGCTGAAGCCGGAGGTTCTACAACATCGAACAATCATGTAGTAATATACGGAGGAAAATTTGACACCGGCGACGGCGCAGGCGTAATTGACAGATTTATTGAATGTACCACAACAAATAATTTAGTAGATGGTCAGGAAATACAGGAGTGTTCAGGCAGCCAGATTACAAAGCAGTCAAGAAGTACGTATATTCTTAGCAAGTATATCTATTACAGAAATCCATATGGAGATTAAATTATACACAGAACAGAGTGCAAAACAGCACTCTGTTTTTTTTAGAGAAAAAATAAATCATACTTAATGTAAAGACAGAAAAATGAAGAAAGGAAGATAAGAGGATGCAAAGTGTTTTTAAGACAATATTAGGAATTTTGATTATGGTAATGATTTTGTTCTCAGGGCTTGGTATACTGTGGGCAAATAATGAGGCTGTTGCAGCGGAAAGCTACATTCAAAGAGTTGCGGATGAAGTAAGCTCGGCAAATCTAAGAACAGACGTGCTGGATGCTGAAGTGGATCAGGCGAAGAAAGACGGATATACACTTTCATACGACGTCATGGATGATAACCACGGTGTACGTCATTATGTTGTGTTAAAACTTCAGTATCAATACAAAGTAAGTGTTGCCGCATTATCGGGAACCCATGAAAAAACAATGACAGTTTACTAAAAGGAGGAACAGAAGATGAAAAAATTATTTGAAGGTATAGGTGAAATGATAGTTTACCTGATAGTGTTTCTCTGCATAATTATAGTACTTGGTATTACATATGGCAAACTGACATCTTATTAGAAAGGGGAGAAAAAGGCTTGAAGAATATATTTGAAGAGATTATGGACATGCTTGTTGAAATATTTCCAATGCTTTTATTCATCTCTATCATGGCGGCGCTTGTAATAGGCGGATATATGAATGGATGGCTTGATAAGATAGCATCATGGATGTTTGGTTAGGAAGGAGTGATAACATTTGAATAAAATAATGGAGCATATACTTGAAATTGCATTATCAGCAATAATTGTAGTATTTCTCATCATTATTCTCTTTGCTGGAAAAATGAACGGCCAAAACGGTATTCTTGCAGCTCTTGGCAATTCAAGATACAACACATTAAGCGATCATGTAAATCAGAATACAACTACAAAAGTAAGAGATGTCATGACAACTTTGCCGGATGACTTCAACATAAACTATGTTGACGGCACACAGAAGATTGCCATGGTAGATAATAGTGGTGTGTGGAAAAACCTGTATAACTTTGAGGATTTTATAACAATCAGGTATGAAAAAAGTGATTATAAATATGACAAATCATCAAAGAAATGGCTTATAAGAACTGGAAGCGGATATGTCAGCCAGACAGGCAGTGACCAGAAAAAGTTCAGGGTTTACGTTTCAGCTATCACCGATTCAAATGGTAAAAATGTGCTTTTGTCAGATAAGGTGGAAAATTTAAGTGACGATATTCCCGAAAAGATTTTGTATGATGAAGATAAGGACTTAATTGCTTGCTTTAATCCGGGGACATATAATTTTACGGCTAAAATTCAGGAAACAAATACAAAGAATGTAATAGAAAAAACAATATCTATCCCATTTTCAGAATAAGGAAGAGGTGAAATAATGCGAAATATGATAATCGGAATTTGTTCGGTTGTGTTTTTGCTGATGATCATACTTGTAGGTTCTACTGTTTTCGGACGAAACGCAAGACAGACGGAGCTTGACAATGCGCTTAATACATCTATGAAAAATGCACTGGAGACACTTGATTCAGACCGTAACTACATTCCAAAGACAAACGATGAACTTGTGTCAGTTTTTACACAGCTATTTTTGCAGGAAATTGATTCAAAATCAGACGCAACTGTTGAAGTTCTTGATGTTGATGTGCAGAAAAAGCTTTTAAGCGCAAAAGCGACATTAACATATAATCATCTTAATGGTAAAAAGGGAACTTTAACATCAACAAAAACCATTGTTATGGAACAATCAAAGAACCTGAATGGATTTGTAACGGTGAACTATACGTGGACAGATACAGATCCTGAAACAGGAGCAGCCTACGGAAAATCGACCACATTCCATAACTATCAGGACAAATCTCTTAGTGTTAAAGATTCAGCAAAAACATGGAAACTTGCAGCAGCAACAGGTATTAAGGATTCAAATGAAAGCAGTGATGAGTCAACATATGAAGACGTTAAGTCAGTTGACTTCAAGGATGCAGCGGGTAATAAGGTAACACTTAAGGTTGGAGAGTCATACTCATGCGACACATTGAGTAAAATAAAAATTGACAATGTTGATGTGTACAGCTCGTTAAATTTTACACAAAATTAGAAAAAAGCCTGTCATTTTTATAATGGCAGGCTTTTTGCGTGCAAAAAAATATCATACTTATGATGAGAGACTGTACAAAAGCGGTAGAAAGGATTTAAAAAAATGGTTAAAGCTGCAGACGCAAAGGAAAGTATTAAAAATGTGCTTTTGGATGACAAAAAACAAAGAAAAATACGCAGGGGGCTTGTAGCTGGAGGTATAGTAATTGTACTTGCAGTAATGATAGTCGGCATAAAAAATTTAAGAAACAATAACAGCCCGGGCAATCTGGCAAAAAAAGCTTATGAATATATAAATGATGGCACTTATTCAATGGAAGTTGACGGCAAGACAGATATTACATGTACGTTTGAAAAATTTTCACTGCCTCTTAGTACAACGCTCACTACAAATGGAACGATTGATTCTGATGGCACCAATAAGAACATTAAGCTTACTTTAAACGGCGATATGAGTTCTGTTCTTGGAAATGACAAATATGAAGATACAAGCGTACAGATTTACACAAACGGAAAGAAAGCCTATTATGGCATTGGTGATGAATTCACATGGAAAAAAGTATCAGATAAAAATATAATGAAGGCGGAAGCTGACTCGCCGCAGCAAGTATTAATCAGTTTAAAACAGGTACCTGAGAGCAAGTTTTTAAAAGCTTTTTCAGATGGAAAAATTAAGGAAAAAGGCGATAAGACTATACTTACCGGAAAGCTTGACTTCACAAAACTGCGAAATAGTAAAATAAAAGACCAGCTGTACGTGCTGTATGGAATGAACGATGTAAAAAAACTGACAGGTACAATATCCGTCACCTTTGACGCTGGGATACCCGTTTCAGGTGAAATTAAAATAGATGCTAAAAATACTGCGTCAGCAGATGATATGTACAACAAAATGAAAATAAAGGATGATGGAACACAGTCAGGCGAGACAACGGATGTATATGACCAGATGAATGTTGACGATTATGTCACGGATGATAATTCTCTTGGAAATATGGTAACAGAAATAAACGGCAGTGTATCATTTACTTTTAATAAGCTTAAGGACGATATTGAAATTCCTGACATGTCGAAAGAAAAAGAAACAAAAGATACATCTGACGTGCCGTTGGAATGGTGCGGACTTAATAATACAATCAATTATTATTATTTGAAAGGGGACAAATAAAGAATATGGCAGTAGTTAAAGCCTTTAAATGGATGCGTTTTTTAAGTGACGCTGATGAAATAAGAAAGAAAAAAGAAAAGACTAAAGACACAAATCCGGCTGAAATGCAAAAGTATAAAGATGCAGTCCATCTGCGAAATCTGGCTTTTGTGGAGCTTTTAAGAGCTGGAATACCATTTATATGCATAGAAGATGACGATATTATAAGAATAAGCCTTGATGAAACAAGCTATGATATTGACATCGCAACTGTAAAGTCTGCAATGAATGATGAAGAGTACGACAGGATAATCAACAAAACGGACTTCTCAGATGGGTTCAACCCTGATAAAGAGATTGCAGTAGATGAACAGAAGAACAGTGAATTTGAAATTTTGCAGCAGAAAATTGCTAGTTATGGAAGTGCTGAGGAACCAGACAGCAAAAAGGATGCGCCAAAAAGAACACACAGCGGTGAAAGTTCGTTTATTAATAAGGAGACTGCCACACATTCTGCAAGTGATCCGGATGCCAAGGATTATAATGAAGTGTTTGATTATCGTGTTGACACTGATGGAATAATAAGGGCAATCAACACAAAGGAAATTGCAGTTATCGGCATAGAACGCGGAATCGGAACAACACATACCGTTATGTTTATGGCACAGGTTCTGGCTAAGAATACAGGTAAAAAAGTTGCAATTGTTGAGATTAACGGTTCTGGAACAATGCGAAACCTTGGGGAGTGGATACTTGGCCGGGAGATAGAAACCAACAATTATCCGCTCGGCAGTGTTGACGTATATTTTGAAATGGATTATCTTACATTTACCACAATGTACAAGGATGATTACGACTTTGTTATTGTCGATTTCGGCTGTTACAGCAGAAAACGCGAGTCAATGAAAGAGTTTATTAGAATTCAGAACAAGTATATCGTGGCAAGCGGTATTGACTGGAATCTTGGAAAACTTGAGGATTTTTATGATGATTTCATTGTTGACAAGTACCATACGTCGGTATACCTTATTCCGTATCTTGAAGATGAAAAGCTTGAGCCGGTAAAGAAAATCGTAAGACCTAATAAGGTATATTCAATGCCGTTTGTAATAAATCCATTCATGCCGGATAACAGAGAGTATGAAGATTATATATTAAAAGTTCTGGATGAATATACAGAGCCAGAACACGGTGAGGAATATGATGAGCCTGAAAAACAGGGCTTTTTCGACAGCCTGAAAGAAAAGTTTAGGTTCGGAAAGAAAAAGGAAGGTGAAAAGGATGCCGGGGAAGAATAGAGAAGTAGAGAAAACACATTCGAATGGAATGGCTGACATGTTCAGAGACAGAATAGAAGAAAGCCAGAGCGGGTTTGATGATGAACCGGAGGTAACAAAGGAAGCGCTTCAGGCTGGCAAGGCCGTCGCCGATGTCATTGGCGCAGGAGAAAAACAGGTCAGTAAATTTGCTTCTGTTGTGATTACAATAATTGCAATATTTGTGCTCCTTGCAGCGCTCGAAATTGTGGCTTTATTATTTATGCCGAGTATCGGATATGAGATATTGTATAAAATAAATGATTTGTGGCAGATGCGCCCGCAGAGAAGAATCTAAGAAAGCACCGGTTTTTGCCGGTGCTTATTTTAACACGCCGTAAGCAAGAAATCCCCCACCTCTATAGGTGGTGGAATGAATTGCGGATTACACGGCGTTTTTGACTTTTCTATTTTATTATGTTATAATATATTTATAAATCAGTCGTATTTAGCAGAAAAGGTATAAGTGTAATGAAATTAGATACAAATAATCATTCAGTGTTCATGTTGCATTATCATCTGATTATGTGCGTAAAATATCGAAATAAGGTAATAGATGATATTATTTCTAATCGTTTAAAAGAGATATTTGAAAAGATTGCTCCTACTTATAATATTGTATTAGAAGAGTGGAATCATGATATAGATCATGTACATATTTTGTTTAGGGGACAACCAAATACAGAAATCAGCAAATTCATCAATGCATATAAATCAGCAAGTAGCAGACTCATAAAGAAAGAATTTCCTCAAATACGTAAATCTTTATGGAAAGAAATGTTCTGGTCACAGAGTTTTTGTCTACTGACTACAAGTGGAGTTACTGTAGATATTATTAAACAGTATATAGCATCACAGGGAAAGAAAAATGGCAAATAAAGCAATTAAATATCGCATATATCCTACAACTGAACGGAGAGTTATGTTTACTAAGACCTTTGGTTGTTGCCGCAAGGTCTATAATCTTATGCTTGCAGATAAGATTGAGGGTTATAAAGCGACTGGGAAATTCCCTACTGTAACGCCTGCTAAGTATAAGGAAGATTATCCTTATCTTAAAGAAGTAGACAGTCTTGCGCTTGCCAATAAACAGATGGATTTACAAGCAGCGTTTCGTAATAGATTCAATAAAAAACGTAAAAAGAAAAGTGAATTTCCTAAATTCAAATCCGCAAAACATAGCCGCAAGTCTTATACTACGAATAATCAAAACGGCACAGTGGCTATTATAAATAATAAATATATCAAGTTACCTAAAATTGGTAAAGTGAAAGCCGTTATTCATCGTATTCCTAATGATAATTGGACTGTCAAGTCTGCTACTATATCACTAGCGTCAGATGGTAAGTATTATGCTTCTGTTCTTTTTGAATTTGATGAAATAGAAAATACCTATATAGCTGATAAAACTAACGCTATCGGATTAGATTATGCGTCTAATGGCTTATACGTAGATAATAATGGCAACGTAGGTACGAACCATAAGTATTATCGTGAAAGTTATGATAAGCTTGCCAAAGAACAACGCAAACTGTCTCGTATGCAAGGCTCTAAAAAGAATGAAGATAAGTCTAATAACTATATTAAACAGCTTCATAAAGTAAACAAAATTCATAGACATATTGCTAATCAACGTTTGGACAACTTACATAAAATATCTACTGAGATAGCCAATCAGTATGATGTTGTCTGCGTAGAGACGCTTAATATGAAAGCAATAGCAAATAAAAAATTTGGTAATGGTAAAGCTACTATGGATAACGGATATGGAATGCTTTTATCTATGCTTGAATATAAGCTATCTGATAGAAATAAGTATTTCGTAAAAGTGGATAAGTGGTTTCCGTCATCACAAATTTGTCATTGTTGTGGTACACGGCATCCAGAAATGAAGGATTTAGCTAATCGCAAAATGATATGTGATTGTGGTCTTATAATGAATCGTGACCAAAACGCAGCTATCAATATTTTGAATGAAGGATTACGCCTGCTTACTGAACGCTTGCTTAGTGAAGCGGCATAATCAAAATATACAGTAGGGATGGAATAGCCCAAACTTATACGCCTGTGGACATTATGTAAGACATTGAGCCGCGTAACATCGCGACTAACGCAGTGGTGGTCGAAGCAGGAAGCTCCGACTCCTATAAGTCGGAGTAGTTCACATCATGTTTTCAATGTCCTCATAATGTTGAGGTTCAGGAAAGGAAGCGAACAATTCATATCCATGATCTTCCATCCACTTTGTGTATTCAGCATATTCCTCATATTCCTTTTTAATTTCATCAAGAGCTTCTGCTGCATGCGGATTTTTGTTATTGTCCGGATGATACATTCTGACAAGATTCTTGTAAACCTTCTTTGCTTCTTCTGATGACATGTTCTGATACATTATCGGCCTGTATTTAACGGACTTTGGAGCATCGTAATTTGCGAAAATTTCATCGCGAAGCTGCATATTGTGCTCTTTAAGCTTCTTACTGCGGTTAATCATATCAATCACGTAATCAGGTCTTGAGTATTTAACAACAGAATTTGTATAAGTGTCCTGTATCGTGAGGTTTCCAACGACGAGTCCCTCAAGAAGACTGTATCCTATGATTACAGCGCCTATGATAAAAATAAACTTAATACCCGTAACTGCCCATAAAACACCACCGCCGAACAGTGCTATAAAGCCAAATATGTAAAGCTTCCAGAATTTCATGCGATATAGTATTTCAAGCACAGCATTTGAAAGCATAAGTGACAGCAGCAGGCGACCGTAGTTTTTCTTTAATCCTTCCGGAGTTTCAAGCCAGTCACCCATGCCTCTTTTCTTTTCGGCTTCAGTAAGTTCTCTTTTGTCATTATTAATAAGCAGTATACGGTCTATAACCCTGATAAATTTTAAGGCATCATCATTCCTTCTGCCTTGATTCTCAGCTTCTTTGTTTATGTCATTTTTGCTCATAATATACCTCTATTTTTCTGTATGTGAGTTTTCTTATTATTTATATTTCCATATATAGTATGTCAGAATCAAAAAGCACAAACAGTTTTCCATATAAGATTTTATCACATTGTAGCTAAAATTTCAGAAAAAAAATAAAAAACATACTATGTTTATCAATAGATAATTTCATTTTTCAGGAGGAAAAGGATATGAGTGAGAACTTTTCAGATGTGCTTGATCAGAAATACCGCCTTGACGAACTGTTTGCACTTCCGCAAAACAGGGATATTAAGGCTTTGTATAACTATCTTGACAACATCGCAAAAGAGGGTGGAGCGGCTATGCCTCCGATGGATTTCTGGATTTCAGAAATGGAAAAAGACCTTCCATTTAACGAGCCGGATGCAAATGTGCGCGACGTAAGAAAGGATGTTGAAGAATTCTACAAGGCAAATGGTGTAAAAGCTCCGCTTGGCAGAAAGACAATGGAAGCGTTGAACTTTGCAGGACGATATGAAAACCAGGATATTCCACATACAAAAGAGTTTGTGGAGAATTTTGAATCGCAGAAATTTGCTTCATCAACATCACACAGCATGACAAATGGTGCTTACATGGTAAGCGCAATAGCTGCAGTCTATAGAAGCGGTAATTCAGAGCTGGGAGACTGCCTTGTAAAAGCAGCAAATGCCCTTGCAGAACAGTCACAGCCGGGACACTTCCCTGTGCGTGAATTTGGCCGATACAGTGAGCTTATCGTTTCTGATAATCTTAATATTGCCGATAAAGAAAAACTTGTAAATAGCATCAGTCAGCCGGAAGCAAGTGAAATTTATACCAGCATGTTCAAACAGGAAAGACAGAATGGGCTTGATGCGCTTGAGAATTCAATGTCAGACATGATGGACAAGCTTGATGAAAAGAGAATTGAAGAGCAGAAGGCGGGATTTGCTTATTCTGAGGATTTCAGCTTCACAAAAGAAGATTACGAGAGACTTGCCGGAGAAGATATGGAAGCCTTTACGGAATATGTGAATAAAGTAAAGGAAACTCTGCCAAAAAGCATGCCGGAAGAAGAAAAGGAAACTGAAGCCTACAAGCTTATATCGGAAAGACAGGATGAACGTCTGTCTGCGGAGATAGAAGGCGTTGATAAGGACAACGAATTTCTTAAGAAGTTCGAAGCCTGCATAAAAGATATCCGCGAACTGCCAGCAGATCGTAAAGAATGTGATTCTTTGATTAAATATGATAGTGATTTTATGCACCAGCTTAAAACATCAGAAAAACTTGGTCTTAAATTCAAGTGGATGGCAGGCAATGTAAAAGAAGAGGCTGTAAGAATGAAGGACGTCTCGCCTCTTATGAATAAAATCCAGAAAATCCACTGCGCATCGCTTACAGCAAAAATGGACGAGATAGTACAGACTATTGCAAGATGTAATGAAAAAATCACAGACCTGCAGCTTTCTGCAAAAGAAAGAGATCATCTTGGCACTTTTGCAATTGATATGAAAATAAAGGGACTTGAACTTATCCAGAAAGCATATGCCCGTAAATACAGCAATATGGTGGAAAAGAAGAATCTTTTAAGCCGAAAAATAGAAAAGAGTGACAGGGCTATAAATGACTACCGTGCCCAGACAGAAGTTTCAGACCTGAAGTATCTCAGACAGCCAGAATTTAATAAATTCACAGAAAATGAGAAAAAGCTTTTGTATGACTTCTCAATGGCTGCGCATAAGAGTTTTACTGTTGAAGAGGCGAATATGATGCTTGGTGCGTATATAGCATCAGATGGAAGATTTAATCCGAACATGCTTGCAAAGTACGAAGGAAAAGATTTGTCAGAAGCAATTCTTTCTGCAAACAGGGTTGCGTTAGAAGACCAGACTGCTGTAACGCATGAGGAGCTTATGCAGACAAACAGGATGGATTTTACCCTTACAGATCATGCAGCTGAAATTCTTGGCAGCGAAAAGCTTGCAATGGGAATAACTGCTGCGCAGAAGCGTTTTATTATAGATGAGTACAACACAGGAGCAAAGGTTGAAGACCTTCAGGCTATTGCTGGACAGTTCTATTCAAAGAGCGGATTTTCGGTTGAAGATGCAAGAATACATATGATAACATGCAGATTTGAGGATAAAAGTGCAGATGAGGCATATGAACAGGCCATGAATGGCACTTTAGGCGTTCCGGATAAGGATCCTCTGTCTCTTATGGCAAATGCAGCTAAAACAATGAATAAAACGCTTATGACAACATTTCAGGATTATGATACCAACACAATGTATCAGCTTAAGGCTGCAAAGAATGGCCGCCAGTTTACACTTAAGAAGAGGAATCTTGAAACTGGGGAGACTGACCTTTTAAGGGGAACACAAACAATCAGGGATGAGCTTGCGCGCAATACAGACTATGGAATTGCAATTACAAACAGCACAAGGGAATGTGTTGCAAATGCATTTTATGAGCAGCGTACCCAGCCGGTGGAAACTGTTGAGAAGGCAAAAGCGGCTTACAATAAAATTGCTGAAACTGCAAAAGAAGGATACAGCAGTACATATGACAAAGCTGCTGAAGTTGTTGGAAAGCCAAAACAGATTGTGGAAGATACTGTCAAGAGAGTAAAAAAGAAAATAAGAGACACAGCAGAATCCATCGAAATCTGATGCAGACTCATCGAAAGACCAGAATTTATTTCTGGTCTTTTTTAATGCTTGATGCCAAAAACAAAAAAACAAACATACTCTTTGTATAAAAAAGAAGAATGGAGGAAACAAAATGGCAAAGGAAATTTTAAAAGCAACTGACCTTTTTAAAATAAAAGGCAGTTATATCATAGGCGGAACAAGGGTTGAGACTGGAGTAAATGAGTACTCCAATAACCCGCAGTGCTTCGCAATGGAGCGTCCCGCGCAGTCTGCAACGGCTGCAGCAAAAATAACAGCTGTAATAAGACTGTTTGGAAGAATGAATGAAATCTCATTTTATGAGGCTGAAAACTCGCCTCTAGTGATGATTGAAAGTCACGGAAATTTTATACAGGCTTGTCTCAAGTCTGACAGAACGATTGGCATACGCAGCACTTTTGACTGTGTGAAAAAAGATTTGTGGGTGGCAGTTGCTGCGCTCGCAATGGCAAAAAGTGTGAGAAATCTTGTCTCACCTAGCGAGCTTGGGGGCACTTTTGCTAACCTTGTTAGAACAATGACTGGAGGTGCCACATCTTCTCCGGAAAACACAAAACTACTTTCAAATCTTTTCTGTGACATTATTTATTATTACATGATAAAGGATTCACAGATTGAGCTGGAAAGCGGAAGCCTTACCATAGAAGAGGTAAAGACAGCATACAATACTGGGTTGTTAACAACCCACAGCATGTTTGATCTAGTGCCTGATTCAGTAAAGCTTCAGGCAGAGCCTTCTCTTCAGAAGGAAAAAACAAAGACTAAGAAGAGCAGCAATGGCAAGGAATTTTTAAAGAATGCAAAAGCTGGAAAATTTCAGATTAGTTATGACTGGTCAGATGAGCAGAAAATGCATATCCAGCCTGCGTCATTTCTTGATACTTTTGTCAGCAGCCAGCAATTTGAAAGTCTGACAAAGAAAATCAAGCACAGACTTGATAAAGTGCTTGAAAGACAGGCAGAGGGCGTGCAGTACATGGATGTAATTGGAAACGACTACATAAATGCACTTATGGTTGGAAAACCTGGTACCGGAAAAACAACACTAGCTTACGCACTCTCAGCTGCAACAGGGCTTCCGGTTTATACAACTGCAATAAGCCACAATACAGATGAGACAGAGTTCTCTGGTATTACGACAATTGTAGATGGCAAGCCGCAGTTCTGCAGTACAAACTTCCTTGATGCATACAAGAATGGCGGAATCATCGTTCTTGAGGAGGTAAATCTTGCAAATCCTTCTGTCCTTATGGGCGGACTCGGACAAGCAATTGAATATCCTTTCATCATTAAGGAGAACGGTTACAAGGATGTAAGAAGACATCCTCTGTGTGTCGTAATAGGCACAATGAATGTCGGAACAGCGGGCTCAAAGCCGCTTAATGCAGCTTTTGCAAATCGTTTCAGACAGACATACACCTTAAATGACCCGACAAGGGATTCTCTTATCGAAGTCCTTGAAGCGGGTACGTCACTCAGCAAGAAGGCCTGCACATGGGTTTACGATGTTTACACAAACATTATTGCCCTGTTGTCAGACCCGGATACTGACTGCGAGTGCGACAGAAATGATGTCATCGCAGGTCTGTCACTGCGTACCTGCATGGGTACGCTTGAAAACATGGAAGAGGGTGACGACTGTTTCGATGCTGTTGACGATACAATGATTGGCTCTATAGCCAGACAGGACCTTGCACTTGCAAGGGAAATCTCAACAACAATAAGAAACAGTGTAAGGCCTCTTAAGATTTAGAAAGAAAAAGCCCCGCCATAAGACGGGGCGAAGGAGGAACAATGAGTGAAGAAAAAGAGAAAAAGATGCTTGAACGGGATGCTTTCATGGTCCTGCAAAAGCCTCTTAAGGTAAGCTTTCTCCATAGCGGAGACAAGCTCGGATATACAGATGGTATGAGTAAAACTGTATTTATCGCGTGGGAACACGAATACTATAAAGGTTTTACCCATGCAGAAACGGCATACTTCCGCAAGGGAGTGTTTGCACATGAGCTGCTGCATCAGTGTTTTACTAATTTCAAGTATGACATTAAACTGATGTACAGTCTTAAAAGCGGGGTCGAGCGCCATGTTTACAGACTCTTTTCAAATACCCTTGAAGATCCGGCAATTGAGTATTTTGCTGATTCAAGGCTTGGGGAAGGGCTTGTGGATGCCCTCAGATTTACAATCAGGGAGATTTATAAGAAAAGTCCGTCAATAGACGAGGGTGAAACAACACCATTTACTCAGCTTATGAATGCGTTGATACAGTTTGGTGATATGGGCCTTGTAAAGGGCAGTTTTACCTATAACGAGGCAAAAGAGTATTTTAAAAAAATCGCTCCGCTGTATTACAAGGGTATCAGGACATTTAACAATAAGGAGCGTCTTGACATTGCAGTAGAGTGCATGGAAGCATCACGTCCTCTGTGGGAAAAAGAGTTCAAGAGTGTAAAAGAATTTGAGCAGAAGCTAAAAGAGCTGCTTAAAAGACTTTCAAAAGAGAATGCAACGGGAAACAGCTTAGCCAATGCTGACTGTGGACTTAATCCCGATGAGGATGACAACGAAGATGGACAGAACGATATAGATGGTTCCGGTAAAAAACGGTCAGGGCAGGATTCGAATGGCAGTGAAGCAGAAGGCAGGCGGAAAGCCGCAGCAAAAGAACTTGCAGAAGTTCTTGAAAATGATGATGAAAAGGCGGCTGATGACATTTTGAAACGTATTGAAGCTTCAAAAAAAGAGGCTGACAAAAAGGCTGATGAGGAAATTAGGCCTGACATGAAAAAAATGTCGGAGAATGCGAAGAAAGCTGACTCTGAATCAGGAAAATTGCAGGATGACTTTTCAGATTCTGAAAAAGTCTGCAAAAAAATGCAGATAAAAAATCATACTGTAAGTGCAGATCCAATGTCTGTTACTCAGTACGCGAAAGTAAAAAATGCATTGAGTTCAGATATTAATTATCTGGCCAATTCTTTAAAACGCCTTTTTGAGGAGGACACGGACGAATATGTGCCTTTCACATCAGGAAGATACGACGTGATGAGAGGCAGTATTGGAAAAACGGCAAAGGTGTTCAACAAGAAACGCGTACCCGCAGACAGGGCTGACATGGCGGTTCTGCTTGCCGTTGATAATTCTGGCAGCATGAACGACTTTAACAACATACAAAACGCTGTATGTGCAGCTGTTGTTATTGCAGAAGCGTGTGAAAAGATGAAAATCCCTGTTTACATTATGGGATTTACGAGAGAGCCAAGACAGTTTGTGCCTTGGAAGCACTCAAAAGAACAGCTTTCAAGCCTCATAAAAATGCGGGCAACGGGCGGCACAGATGATGCCCTTGCAATTAAATTTGCAAGAGAAATTATAAACCGCGTAAACAGCGAACATAAATTTGTGTTCGTATTGTCAGATGGCTATGGAAGTCCACAGGAAATGAAAGAAGAGGTAAAAAAGACCAGAAAGACAGCGGACGTATTTGCGGTCGGACTGGGAAATATAGGCACTGAATATTTTAAAAATGTCTATGGGCAGGATTTTCTTCATATGAAAGATACAAATGGGCTTGCCAAGGAACTGAGCAAAAAACTTATAAAGCTCGTGAAAAGAACGGGCAGATAGGAGAAACAATGTTAGAAACAGCTAAATACATAGATGGCGATAATTTTGTCGTCATCTACAAGAACTTTACAAAAATGACAACAGAGGAAAGGATTCATCTCATGGAAGCCATAAACGGCGCCGAGATGTTTCCGGCTGCAGGTGTTGAGCCTGACACAGGAAAAGTTGAAATAAAGTCGCTTGACGACTTCACAACCCAGATGGCACTGCCTCCGGAGAAAAGAGATATGGCGGCTATCAGGGCGTACCTGCATGACTCAGTGCAGGCAATGGATCCTGATGAGATAAAAAACTGGTCAAAAGGCCAGGTAACAAGCTTTGTTAAAATATATCAGCCATTTATAGCCAAACATGTGTGGACTCTTATAAGAAGAGCTAACAATGACGGCTACGAGATGGCAAAAGATTTATTAATTTGCCTGAAAGAGACTGTATAATAGTCTTATGATAAAAAATCCCGCCGGCTTATTCCGGTGGGGTTTCTTTTGTCTTGTGGCTGTCTAATGCATCAATCATCTGAAGTATGATGCGCTGCGTTTCTATGTCGAGAGTTGACAGGCGCATGCGAAGCTCTGGGAGAATGCCGTCATCGCGTGGCAGACCTGCTATATCATCAAGGGATATGTGGCATCCTTTAGCATATGTAATCAGTATATTTGCACTTGGAATATTAACACCACGTTCGACGGCACTTAAATAGTTTTTGGATATACCGGTTTTGGCCGAAACATCTGTCTGCGACATTCCAGATAATTCTCTGAAATATTTCATACGCTGTCCTAAATCAGTAATATCTGCAATTGGTTTGTCCATAAAATTACCTCTTTATTAATCCTAATCTGTGTTTTGTGGGGATTTTGATGTGGGGGAGTAATATTGCCAATTTTTTCCATTTACATAAATATATTAACATATTTTTTGGATAAAATACATAAAAAGTAAAATTTATATAAAATAAATCTTGAATATAACTGAATACAGGTATAAAATGATAAATAGTAACTGAATATTGTTACAACTAAGATGGTGATTAATAATAAAAAAATCATACTTGTTTTGTAACAGAAACAAAGGAGAATGGAGGAGAACATGACATTTAGTGAAGCTATTGCCTTTCAGAAGGCAGAGGAGAAAGTCAATTCAAATCCGCTTTTGAAGGAGGCTAAGAAAAATGATCAGAACAACAGGAAAGGTGATCAAAGCAAAAGAAAATGAGAAGTATGAATACGATCCTCAAAGAATGAAAGAGATGATCGACTTCTACAACGACGGGGCTGACGAGGAAGAAAAGAAAGAGATTATGCTTTTCTTCGTTAACTCACTCTATGGTCTTATGGTCGAGGAGTGCAATAAATTTAAAAATTCCCGTTATTCGTTTGAGGAGCTGATGTCTGAGTGTCAGACAGAAGTAATCGCAAACATCGGAGGATATGAGCCAATCGGACCAAATGGTGAGTTTAGAAAGCCAAGTACATACTTTGGCTACATAATTAGGCATGCGGTGCAGAGCCTTTTTAACCCAGAGTCGTTAACGGGGCATTTTGCACACATCGAGAGACAGCTTAAAAAGGCGGCTGCTGAGTATGGTATTCCTTACGAAAAGGAATATATCAGACGACTCGCAAAGATAGCCGATGTGTCGTACCAGTCGGCACTGTCTGCTTTTGTACGTTCAAACACGACACATGAGGAGTATAATGGAGAGACAGCAGAGCAGTCTGAAGATTACGGACAGCCAGAGGTGGTCGCAGCTGAAAAAGCTAAGAGAGAAGCCATAAGGGAGCTTATTGACAGGCTTCCGGTAAGAGAGAGATATGTCGTAATGCAGGTATACTTCAATGACATCTCGATTGATGAGCTCGTAATTGAAATGTCCAAAGTTACAGGAGAATCTCTGAGCAAAAAGGATGTTATAAAAATCCAGCGCTCAGCCTTTAACAAGCTCGAACCAATGCTCAGAAAACAGGGTTACGGCGGAAGATGTGGATACTTCCATCCGGTATTTGTCAGATCAGATGAGGAGCTCGATGAGGAGATGATGGACATCGCAAACGCATTTGATGACGATGCAGGTTCTACAATCCTTATTAAGTTAAACCTCAAATAAGAGAAAAATGTCACAAAAGAAACCGAGGCTTTACAGCCCCGGTTTTTCTTTATCTTTCTTTTTCTCTTCCTCAAACATATGCAGCATTCCAGCGTAACACATCTTCCTATCTTCGCATTCCAGGCATTCCGTGTACAAAACGATACTATTTGTCAGTGGACAGTTCCGACTCACGTTTCACCATATGATAAAGAAATTCATCCCTTGCCGAATAGTCAAGAGATTTATGAAACAATTCAAGAGGGGTTTCGCAAATACTCTTACGGAATGCGTCAAGAAGATTGTGGTCTTTAATAAATTTTAAGGCATCAGGACTGGCAAAGAACTTGTAGAGTTCATACTGACTTTTGTAACTTAAGAAATTCTGAATACAGTAACCGAGGCAGAGAGCTGTATTCTCCGGCTTGTTCCAGAAGCCTTTTGAATACGAATAATCGTTTGGGTCGTTAACATATTTTCCAAGATGGTTGACACGTTCATACTCATCAATTGCACGTTTTGCGGCAGAATATTTAGCCTCTTTTGGATAAACAAGAGCAACTGCAAAATCGTAATTCATATTTTTAGATACATGAGGACGTTTATCTGGCGGAATATGCTGGAATGATGGTTCCAGACGCATCTGCTTTACAAATTCTGAGTCAACAAATGCTACAGCCTGATCATAATCCCAGTGACATATGTCTTTTATAGCGTATGACCACCACAAGGCAGCCACATCATCTATTTTATCCTTTTTATCCTCTGTTTTTGGAACTGAAAACTTTTTCTTGTTTCCCAGTAATACTTTTTCATATTCGCTAAGAACACAATATACGTGGTCATCCACATAACGATCCTTTAAACTGGCCATTTTTAGATAATTCCTCCTTTAAATTGCGCTTATACAAGATAACATGATTATTTTACTACAAATAGTATGTTTTTTTTATTTTGCAATTATAGCCTTCTATATAAGTTTTGATTACATTTTACATAAATTATAAAAGAAAAACCACTGTATAATGCGAAAACCGAAAATCTTATATAGAAAGCAAAAGCGCAGACAAGAAAAAATCATACTTAAAGCAGAAAAAAGAAAAGGTGGGAAGATATGTGAAAAAGAAAATTTTATGTATCCTGCTAATGCTGTGTTTTACATTTACAGGATGCGGCGCAGAGAGAGAAGAAAGCACAGAGAATACGGATGACAATTACTGCGGAATTGTAGTCGAGGAGTCCAGATTGTACAACATATCAGTTGATACAAATTATGGAATTTATTCAAGCGATAAAGTTTTTGATTTTCTGCATGATTTTGTTCCGGCATACTCAATATCTCAGACAGGAACGATAATTAACATCAAGTTTACAAAAGATGAAGTTGCCAAGTGGAACGAAACTGTAAGCAGTCAGCTGTTTGACGGAATAAGAACCGACGGAATGAACATTTACGTGTCCACTGGATTTGATACACAGTTTACAGAAAAGATAGCGGATACAATTACGGTACTTAAAATAAACCAGCAGTTAAACGGTGGCGATGACGTCGTACATATATATCTGGAGGGCAAGGACCAGGCGGTAATGTCGTTTTAAAAGTTTAAAACATACTTAATATGTAGCAAAACAAGATAGAAGGAGGAACAATATGAGATCAGAACTTTTAGGGGTTGAAATCCCTACAACATTAACAGAGGACGGGTTAAATATTATAACCCACGACACATTACGAAGGGTGGTGCGTGAGTATCCAAGGCTCAATATAACGTTGAAGCCTTTAACGCTCACACCGCAGATGTGCGTGTTTGAAGCGACAGCGCTCGACACTGACACTGGAAGAAAAGAAACCGAGATCGGCGAAAGTAATCCAGCGAGTCTCAAGACTGAGATTTCAAAGGAAAACCCTGCGGTCATGGCTTATTACAGAGCTTACGACAGGGCATTGATTCAGCTTCTTAACCTGCCGGAGGGAAAGGTGTACTCCAACAATGAAATCGCGAAGTACAAGCCTGTCAAGCCAGCAGTTAAGGAAGATCAGAAACAGCATGAGCAGGCAAAACAGCCTAAACAGCAGCAGTCACAGCCGAAAGAGCAGAAGGATCAAACAGCAGGACCGAAGGTCTTAGCCGAAGCTTATGGCTGTAAAATCTGTGAAAACGGCGGCAAAGTCATAATTTATGATGTTGCCAAGAAGTCATGGCTTAAACATAAGGACGGAAGTGCTTTTGCCTTCGACAGCAAGGAGAAAGCCATGAACGCTCTTAAACAGAGGGAAGCAAAGAAAGGCAGCGGCGGTAAGCAGCAGGCTCAGGCGGCACTGCCTGATGACACCGTAATTGCCTTTGGCAAGTTCAAGGGTAAAAAGTTCGGCGATATTAAGGAGTCAAATGAGTTCAAAGAATTTGTTCAAAACCTTAAGGATTCGCCTGTAAGCTACGGCGACGGTGTTCAGGCACAGGTAGATGCTATAAAGGCACTGGCTGTTTAAGACAAAAGAAGAAAAAGGAAGGAGAAACGGCAGGTGAAACACCCTGCCGTAAACAAAAATGAAAAACGCATATGAAATCAAAGAGCTTCTTGATAACGGAGGCTCCATCTGTATCTACGATACGGAGACAACAGGGCTCAAAAAGCCCGAAAGCAGAATTCTATCGTTTTCTGCAATCATTGTAAGAAAAGTTGACGGACATCTACAGGAGGAAAAGAGGATGGATATTCTCATGGATCCAGAGTGTGATATTCCGGACTTTATTACTGATATTAATCATATCAGCAATGAAGATGTTGTTGGATGTCCAACCGAGAAAGAGATGTGCCAGCAGATTATTGATTTTCTTGAATCTGCTGATGTGATCACTGGCTACAACAGTCATAATTTTGATAACTGGTTTATCGACCAGATGTCAAGAAGAGTGAGAGGCCGTGGCTGGGAGCCACCAAAGGATGACTTTGATGTCTTTGTCTTTGTAAAGGATAAGATAAAGAAGAGTCCAAAAGTTCCTAACCAGAAGCTCGGCACGATTGCTGAGCATCTTAAAGTAACAGAAGGACTTGAGTTTCACAACTCTATTGATGATGTCATTGCAACATCAAGAGTCTTGGAGAAGGTCCTTAATATGTACAGCGATGAGGATGCAAAAAACCAGACCGCTGTTATTCCTATTTCCGCAACGGTATGGCAGAAAGGCAGTCTCAGCAGACTGTACATAAACAATAACAAGAACCACTCTGTATATTTTGACATCATTGGCAGAGAGTGGTCATTCACGAGCCCAGAGGATGAGCAGATGATAGAAAAACTGCTTGGGGCTTACAACCTTGAGGTTTTGATCAAAAATGGCAGAACTATGTTTTAGAGGTTTATGCCACAAAAATGCACTCCGGTTTGATTTGCCGGGGTGTTTTTATTTTGCGCTTTTTATGTTTCATGCAGGACGACTTTTAGATGATTGAAAATCTGGTACTTTATTTTTATATTTTCGCACAGCAGGCATGTATTGAAAAAACGTTAGAAAAAAAAATCATACTTGCAATGTAGAAAACTAAATAAGGAGATTTACAAAGAAAGTGCTTAAGATTAAAGAAGACCGATTTTACGAAATTCTCGACAAATATGAAGAGAATGGATGTGACATTCCGGAGGATAAGTACTATCCATCCATTGATGAGATAAGGGAGCATTTGGGCTGCAATGACAGGCAGGAGACAGAGGACATTGTTGATTACCTCGTTTTCTTCAGCTTCAATCCATTTAAGGGAATTGCCGGATTCGACGATGACGAAAGCTATCTTGAGACACTGCGTTTTATTGATTACGTTTTGAAACACGACATTATGCTTGTCGCGTAAAATGGAAAGAGGAACATGATGAACAGAAAATTGTTTTCAGACAATGAAAACGAAAAATAAAAAAAATATCATACTATGTGTGTAATAAAAACAACTTAGAAAAACGGAGGAAAACAAAATGAACAAAGTAGTACTTATGGGAAGACTGACAAGAGACGCAGAGGTCCGCTATTCACAGGGAGATAACTCACTTGCAATAGCAAGATTTTCACTTGCAGTAGACCGCCGCTACAAAAAAGATGGTGAGGAGCAGACAGCAGACTTCATCAGCTGCGTAGCTTTCGGAAAGACAGGCGAGTTCTTTGAGAAATTCGGCAAAAAAGGAACCAAATTTGTCATTGAGGGCCGAATCCAGACCGGCAGCTATACAAACAAGGATGGACAGAAGGTATACACTACTGACGTCGTAGTGGAGAGCGCAGAGTTTGCAGAGTCTAAGTCAGCCGCATCAGGAAATGCAGGCGGATTTGCACCGGCAGACAGACCTGCACCTAGCCAGGCTGCTGGGGATGGCTTCATGAACATTCCGGACGGACTTGACGAGGAGCTTCCATTCAATTAAAATATAGCAGTTTCAACTGCTATATAAAAACTTAAAACTTAATATTGTTCATAAAAAGACCGCAGAAATTTAATTTTCTGCGGTTTTTCTTTGCAAAAACACAATACAGCCTGCTGAAAATCCGAAATGATTAATTCCAGATAGGAATAGAATAACCGATGGGAATACCAAGAGTGGCTATGAGTTTCTCGTCAGGATAAAAACAATCAACATTCTCGCACACATCAGGGCATTTAGCCCATTCTCCACTTGCCGCAACAAGAATGGTCAGGGATGAGAGGATTCCATAACCAAAGTTTGAGGTGCTCCCCAGTTTCGCATAATCTGACTCTTTAGCTTTGTTGGCCGGAATGGCTTTACGAAACGATGTCCGCCCACATTTCTCCCTTGCGTTGAAGATCATATCACCGACGCGGGTGTTCGCGCGGTATGAACTTGTAAGGTAGTCATAGTCTCGGCAGACGAATTCAGCTTTTTTTCCTGTCTTGTCATATTCGTGGATATAATAGCAGCCGCAGAGGCTCTTTAAGCGTCTTACAATTTCGCCGCCCTCTGTGCCATTTGCTTTGATGCTTCCCTCAACAAGAAAATCTTCCCAGAATTTATCTTTTCTTACAAAAGTGTCGAAAAACTTCTTGTTTGCTTCCAGATATACAGACTCCGGGATAACCTCGCCAGGTTTCAGATATCCTGTAATATCTATGAAGTTTCCTGCAAATACAAGTACTGTACGCAGGCTTTCCTCGTCATATTTGTCAATGTCATCAGAAAAGACCATCTTGTATATGGCTTTTCTTGTCTGCCTGTGCATATAGGCAAACAGCAGGCCAAGATAAATATCCTCCCTGTAGACTCGGCGGCGCTGTACTTCAATGAGCTTTGCCACAAATTTGTAATCTTTATCATTGAGGTCTCTTGCCAGTGTTGCCTGAAATACATTGAGAAGGCCTATCATGTATGAATCGCGCTCGTCCATGAGGGCAATCAGCTTATACATCCTGTGTTCCTTAACCTCCCATGTTTTCTTTATGTAATTCTTATAATCTTCAGGATACTCCCTGAGCCATTTGTCCGTTGTTACATTATAAAACTTTTTTCCATTGTAATCGGTTAGTTCTATGCTGAAAAATCCCATTTTCCGTTCCTCCATATCTGATACAAAAGCTACTACATAGTGTAGTGCTTAATTATGTTCCTTCTATATAAATTCTTAACAAATGTCAAATTATCTACATTTCCATATATAGTATGTTTGACTCAGAACTCATCATTGTCTTTCTATATAAAATACCACCACTTAAAGGAAAAAGCAAAGAAAACAGACAATATGTCCGGCTTTAAAAATTCTAACATACTTCTTATATATAAAGAGAAACGGAGGAAGCAATAATGAGCGCACAGGTAAATTACAACACAGAAGCAATTTGTGAAAACGTAGATACACTCGCTCTTTGTGAGATACTGGGCATCCCGGTGAAAAAGAAGGGCGCAACGTATTTTTCAGAATGTCCAAACCCGGAGCATCATGAGGAGAAGATATTTTCCCACAATAAGATATATCCGGGAAACGGGGGATGCCATTGTTTTGCATGTGGCAAGACATACAGACCGTATGGAATGGCAAAGGACTGGCTTGAAAAGCAAGGACAAATAGTATCTGGTTCTGAAATTTATGGCATTCTTGGCGATGCAGCAGGCGGAAGGGAACAGTATATTATCAAGGGACGTTTTAAGCCAGAAGAGAAATTTCCTCTCAGCAAAAAGCTGATGGATATACTGGACTTTAAAACCAATACAGGGTTTAACGAAATAAAATCCTGCGAGACGGATAAAGACGGCATGATCCTGTCATCAAAAGAACAGTATGCAGCGGGACTTTCTGTAAAGCAGCTCTGGCTGTCCGACAAAACAGCTTTCTGGTACATCGTTGGGACCAGATGCAGACAGATGCTTGAAAAATACAGAAAATTTGCCAATGTGTTCTCAAAGTCGAGAACCGCATCCGGACAGGCAATCGCCGGAGTGTACAAGAGCAATGCACTGGAGATAAAAGAGTTCATGCTTGCAGTGCAGAACAAAATTTAATACCAAAAAAAGTCTTCCTTATATGGAAGGCTTTTCTTTTTTGAAAGAAAAAACATACTCTTCGTAAAAGAGAAAAGAAGAAAGGAGAAAACAACATATGATACACACACACGTTCACACGCAATCGCTGTTTGATTCAGATATGAATCACAAACTGCTTGTGAAAAAAATCAAAGAAAACGGCTGGAAAGGAATAGTTGTTACAAATCATGGAGTTGTAAGTGACATTTATGATTTACAGCCACTGTTTGCAGAGAATGGCCTCAAGCTTGGCTGTGGATGCGAATTTTATGTAGATGGAGGAATTTTAGGAAGACTCCATCTTATAGGAATTGCAAAAAACAATCTTGGCTGGAAGGGACTTTCAAAGCTTGTAACAATGTCAAACACAAATGTAAAAGGAGGCTTTCCTCTTGTAACATTTGACATGCTAGAAGAACTGTTTGGAGCAGACGGACAGTATAAAGACAGCATGTATGTAACATCTGCCTGCATGCAGGGTGTTATTCCTGCCATATTCAGACAGAATGAAACAATTGAAAAAACGGTTGAAAAACTGGTCAGAAAACAGAAAAAATTAAAGAATCCTTCAGACCGCGGATATGCTGATGCGCAGGTTAAGGTTTCGGAAATCAAAAAGCGCATAGAGCTGCTTACTGAAGAAAAGAAGAGTGCTGAAAAAATTGCAAAACAGAGTTTTGTAAAGCGTTCAAAGCAGATTGCAAAGTTGACAGGAGACATGAAAAAAGAGGCAGAGATGCTTCTTGATGAAGACAGAAGGGCAGCCGCAGAAGCAGCAGTGAAACTTGAAAAGCTGAATCCGGAAATAAAATCCATAAAAGCAAAGCTTACGACCAAAAACAAGGCGCTCAAAAAGATTGAGGAAGAAATTGGCAGATGGCTTGAAATTGAGGATGAGGTGGCAGGTCTTAAAAAGGAACTTAAAACACCGGATGAACTCTGGGATGTAGCGGTTTCGGAAGCAGAGAAGTACAAAAATCTCTTTGGTGATATGTTCTACATAGAGATTCAGTATCACGGTATTCCTGAAGAAGTAAACTGTTACCAGAAGTCGGTTGACATTGCAAGAAAGCTTAACATCCCGCTTATCGCCTCTAACGATGCGCATATTGTTGAAAAGACTGACGATGAGAGACTGAGAAGACAGATAATGCGCTCAATACGATTTGATGAGTGGCAGGAAGAAGGAACCGGGGACAGTGAGTTATATCTTAAAACAGAAGATGAGCTTCGCGACATGCTTTCTGAGATTTATCCACAGGATGTAATTGATGAGGCAGTGGCAAATACTGACAAGCTTTTTGATTCGCTTGATGTAACTTTTGTCAAGGAAAACCACTATCCGAAGTTTAAGGATAACACAGGCCGCACAGTCGATGAAATTTTTGACGACTTAATCAAAACCGGAATTACATGGAGATTCAACGGACATCTTGAGAGAGAGTACCAGAAAAGACTGGAATATGAAATCGGCATCATCAGAAAGATGGATGTTGTAGATTACCTTGTCGTAGTAAGAGACTTTCTTGAGTATGCCAGACTCCTTGGATATGTACCTGATAAGGAACTGCCTGATGCACCGCTTACAATAGACTCGTTAAAGCAGTTTATTAAAGACCGCGGCTATAAGAATCCGGGAATGTCAGTCGGCCCTGGAAGAGGTTCAGGAGTTGGCAGCCTTGTGTGCTACCTGCTTGGAATCACGAACCTTGATCCGCTTAAGTACGACCTCTTATTCGAGAGATTCCTTAATCCGTCGCGAGTTTCAATGCCTGACATTGATTCAGACCTTGCAAAGGGAGTCCGTGAAAAAACAATTGAGTACGTCCGCCATAAATATGGTGAGAAAGCAGTATGTCTTATCATGACAAAGGCTGTAAAGGCCCCAAAAGGTGCGGTAAAGGATGCTTCGAGATTTTACGGACAGAAGATGTATGGCGAAAAGCTCACAGCACTTGGAGATAAATTGTCAAAGGATATTCCTTCAAGAGTCAATCTGTCATTTGATTCACCATATGATGAGAATGATGAAGGTAAGGAAAATTACCAAAGTGTATATGAAGTCCTTAGAGAAAAGTATGCAGACAACAAGGATGCGCTTGAGGTCTTAAGATGGGCAAAATGCATTGAAGGCATGTTTTACGCATATGGAGAGCATGCTGCCGGTGTTGTTATTTCTGATAATAATGATGTGTCAGATTATGTACCGCTTAAGTACAACTCTTCGTCAAAACAGATGGACTGCCAGCTTAACATGGTTCAGGTTGAGGAGAACGGACTTCTTAAAATGGACTTTCTTGGGCTCAAAACATTAAATATCGTCACAGATGCAATGAGGCTTATAGAGAAGAATTGCGGAAAAATTATTGACCCGTTAAAGGTAAATCTTGAAGATGAACACATCTATAAGGAAATCTTTTCAAAGGGTCTTACAAATGCCGTATTCCAGTTTGAGTCTGACGGTATGAAACAGATGCTTAAAAGATTCAAGCCTACATGTTTTGAGGATATTATCATTCTCGTCAGCATGTTCAGGCCAGGACCACTTCAGTACATTGACGGCGTAATAGACGTCAAGAACAAGGTCAGACCAATGACATTTCTGTGTGAAGAGCTTAAGCCAATCTTGAGCAAAACATACGGTGCCATTGTATATCAGGAGCAGGTTATGCAGCTCGTACAGAGCCTTGCAGGATTTTCGCTTGGTGATGCCGATAATGTAAGACGTTTCATGTCAAAGAAAAAAGCTGAAAAGCTCGCTCATGAGAGAGACGCATTTATTTATGGTGACGAGGGCAGAAACATCAAGGGATACATAAAAGTACACCTTGAAAACGTGAATGCTGAAAATATGTCACAGGCAGAAGCTGAGGCAGAGAAGAAGAAGGCTGAAAATGTTGCGAACGAAATCTTCGACCAGATGACGGATTTTGCAAAATATGCATTCAACAAATCACATGCCGCTGCATATGCGTTTAATGCGTATATTACTGCATGGCTTAAATATTATTATCCTGCCGAATTCTTCGCAGCAGCGCTTAACTGGGCTGCAAACAGCGAAAAAATGGCAGCTCTGGTAAGAGAAGCAAGAGTATGTGGCGTTAAAATTATGTGTCCGGATGTAAACAGATCAGCAGAAAAATTCACAGTAGAAGGAAATGCTGTACTTTTCGGATTAAGCGCCATAAAGGGCATTAAGTCAAGTGCTGAAAAAATTGTTGAAATCAGAAAAGCGCAGGGAGTATATACGTCTGTAAAGGATTTCATAATAAGAAGCGGAATTTCCGTTGCAAATGTGGAGTCCCTCATACAGGCTGGCGCGCTTGATGAGTTTAATGAAAACCGCGCAGGAATGACATGCAACATAGGTGACGTGAAGGACGCAGCTAAAAAACTTGCCGACAAGGAAAAACTCTTCAACAGCATAAACCTTGTTATAGACAATTACGACAGGATAGAAACAGAAGATGAGCTTGAAAAAATACAGGGAAACTGTATTGCAGTAAAAAAGCTGGTAAAAAAGGATACGCTGATAAAGAGGCGCGACAATTACCAGACAACAATAGATCTGTTAAAAGGCTACATTGAAGAAATCCATGTGCCGGACATCATAGAGGACAGGCTTGAAAGAATGCAGAAAGAAAAGGAATATCTCGGGGTGTATGTCACAGAGCATCCGATTTCCCTGTATCCAAAGCAGAAAACAACGCCTATCATCAATATTGATGAGTCTCAGAGAAGGATATTTGGAGTTGTCGATGACCTTGAAATCAAATACAGAAAAGCAGACAACAAGCCAATGGCTTTCTTTAAGCTGACCGATGAAACAGGCTCTGTCAAGTGTTCATGCTTTACAAAGTCTTATTCAAGGCTTTCTGACATGTTAAAAGAAGGCTACGGATTAATCCTGACCGGAAAAGTAACAAAAGATGTTCTCGATGTGGATGAAAACGGCAATGAGATAACAGAATTTAATTTTGTTATCGAAGATGCCCAGAGGGTTGCAAAAGAGGAAAGATCCATTTATATGGAAGTATCTTCATACCCGACATTTCATATCATGGAAGAGGAGGGATTCAGAAAGCAGTATGAGGTACAGGAAGGAGGCCACCCATTCTATATCTTTGACACCGCACAGGGAGTATTAAGAAAAGCTCTTTACAAAGTCTCAGACGATGTAATGGGGCTTCCGGGAACAAGAATCTAACAGTTAATAATTTGTATCATGGAAAAAGACAGTTCAGCAAGGGCTGTCTTTTTTTGTGCAAAGAAAAAATCATACTATCCGTGAAATCAAAGTAAAAATCCGGAATTCTCCGGAAATTTTAACAGGAGGGCTAATTAAATTGGCAAGACAAAATACAGTATTTCTACTCGGCCAGGTATATAAAGAGCCGAAACTTAAGGCTGCCGAAGACGGCGGTTATGCCTATGCCATGTGCTACGTGGATGTTGTAAGAAGTCCGCGAAACGTAGAAGATGGAAGTTCGTATGCAAGACATGACATACCGGTTATTATAACAAAAACACCTGTTATAGCAACCGAAATGAGCAACTGGAAAAAGCATGACATAGTATTGATCAAGGGTGTTTTCACAACGAGAAATATCAACAAGACATCACACTGTCCACACTGCGCAGAGACCGGACATGATCAGGCGAATGTATCAGCAGGAACTCTGGCTTATATCGAGCCTATTTTTGCAGAAAAGATTGCGGAAATGGGAAGCGACGAAGAAGCCGCAAAATATCTCGCAAAGCATAAGGAAATTTCCAATCAGATTTACTTCATAGGAAACCTTACAAGAGACCCTAAAAAGATAAAGACTGAAAAAGGTGTGGTTTTAACACAGTATCAGATTGCCGCAAACAGAAAATTCAGGGCAAAGACAGACCTGCCGGAAAACAGGACAGACTATCCGTGGGTGAAGACATACGGAGAACATGCGGAAGAGGACAGGAACCATTTACACTGTGGCTCGGGAGTTTTCGTTGACGGAGCGATACAGGCAAGAGCAGTCAAACGTACAATGAAATGTCCGGTTTGCGGAGAGTTTTATTCATGGAAAGACAAAACAATGGAGATAGTCGCTTACGCGACGGAGTATCTCAGTAATTTCTATACAGATGAAGAAATTGCAAGCATGAGAAATGCAAAATTAAAAGACAGTCTTGCAAAGATTTATGGCGAGGATGAAGATGAATTTTTTGATGATGATGTACCGGAGGATGAGATTCCGGTAGACGAGTAGAGGAAAGGAGAACGGAAAAATGAGTGCAAAGAAAATCATAGGATACTGCATTGCAGGAGCTGCAGTATGCGGGGTGCTGTTGCAGTTGATAAAATCGTTAGGGATATTCTTGAAGAAAGGAAATATGTGAGCGTCAGAAAACGCGACCGTGAGGATGATGACGAATGGGATGATAACATAGCTGAAGAATTCTAGGATACGAAGAGCAGAATGGGGCGGAGAAATCCGTCCTTTTTTGTGTGTATTATATGCAGACTGTGTGCTTCTTATATAGAAAGGCATTTGCGGTCAGAAAATCTAACATACTATATGTAGAAATACGAGAATTAAGAGATTTGTAATTAATAAGAGGTTAATTTTTATGGAGCAGATATATAAAAAAGTATTGCTGGAGAAAATTTTATATCCATACGGAGCAAGGCATGTAGAAGATGAGTTTGCACTGCTTTTATGCACAGATGAAACCGGGAAATCCGTTAAATTCAAAATGCTGTCAGGAACAGTCAAGACAGGGGACGAGTATCATGTCACATACCATACAGAAAATGATTCCAAATACGGAGAAACCAATGTTATAGACAGCATCCTTGAATATGATGACCTTGACTCAACTGTTGGAATCAGAAAATTCATTTCAAAAATCACAAGCGGCGACATTGCCAAAAGAATCAGTGATAAATATGGAATGAAAATAATAGAGGTCTTAAATAAAGAGCCCGATGAGGCCAAGAAAGAGCTAAAGACTGTTAAGGGCATAGGAAGCGCGCGCGCACAGATTATCATTGATAAATACAATGAAAAGAAGAGTCTTCTTGCGGCTACCCTTGCGCTTGGAAAATATGGATTTACAGAACCGCAGCTTAAGCTGATAAAAAACTTTTACAAGGACATTACAAAAGCAGTCTGCGCCATTCAGAAAAACATATATGCACTGACATATATAGATGGAATCAAGTTCCACGATATTGATAAAAAGGCGCTTGACCTTAATTATCCATGCAACGATGGCCGACGCATGATAGCGGGTTTACGTTACTGTTTTATACAGGCACTGGACAGATATGGCTGGTCATATATGAGGGAAAAACAGATTTATGCCATGGTAAATGAGTGCAAAATCCCAAACTTTTCGCCTTATGTCAAATCAGCAATTAACTATATGGTTGAGCATAAGTGTATCAACATCACCGGAGCACAGAAAGTGTATTCACTATCCAAGCTTTACAATGTGGAAGCGGATATAATGAGAGAGCTTTACAGAATAGCTGCCGGAAATATAGAGAGGATATCAGACTCTGTTCTTCAGGAACACCTCGATAATTTAACTACATACAATGAGGACCAGCTTGATTTTGTGAAAAAAGCTGCAAATTCAGCACTTTCTGTTGTTACAGGAGCTGCCGGTACAGGAAAAACATACAGTGTGCAGGGTGTGGTAAGCCTGTTTAAGCATGAAGTATGCTACGGCTGTGCTCTTTCCGGAAGAGCTGCTGCAAATCTAAAAGAAAGTCTTGGAAAAGTGGAATGCTCAACAATACACAGAGCCATTCCAGAGCTGATGGGAAATTTCGGGGCAAACAATGAGAATTTTGACAATGCAAAGGTAATCATTGTTGACGAGAGCACGATGATTGACGGAGAAATTTTCCTCACACTGCTTAAACATGTGAAGACCGGCACAAGACTGATACTGATGGGAGATATAAAACAGCTTCCGCCTATCGGAAAATGCCAGATATTCCATGACATTCTTCTTTCCGAGCAGTTTACATATTCAAACCTTACAAAGCCTTGCCGTCAGGATGCAGACAGTGGAATACTTGCCTATTCATTCAAGGTTGTTGAGGGAGACATTGAAGGAAGATATAAAATACTTGATAATTTTTCAGACATTTCAGAAGCAGATTACGGCCTGGATGCGATAGAAAATTATTTCTTCGCAGAGCTTGAAAATTATAACTCGCTGCGCGAAGTGCAGATATGCATGGCAATGAGAGCAGAGTGTGCTGTGGTAAATGAAAGGATACACAACAAACTTAAAGAAAAAGGCATTTTAAAAGAAGCAGAGCTTAAGCTTAAAAAGAAGTCGGGCGACGAGCTCAAGATACAGGTGGGAGATAAGCTGATTAACACAAAGAACATATATAAAGACCTGTATGACCAGAATGGAAACAATGCAACATGCATGAACGGTGAAATCGGCATTGTCAAAAAGATAGAATATGGCATTGTAACAATTGCCTTTATTCAGAATGACCAGATTGTGGATATTAACTTTGAAAAGTCACAGCTTGAGAACATGGAATATGGCTATGCATGCACCTGCCACAAGTTGCAGGGAAGCGGTTTCTCATCTGTTATTGTCGGCATGGGAAACAGTTTTTGCGGAATGTATACAAGGGAGTGGTTTTACACTGCGGTAACAAGGGCAAAGAAAAATGTGAAGATATTCACCACGGACACAGCCTTAAAGCATGCTTTCTATAACTGTGAAACAAATAAAAAGCAGACCTTCCTTGAGGCGATGCTAAACAAAGATGAAAGACTTGTCGGCTGACAGGTCTTTTTTCTTCGTTTTAAAAAGAAAAAACATACTCTCCATATAAATAGAAAGAAAGGAGATTAAGCATGACAAAGTTATCGGAATTACAGAAAGCGGTTGCAAATCGCAACTTCGAGCATGACGCTATTGATGAAGATCTTGAGTTTGTGGAGGATCAGTTTGATGCATTCCGCAAATACTTCAATGCAGTATACGAGGATATCTGTGCAGGCGAAACTGCAAAGGTACTTTTATCATCTGGACGCTGGACAACTGAACAGTATCAGGATAAAATAGTGTCATTAGATCAGAACAGACGAATGGCACATGACAGAGCTGTGGACGCATGTAAGATTCTTAACAGAATGTGTGACATGCATCAGGTCGAGCATATCTGTCCTGATAAGTATGACAGAACAACAGTTGCTGATTATGTTGGCAATGTGATGCAGGAGTATTATCAGGAGGGTTTATCAAAGCAGAGGGAAAAGGATAAGCAGACTTCCCTGGATACGGCCTTTGACAATGCAAAGAAAGCAGAGAAAAACCCTGCAGAGGCATATAAGAGAAAGCGTCTGAGCAGAAGCAGCGAGGAGGAACTGGAGATCTGATGTTTGATATTACAAAACTTGAACTTAAATCGCATACAAAAAGCGCGGTAAGAGAAAAAGCAGAGTACCTGTATGCCGGGAAATACTGGATTGACATAAGCAGCGCATATGGCTGCATAACAACCGGCTTCATATGTACCGGAACGGGACCAACAGCGGATATCTACCAGGGGGGAATCTTTATTGAGCCTGATGATTTCAGCAGAAAAATAAAAGCAGAAAAACTTAATGAGTACGTTGAAAATTCGTACATTTTAAAAGAGCTTGCTGAATACGTAAAGGACAATACTGAAAAGCTCCTCAAAGGAAAACTGAATAACGACAAAAAGGCGTCCGAATAAGGCGTCTTTTTTTTGTGTGCAAAAAAAATGAATGAAAAATCTATCATACTTACAATGTAGACATAAATAAAAAACAGGAGGATGAAATTTATGATACTTATTGTAATACTTGTTATTCTTGCAATGATTGTTCTTGCAAATGTGAGAACCGTGCATCAGGGACACGTACAGATTGTGGAGAGACTTGGAAAATTCCATGATGCATGGGGAGCAGGACTCCATGTTAAGGTTCCCTTTATTGATGCAGTCAGAAAAGACGTATCTCTTAAAGAGCAGACATATGATTTTCCAGAGTCACAGATGATTACAAAGGATAACATTGTTATTGTAGTAGATTCTGTAGTTTACTCTAAGGTATTCGATGCACAGAAATATTACTATGGCATTGAGGATCCTGTATTCGGTATTGAAAACCTTACAACTACAACTTTGCGAAGCATTGTAGGTTCAAAAAACTTCGATGAACTCTTAAACGGCCGTGACGCAATCAATGCACAGCTTAAGCAGGAAATTGATTCTGCAACAGATCCATGGGGCATTTCAATTACCAGAGTAGAAGTTAAGAAACTTCAGGCTTCAAGAGAAGTGCAGGAGACGATGCAGAAAGAGATGACAGCTGAGCGTAACAAGAGAGCTACAATCCTTGATGCTGAAGCACACCAGAAGTCAATTATTACAGCTGCAGAAGGTGACAAGAAAGCAGCTATCCTTGCAGCAGAAGCGCAGGCTGAGTCAACAATCAAAAAGGCAGAGGCAGATGCAGAAGCAATCAGAAAGGTTGCAGAGGCAAGGGCGTATGAAGCACAGATTATGGCTGATGCAATCGGTTCAGGTTCATACGTTACAATCAAGGGCTATGATGCTCTTAAGGAAGTTGCTGACGGAAATGCTACAAAGATTTATGTACCAGCTGACCTTGCGTCAAACATTGTCAGGGCCGGGGTTGAAGGCGACAGTTTTGTTGAGGGATTTAAGAGCCCTGCTGCAAAGAAGCATATTGAAAAGCCAAGAATCGACCACTGCGAAACAAAGAAGCATATTGAAAAGCCAAGAATCGACCACTGCGAAACAAAGAATGCAGCACATAAGGAAGATGCTGCACAGATTGGTGACATGATTGAGGGTAAAAGCGGCTTCACAGCGACATCTAAAAAGTCGGATAAAAAGAACGGTGAGCTTACAGATGCGATTGTTGAGGCACTTGGGCTTAACTAGAATCAGAAATGTATGAGAGTAGTCTCCCGGCAATAAGCTGGGAGATTATTTTTTTGCAAAACAATAAAAGCTTATATAGAAAGTCATAATAAAGGAATAAATCTATCATACTTATGATGTAAGAAAAAATGTGCTACAGGCACTGGATTATCAAAGGAGGACATAAAACATGTCAAAGACAGAGTTAGTCGCAGCAATTGCGGAGAGAACAGGACTTACAAAGAAAGACTCGGAGGCAGCAGTAAATGCATTCATTGGAACAGTAACAGAGCAGCTCAAAAAAGGCGAGAAAGTACAGCTTATCGGATTTGGTACATTTGAGGTATCTGAGAGAGCAGAGAGAGTAGGCAGAAATCCACAGACAGGTGCTGAGATGACAATTGCAGCATCTAAGGTTCCTAAGTTTAAGGCTGGAAAAGCACTCAAGGAATTGCTCAATTAAGTGCTCAGACATAACTCAAAAAAATTTTGCGATTTTTGCAAAAACACAACATATTTGCTAAACAAAAAGATTCATTAGAAAATGACAATGTCATTAAGATAAGAGTTCTTCGAGATCTTGACACTCAAAAACAATTACAAATTTTAAAACTGACATTAAGTTAAGGAACTGCAAAATCAAAAGAAAATGTCTATCGAGGCATGAAAACTTTGGTAGGCATTTTTTCTTTATAACACATTGTTCATCAGTCTGAAAAGGCTAATTTTTGTTTTTTAAAGTTTAATAATATTGAATTATGCGTTGTAATAAAGTAAAAATTAAGAGAGGGCTGATGTAGAAATGCAGATTAATATTGCTACAGGTGATGCAGCTATTTATGCTGTTCAAGATGGAAACTATGAAAAAGTGACAGCTTCTACCAAGAGAGAAAAGCTAGAACGTCACATAAGAGTTTTAAAACGTCATTTGGGGGAACATAAAGTAGATGAACAAACCCGAAAGGACTTCGAAGAAGAAATTGTAGAAACGGAAGCAGAATTGAATAAGCTTAAATCACAACAGAAAGATGGTGATACGGATGCCTAGACCAAAGAAAGACGGGCGATAAGTCTCGGACAAACTAAGACAGTTGCTGCTGAAAGGGCTTTCCGAATGTATATGGATGCTATGAAACAGAATCCAGAACAGATACAGATAATAAAAGAAAGGGAAAACGATTAATGTGTGCTGATATCTTAATGTTTATAGAACATAAAAATCATGCGACAAACAAATGGAATCTGGTGAAAAACTCTAAATGGAACCATAATATGGTTCCGATTGACAGAAATAATGGTTTATTTCATATTTTGTGTGGTTATAACAAGAACGATTTTAATGAACTTTCCGCGATTTGCGAATGCAAGGGTTTACCTTCAGATGTTGATGAAGAAACTGCATTTTGGTTAGAAGATTTATCTTTTACGTCATACTTATCGTTAGAGGAAATACAAAATTTTGATTGGGATAAGGAAGTATACTATTTTAAGGAAGCTTGCAAGTATTCGGAAATCGCTTGTAAATTTTATACTGAAATTATTCCTTTTATGTCTTCAGTTGATACCAATTGTCAAAATGTACGTATTGTATTTGGATTAAGTTTATAAAAAAGAACTAGATTTTACAATATATAGGAGGAAAGATAAAATATGTCAGATATAATGAATTTGCTAAAAGGAATAAAACCTTTATTTAAAAGAGGAGAAACTTTTTATTATGCTAATAGAAATACAAAACAGGCAGAAAAGTGTACCGTTGTTGATTGGGTTTGTCAATACCCAATGGCGTATATAGCAAAAAACGACGCATCGGGAGAAACTTTTAAATGTTATCATGATTTTGGGTGTTTTGCATCTGAGCAAGAAGCCTATGATGATGCTCAAATCGAGGTGGATAGAATAATACATTAAATCGAGCAAACATAATGATTTGTCCCGTTCTATGTGACTATTTTCAAATCGCAGGGGATACCAGAAACACACGGATATATACTGGATAAACTCATCATTGTTGTATCGGGCATCTGAAGTATCGCCTTTGTAATCTTTTTGATAGCACAAATCGGATAAAAACAACCCTCCCTTTTCTCTTTTGTAGAGTTCTGGGAGGGTTACTTTTTTGCTTAAAAGAGCTTATCTTAATGACATTGTCAGAAAATGATGGGTCTTTTTTCTTACGTCAGTGCAGAAGAAATTTCAGTTTTTGCTTCAAATAATGTAAATGCCGATATTGTACCGGCGCAGAAAGATACGTATTTAGACCTTACCAATTTCGAAAAAGACTTGAAACGGTCGTTGAAGAACAAAGGTATTAATACAGATAATATAAAAATTCAAACAGGTAACACAGATACAGAAGATACAAGCAATTCGGACACTTCTACAATATTTAATGAATTTACCGCGCAGAAGGCTGACGTGACAGCTGCGATAACAGCAAAAAGTGGTAACAATATTATTACACCTTCAAACAAAGTTTGTGTATATAATATAACCACTACTAACGGATTATCAGCAGGATGCTGGCAGGGAAGCTTTAATATTGGACTGACACTGACAAAAGAATAAGGAAACGCAGATTAAGGGTATAGCTAATGGCTATACCTTTTTTTTGATTTTGATGTTTTTGGAGGAAAATAAAAATCATACTTATATTAAGGCAGTATACAATGCTTGAAAAATATAATACTTTTTCAAAAACTTATATAGAATGCCATAAATGAAAAATATTTCTATCATACTTATGATGTAGCGGTGAGAGCCATACATAAAACACAAAACACACTATGCCCACGGTCAAGTCCGTTAAGTTCGTTTTTATGCGAAGAACCGACAGGGAGAAGCAGAGAGGCGAGAAGAGGCATAATTGTCGCAGGATACGTTAACGGCTAACCCCAAGGCTCATAACCTTTGGAATGCGGGTTCAAATCCCGCTCCTGCAACTAAGCCTTAAAAAGGCTTCATATCCGGGGTTGTAAAGGCTTCGACAGGGTTACAAAAGTGCAGAACTCGCCCGAGTGATGACGCAATCATCAAAACTTAAAATTAAACGCAAACAACAGATGTTTAGCAGCAGCCTAATGGCTGCACCAAAACGTTCCAAGATAATGCTGGTAGGGGCTGAGGTTCAAAAACAAGCGTGTTAGAAGTTCTCTGTATACATAGGAACAGAGTGGTGGGCTAGACTGGACTACAGACGCAAAAACGGCGTAAAGGTTCTGTATGAGTACTAATTCTGGACACGGGTTCGATTCCCGTCAGCTCCATATCCGGCATGGCCGGAAAAATAGAAGGATGGTGTAAGTGGCAGCACGGTGGTCTCCAAAACCACAAATTTGGGTTCAAATCCCAATCTTTCTGCTGCATGGGAAAATCCTGTGCAACATAAGCAACCTTTCAAGTATGTACAACGTGGCAGCAATGCTGCCATGCATGGCTCCGTGGTCTAGCCGGTTAGTGATACGGCCCTTTCAAGGCTGTGACGCGGGTTCAATTCCCGCCGGAGTCATTCTGCCATTGTTTCCATTCTTTTGCGGTGGCAGACTCATAAAAACCTCATAATTATAAAAGAAGCAGGGCTAAGCTGCTTCGTCTCCCATCTGCCATCAGAGCAGCATTGCAGGTGCAGTTCCTGCAGGGAGATTTGTCTGGATGAGAAAGACGTCTGCCGACAATATTAAAGGCGGATAATGCAAGCTGTTTTTGATTCCGGACATTTTGCGCCCGTAGCTCAGTTGGTTAGAGCATCCGGCTCATAACCGGAAGGGCGAAGGCTCGAGTCCTTCCGGGCGCACTATTATCCGGCACTAAAACTGCCTACCGACTGTTTTTGGTGCTGGATAATTTTCGACTGCGGAAAAGCAAAATAATATCTGTATTAAGCTAACTATAACGGCGAATGATGCGGATGTTTGTGCTTATGTGTCAGGTTCCTTCTACAAGTGTAAATGGATTATACATAAGATTACCTGATGCGATTGCCACAGTCTTTGTTCCGGCTATGTTAAGGCTTCCTTCTACAAGCATAGATCAAAACATATTTTTTTAGTGTTGATAATTTCCGGAACATTACAATTCAAAAAGCAGATATGTTATGGCTTCCTTCTTCTTGGACCTTATAAGTTGATTTCAGCTGTAGCGATTACTGCGAAACAGGCCATGGCAGCAGTTCCTTCTATAATATGTTATATCTCATTTGGCTAATTTTGGTCAACCGAGATAGTTTGACGTACTACTGTCAATTCCCAGTTTTTATCAAAGGAGAAATTTATTATGGAAAATTCAGTATTTAACATCATTTTAAGAAGAAAAAACAGAGTGTTCATTAACGATAACGACATTCTTAAATCTCTTTCTGCCGCGACAGGTAAAACGAATAGGCAGATTGTTGCTACAATGAATAAGAACATAGAAGTCTTTGGCTACACAATGTCAGAGGCTCTTTTTGATAAGCTTGTTCACATGAAAGCCAAGAGCCGCGAAGTGGTATACGATGCTCTTATAAGCGGACTTAAGGAAATTACTGGTGCGGATAAGGTATACAATCCAATGTATCCTAACTTCCCTGAGTCTGTTATGAAAAGAAGTGATTTTGAGCTGTATTTCAATGCCATGGTTCATTACTGGTCTTTTGGCACCCTTTTGCCTTATGAAAAGAAAGAGGAGAGAGCACCTCTCTTTAACACTGCAAAGGTTAAGGTGCTTGAGGCAGGTTCATTTGATAACTTAAATGATATTTTTAACAATCTCTGTGCATCAAAGACATCGCTTTCAAAGAGTGATGTTGAAGATATGATTTTTATCCTTAATTCAGCCAAGGTTACTCTGCCGGATGAAATTCCGTTTAAGGAAAATGTGGCATGCATATGCAGACTGCTTGTTGATACCGGTGCTGATACAGATGGTTCTTTATGCGGGAAATATGTAAAGACTGCAACAGATGTACTGCGCCTTGTCACAGCAATGTCTGATGGCGACGTCAGCCTTGCAGAGAATACTAAGTTCAGAAACTTAAAGAGAAGCGAGCGCAGGATTATCATGAATCTACTTGCAGGCTGTGGAAATGTAACTGAGGATATGAGCAGATATGCCGGAAAATGGATCCGTGTCGGCGAAAAACTGCACCCGGGAGAGTTTGCCAAGAATGAGCGCTATACAAAGACTGTTCAGGCATTTGGCGTTATAAGAAATGATGGTAAAATTCAGTCGTTTGCAGGAAAAGTGGATGCAGCTATTGCGTCAGGTGATGTAGTCACTGTTGTTTCTCTGCTTAAGAAACGACCGGGAGAGTTTGCAAGAAGAATTGATTTTCTTCTTCGCACATTTGACAAGGATGCCGACAAAAAGGCTGTTATCATGGGCTTTGCTTCTGTTGCAAAAGATGTATCTTCTACAGTTCTTTTGCAAGTGAGGGAACATTTCATCAATAAGCTTGACGGCAGTGATGACATGAGGGTTTTCTTCCCAAAGGGAAATCTTGCAAGATCATACTATGTCAAGAATAACAAAACAGAAACTGTTTCTGAGGATGCAATGAAAATGGTTATTGCTGTCTGCGAGAGCGCTCTTGTTAATATATATGGAAACAGAGAGTTCCTTGGAAAAGTATATATTGATGAAGCTCTTAAGGATTACACAGTTCCGTTTTCATTAAGGAGTGCAGGCAAGACAATGACTGCCGTTTCAAGGGGCTCTCGCATTGCAATAGATGACAATGCAAAGATTATCAGACCATTCATCTGGTGGACTGATACCAAGGACGATATTGTTGATGTTGATCTGTCAGTAGCAGTTTTTGCTGACGACTGGAACTGTCTTGAACATGTATCATACTCAAATCTCAAGTCAGAAAAGTTTGGAATGTACCATTCAGGTGACATTACAAACGGCGGACCTGTTGACGGAGAGGGCGCTGCTGAGTTTATTGACCTTGACATTGATAAGGCTTTGGCGGCGGGTGCAAGATATGCAGTATTTAATGTGTATAATTTCTTAGATGAGCTCTTTTCAAAGATGGAGCATGCAGCTTTTGGCTTCATGATAAGAGAGAACATGGAAAGTGGTGAAATCTTTGAGCCGTCTACAGTGAAACAGCGCATGGACCTTGCATCAGCAACTACCACATGCATTCCGGTCATCTTTGACCTTAAGAAGAGGGTGTTTATCTGGTGTGACATGGCGCTTACTGCTGACCATGTAAGAGCTGGCTACGGCGGCATCAATGTGGAGAGCAATCTTCCATCAGTGGTTGTTACCTGCAAAGCCATGGTTGATGTTAAAAAGCCTAATCTGTATGATTTGTTTACATTCAATGCTAAGGCAAGGGGAGTCATTACTGACAATCCGGATGAAGCAGACATAAGATTTGGTCTTGATGATAACTGTGATGTGAAGCCAAGTGACATTGATGTCATTGTGGGAAAATATCTGTAGATAGCACAAAAAGGCGGGAAAAATCCCGTCTTTTTTATATGGAAAGCCATTCGCGGGTATTATTTCTGACATACTTATATTAAAAGGAAAGGAAGCGTTTTAAAATGGAAGAACTAATCAGACGCATCAGCAGAGACCATGAGCCATACGAGGTGGATAAGACAGACCCGGTGATGATACAAAGTATGAGTGGCAAGACACTGTCAGAAGATGAGCTTAATCAGCTCGATACAAAAGAGCAGGTGATACTAAATGAGGGAATGCGGCAATTTTTGGATACGCAGGCAGCATGCTTAAATGATATAATTGTAAGAAATGGGTGCTATTTTGAAAGCCGCTTTGCAGGAAACTACAGGATAATCAGAAGAATCATTAAAATGGATGGACAGAGAGTCGCAAATTAATTATCAGTAGGACAAAAGGAGAAAAAACAATGGGACAAAAAAGCCGGTTTAAAAAATTTGATAGGGCTGCCATAAGCCAGAAAGATATTGACAATACATTTCTTGGCAAGCTGCCTGATGGATTAAAAGCCAGGGTTTCAGACAATATAAAAGCACAGAATGCCCAGATGGCTCAGATGTTAAAAGGATTCGCTGAATCATTTAATGGGCTGGATTTTAAGACGGAGCCGCAGGCATCAGACAGGGAGATAGGATACTTCTTCGTGCAGGGCTTTCTGACGATTGATATGAGACTGGATTTTTTCGCAATAGCTAATGATTTTTTCATAAACTGCCCAGGTATCTGCAAAACCTTCAATGAGGAATATTATGACGAAAATCTTGATTTTCTTTACGGCAAAAACGAGGATGATGTTGTGTATTTCCCAAGTGCTGAAGGAGACTGGTTTAAAATAATGATACTTCATTATATATACCGTGTCGCAGTTGACATGAACAATGATTTCTGTAAAAAACAGCTCCTATATTTGTACAGGACATATTATAAGAAAGAATACAATCAGGTAAAACGGTTCTCAGAAATAACATTAAAAGACGTACTAGACATATTAGGAGATACAAATGCCGGTTCCATCGCAAGGATTATTGTAATGGCAGAATTTATGGGTAAGACCGTAAAACCTGAGTATCCGGATGGCAGACTTCTTCAGCTCATGCATAAGGATTTTACAGAACGTACCATAGCTGAACAATACGATTTTTACGAGCCTGTCATTCTTGAAGAATCACTTGACGAAAGCAGAGACCATATGCAGAAAGCTCAGGACATGGCTAAAAAATACATGAAAAAATATAAATCTGTAATAGAGGAACTAAAAGCTTCTGCATCAAAGCTTATGTTCAGGTATTTCGCCTTAAGAGAAAGAAAAGAACTTTCGTGGATTGCAGACAGATGGCATGAAGATGATGGCATAGTTGAAAAATACATAGGATATGCAATAGCACTTGCCATATCAGATCCTGAATATGATTACGGTTTTCTAAATAAAAGTATTTTAGACGAAGAAACTGAAGGATGTATTGCCAAAATGATGTTTATGGCATTTACCTGCTATTTAAGCAATGAATTATTGTGTGCGCAGGTTGCTGAAACGCTTGATACGTCATTTCTGTTTTCAACAGAACCAGATATCGAAGTGCATTATAAAGGTATAGAAATAACAGCAGAAGACAGCAAGGAAACAGATGATGCAGAAGACACTCAGGAAAGCGTACAGGGTGAGGAACTGATTACAGACCTTGAATCGGAGATAAAAGCGCTTAAGTCAAAAATCAAGATGCGGGAAACCGAAATAAGCTCGCTAAGGGAAGAAAATAGAAAAGTAAAAGACCTGCAGGAAGAACTTGAGAGAGAAAAACAGGGGAATGCAGATGATAAAAAAGAGCTGGCAGCATTGCGGACATTTGTGCATGAACTTGATGACGAAGGAAACAAAAGCAGCAGGACAAGCATTGATGAGATGAAAAAGCTGTTAAACTCAAAGAAAGTGACTATAATAGGAGGACATCAGAATCTTGTCAACTATCTGAAGCAGGAATTCCCTAACTGGACATACACGGCAACGGAAGTAAGGTCTGATATTCCATTGTCGAAGCTTTTAAATCAGGATATTACAATCTTCTGCGCCGAACATATCTGCCACGCGTTTTATTACAAATATCTGCATATGGCAAGGAAAAATGACCTTAAAATAGGCTATATACAGGGTTCAAATGTTGAGCAGATAATAACGCAGATATACGGACAGATATAATGGAAGGAAGAAGCGTTCATGGAAATTAACAAAAAGCAGATATTAATTAGGAGGAAAACACATGCAAAAGAGAAGAATTGTTATGGCAGCGGCTGTTGCAGTGCTTGCTGTCGGACTGACTGGATGCGGACTGCTTGACAGTGAGGTTAACGAATTGAATGGGACCATAAAAGGAAATACATATAATGTTTCCTTTTACAGTAATGAAGGCGAAAACTTTATGAACATGAGCGGCGAAAAAATAGACATGTCGTCAAATACTGTAGAAGAGCCTGTTTACACAGACGATGGCTGGGGATATTCGGAGACAATGAGCTCCGTTGTAACAGTAACCATTGATGGAAGCGAAGTAGAAAGCTGTGGAAGCACAATGATTTTCGCAGAGGATGGACTTAAGCCGGAAGTGGATTTTAAAAGCCCGGAACTGATTGAAAGCGCATCAGGCAGTTCAGTCAAGGATTATACATTCATCGCTGGCATTGTCAACAAGGTTAAGAACAATTTTGGAAAGAGCAGGGTGGTTGTAATCCAGTCGCAGCTTGGCGATCCGATATGCGCATACTCAGGTGACGAAGTATATTGGAAAGTTTGCAAAGACCTGCCAAAGACAACAAAGTTAATGATAGACGGAAAAGCTCTGTATATCCACAGAGCTAATTTCCAGATAATTGATAAGGAATTATTGAATTAAGGAGGATTAAACATGAGCATTATAACAGTAGGAAATATGGAACTTGAACTTTTACCAGATGAGGTGGAGCGATTAAGCAGGGAGCATATACAGACGAAAATTGAGAGCCTGCTTATGCATGGAATACAGGAGATTAACCCTGATTTAAGCAGAGAGGCTGTGGAGGTACTGGCGCAAACAATGAAATCATCAGTTATCGCAAAATACGAGACGGCGGCAGACAGGCTGATGCGAGAGTTTGCTGATGAAGCATTGAAGACATACGAATCAGACCTTGAAATGCGCCCATGCACGTTACATATCGAATTTATTGATTATGACGGCGAAGTGCCAGATGACAGACATTTCCAGACGAGAAAAGAGGTTTTTGCCGCGATTGATGAATTTGTGATGAGCGTATACAACAAGAACCCAAACCATACATATACTTTCAGGAAAGTCAATCCGAAGAAGGAGTATGAAATAAGAGAGAAGGGCGAAGCAATTATCAAGATGTATATCAGAGAAGACTAAGAAGATGCGAAATTATATGAACCGGGGGCATATGCTGCTTCCGGTTTTTCCGCAAGAATAAAAAATCATACTCATAACAGATTACAAAGAAAGGATAGGCATAAGCTATGAATATCAAGAGAAGAATAACAGCAATAGGACTGATATGTAGTCTTATGGTACTGATTTTTGGAGGACAAAGCCCTGCAACTGTAATGGCAGATGATACTAAAATAGTAGAAGCTGTTAATCATTCAGGACCTTATTGGAGTAACGGTGGCTCATGGAATAGTTGGAAAAATTGGTATATTAACAAAGGATATACTATCATGGGATCTGGGAAAACAACATTATGGTGGAATAAAAAATATTATGAAGCATGGTGGTTGGGAGTCAAAGATAAAAACGGAAACATGAAATGGGCTTTATTGTTTGATAGTGTTCAAACAACTTCAGGCAATTATATTACTCGATATGATGCATGGATGCCGGTACGCGAGGGAAATGACATAGTCTGGTACTATTTAGATGATGAAGGGCTCACATACACTAATACGTGGTTACATACAAGATGTGTAGATTCAAATTATAAATCTTCAGATAAACATGGTTATTTTTATTTTAACGGAAGTGGCAAGTTACAAACAGGATGGCTTCGGGACAGCAGCGGCGGATGGTACTATTCAGATAGTACAGAGGGCAGCGTAAATCCCGGCATAAGCGAACATGGCGGATTGACTTGGACAATGATAAAAAACCAAACGTCATACGAGAAAGATGGCCTTTATAGTAATGGATTATATTATCTTAACGGCCTGAATGTTGTAACAAACGTGTATAGAATGAACACTAATGGCTCTTATGATTATATAGGAAACACAGTAAACAATATCAAAGTTGGAGATGGCAATGACCAAATAAATCCCCTAAAAGAAAAGACGATAAATGCAGATACAGATTACGTAAATAAACAGATTTATAATTCAAAAGGATTGTTTATTAATGCAAATGCAGAAGGAAGCTGTACTCAGCAACAAAATCTGGCTTTGAAAAATAATAATTATAAACAGATAAAAATCAATGAATTTACATACTATATTGACAGGAAAAAATTTACTTTGACTCAAAATATAAATAGTGATGCAGAAACAACTAAAACATCATCAATATATTTTGAAGGCGCAACAACCATTGAAGATCCATCTGTCAAGGCAGGATATACATTTACTACATGGAATCTACAAGGGAATGGAAGTGAATTGAATGGCAGGACATTTATAATGGGAGATGAGGATGCTATTCTTACTGCACAGTGGAAGTATAATACTATTCATGTTAAGATACCCCAGACTCTTATTGGGGATTCAAAAGGTAACAGTTCATTTCGTGTTAAATGTGACGACTTAAAAGCTGGTAACATCAAAGTGACAGTTCCAAACAGCCTTCTATATAAGCAGGCTGGCAAGACTGACATAACAGCTGCAATAACAGCAAAAAGTGGTAACAATACCATTACACCAACAAATAAGGTTTGTGTATACGATATAGCCACCACTAACGGATTATCAGCCGGATGCTGGCAGGGAAGCTTTAACATAGGACTCACGCTGACAAAAGAATAAAGAAACGCAGATTAAGGGTATAGCTAATGGCTATATCCTTTTTCATTGAAAAAAATATCATACTTATAATGACAAATTTAAAATAAATCACAAAAGAGGATTTTGTGGGGAAAGGAAGAAAAAATGATGAATTTCAGAGATGAATTGAAGAAAATGAGATTCAAAAAGAAACCGCGTGATGGTAAGAAGCATGATCTGTCAACACCGGGCAGGAAGACCGTTTTGTCAGCCGGAGCTGTTCTCATAGCAGGCGGACTGCTTACAGCGGGAATTCTTAATGCAAATACGGGTGCTTATACAAGCAGCTTTTTGTCTGACAACAGCAGTTCGCGTAAAATAACCAACGAGAACTACGACTATAAAATGGCAGACAAGCACCTTATCGTAAAAAGCGCTTCAAGTCTCAAAGAGTCTGACGGATACAAAAAGATTGCTGATGGGCTGTATCTTGTGGACAAGGATAAAGAGCTTGATGGAAGCGTTACAACATATGAGGATGGAGATGTTGTAGTCGCTGATGCTGAGGATGATGAAGTGAATCCTGAAGAAGATGTGGATACAGGTGACAAGACTGAGAATACAGAAATATCAGGCGAGACACCTGATGATAACAATACCGATGTTGGTGATGTAAAAGAAAACGATAAAACTAATGAATCGGCAGAGTTGACTGACAATGAAAATAATGATGAAAGCACCGCTGATAAAGACACAGAAAAAGAAATTGTGCTTAAAACAGATGAGAGTGAGTCAAAAACACCAACATCAGTTACTGAAAGTGCATACAAAGAATCAGAAAAACAACTGAAGGAAGTTGAAAAAATAAACGAATGCTCAAAACTTGATAAATATTTGTCAACATTGACATTCGACAATGATATTAAGATAGCCGTTGTAGACTCGGGAGCGACTGTTGATAGTGACAGAGTTCTTAATGGAGCCAATTTTTCAGCAACGGGAGACAGACTCAGTATTGCAGATGACAACGGACATGGCTCGAAAGTTACAGAATTAATGCTCGAAAACACACCAGACAATGTATCTATATTGCCAGTCAAAGTAGTTGACAGCACAGGACATGGTACGCTACTGTCCTTATATCAAGGTATTGAATATGCAATAGAACAGAAAGTGGATATAATTAACATCTCACTTGCATCAAAGGCAATTGATACAGGATTGATTCAGAAAGCTGTCAATGATGCGAGAAATGCGGGTATTTTAGTAATAGCAGCCGCAGGAAATGACAACTCTGATGTTAAAAACTATGTGCCAGGCAATGTCAACGGCGTTATGACTATTGCTGGTATTGATGAGAATAACAATATAGCCCAATATTCAAATTATGGTAACACGATTAGCTATGCAGCTAACGGCGTTTATAAAGAGTATAAAGGAACATCTTTCGCTGCAGCAAGAGTTTCAGCCGTCGCAGCAATGATAAAAAGCAATAATAAAAATAATGATATTGAAAGTATTCTTGATAGATATGTATACAATCCAAAGATTGACAAAAAGTATATTGGCCGTGGAATGATTACTTTATCAGGAAAAATTACTGCAAATAAAGAAAAAGAGTTAAAAGAAAACGTTCAGGCAAAATTAGACGATTGGGAAAGTATTTCAGACAAAAAGGTGAATGATATTATCAAAGACATGCCTGCTGATGAGATAGCTTTTTTCTGGCAGTCGCTAACCGAAGAAAAGCAGAAAAAACTTTTAGAAAGATGCGCATATCTTAATCAGGATGTTACTATTAGCAACAAAGATGGAGTACAGACAAAATCATTTGCTGAATATTTAAACAGCAATTTTACATTTGACGATACCGCGACAGCTGGTTGGGAACAGCAGACCATGTGGGATCAAAGCCGTGGATATTTCTGGTGCTGGGTAGATTATAGTGGCGCAAAGTGCTGGTATAAAATAGATGTGTCATTATCAAGAACAGACTCTATAAATGGTAATATGACATTTGCTTCTAGTTTTTATTCTGGTACAAACGTTGCAACTATAAGCTGCGCAAATGGACAGACTAATGGTCATAATTATGCAGGTGGCACGACTGTAACGGCAACGCCTAAGACGGGATATTTTATAAAAAACGGTGGTAATTATGGCTCTGGTGCTGTATCGACATGGTGTAACATAGGATGTTTAACAAACGCAGGATTTACATGTTCAAACAATGCATATCATAATTGGAAGACACGTCCGTGGAATAGTGATTCAGATATTAAATTTGTCGGAGCGCCGGGACTTCATGCAGAATTTGATGTCGGAGATGCCAAAAATGCAACATGTACAGTCAATATGGATCCTACTTTAAGCGGAAAGGTCATCAACGGCGGAGGCGGACGAAAAGATTTTACATTTGATGTATATAGTGGCAGCAATAAAATAAAAGATCGGGTTTACGATTTTAATGAAGATGTAGAGTATGGTTCTCATTTGTATATTAAAAGTGTAAGTGCACCAACAGGCTACCATATTACAGGTGACGATAAGGGTACTTACAACTTGGGAGTAATAAAAGAAAATAAAACAGGAAGCAAGACGATATACAAACCAAATATAGAGCCAAATACATACAATGTGGCTTATGAACAGAATAAACCATCGGACAAAATGCTTGATTACTACAAACCGTATGGTTCTACTGCAACAACAAAAGGCTGCACATATGGTGTTACGAACTACATTAGTTCATGCGGATATACCATGCCGGGTTATTCATTTAAAAACTGGAATACGGCTTCAAATGGCAGTGGAAAAACATACAATCCCGGGGATTCATTCACGGCTCTTACAAGTACAAACGGTGAAACAGTACATCTTTATGCTCAATGGACAAAGAACAGCTACACAACACACTTTGATCTGAATGGCGGTTCGGGCTATGCTCCTGACCAGACTGTTGCATATGGCGAAAATGTATCTCTTCCTATGGATGGATTTTCCAAGGAAGGTAAAACATTTATCGGATGGTCTTTAACTGCAAATGACATTGGTTCAACAGTACAGTCATTAAGGTCTGGCTTTTCATATGTCAATATGTATAAGACGGAGACAAAATACTTTGACTCTCCGCAGGATGTAACACTCCATGCGATGTACTCAATTCCTGTATCGGATGTAAAATCTGTACAGTTGCGCGTGTTGCAGAAGAATGGCCCACAGATGGATGTTAAGTCTATTTCAGATGTTAGCTTCCACAAGGACGGAGAAGCCTTCTACTCATTTATAGGAGCTTACAAACTTGTTCAAATGTTAAACTCTTCAGGCGGATATTATCAGGCTTACAACAACTATTATTGTAATCTTGGAGCCGACATTATAGCAACAGACAATGCTGGAAATGTTGGAACTATCTGGAGGCTTGAACTTAATGGTGCAAACAATCCTGATCCGCCAGCACCTGAATACAGAACAGTTAAAACAGATCACTATATGTACAAGTATAAACTGGCAAGAAACAATAGTGGATTTGAATACTACGATACGACTGACGGCCAGCAGGTTCTCAAAGGAACAAGTTATGAGGCAGGTTTCCTGAATGAAAAGTCGAATCCAAGGATTCCTGACGGATATGAACCGGTGCGCATGACTGTTAAGTTTCAGGATGTTCAGGGAGCTTCAGAAAGTGATATTATGAACAAATATAACGGCGATAATGATGTTGATAATATATCTATAACTGAAAACACCTTCTATTCTGCATACTACATGCCGAAACAGTACAAAGTACATTTTAAGACTGCTTCAAATGAGTCTTTTATCAAAAACAAAAACGCTGATAACAGAAATTCAAAGTCATATCTGTATACAAACAATGAAATGCCTACAATGAACATTCATTATACAGAAGCCTTTGAAGAACTTCCATCAGCATCAAAAACCGGACACACATTCACAGGATGGTTTGTACTTGATGAAAATGGAAATGATACAGGCGTACAGATTAAGAAAGATGAACCTTTTAATTATACCCGTGATATAACTGTAGTCCCTCACTGGGAAATTAACAGTTATAAGATTACTTATGACGCAGCAACAAACGGCGGCGTACTGTCAGGAAAGTCGTCTGAGTCGGTGCAGTATAATTCAAAAGTAAATATAGACACAAATAACTACAGTGCAGCAAAAGACGGTTTTAAATTCCTCGGATGGAACACCAATCCAAAAGCTACAGAAGTCAAGAGCGGCGTCTTTGAGGACGGCGCAAAAGTGCTTAATAACGGCAGGATGCCTGATAAAGACATAACGGTTTATGCAATATACAGCCGTACTGTCACAGCAAAATTCTACAGTGCTTATTCGCAGGGAGAGCCTTATGAAATCGCACCTTCAGGAACACTTACTGACACTATCAGCGTGACATACTACAATACTGATACATCAGGCGAAATTACAGCTCCAAAGTCAAAACAGGGAAACCTCGACTGGACATTCTGTGGATGGTCTACAGAGAACAACTGGAATTCACCTATTGCAATAGTGGCCGACAATAAGATAAGTATCAGCAAAGACACAGACTTTTATGGGCTGTACCAGAAAAATGTAACACTGAGTTACGAAAGCAACTGCGATGCGTCAGTTGACCCAATGACAGGAACAGCTTATTTTAATGCAGCTCCCGATGGAAAACAGGGTGACTATAAAAAGAATTTTGAAGGAAATCTTGACAGCTCACTGCAGAGCAATGAAGCAAACAGTTTCGTTGGCTGGGTACAGACGTTCCCGCAGACAAACTGTGCTGTATGCGGAAACCCTACAAAGGACAGTATCATAGGTACAATCGACACAAGCGTTAACGGCTGTAAATGTAAGTGTTTCTATCCAAACAGCGGATATAAGAACAAGCGTCAGGATGGATGTACATGTTGCTTTATGGCAAATGATGCATTCAGCATTGACCGTGATACAACTGTTGCTGCAAGATGGGATGCATATCCAACAATCAGTGCAAAGGATACTTATATCTCAGTTCAAGAAAAGAATGATTTTGAGAAAAAACTCCTTGACTCAGCGGAGTCAATTGATAACGAGGATGTTACAACACCAATAGTTATACAGAATAAGGATGAGATTAAGAAAATCATAAACGGCACTGATGAAAATGTTGATGTGACAGTTATTTACAAAACAACTGATTCATATGGAAACATTACAACAGAGAGCAAGATGCTTCATGTCATAAACACGGCATCAAAAGAAGCTGCAAACACATCATATGCAAGATTCATCAATACAAAAGCAAAGAACGCTTCTTACAATATGGGTGGACTTGAAGAAAATTCACTATGGCTCACAAAACAGTCATACAAAGATACGTTAAACACAGCTCTTTCAAATGCTGATAGCGTAAAGGGTAAAAAGATGGATACCGCTAATTCATATCTTCTTGGAAATGGAAAGGCATACAAGCCACAGTACGTACTTAAATACACAAACAGTGATATAAAGGCAATAAAGAAATATCTGAAAAATAACGGATATGGAAAATTCCAGTCATCTACTGACATGGACAAAGGAAGCAGTATATTAAAGGACTACTTCAAGACATATGTTGAAGCATACGAAGAATAATTTTTTTTGTATCACACAATTAGCAGGAGACCGTTCGCGGTCTTCTGTTTTTTTGAGTGAATAAAAAAAGATTAGTCATATTTGTCAGTGGAATGAAATGAGGTTTGTGAATTATTATATGTACTATCAAATTATAAATTGATAGTAAATTAGTGCTATACTCCTACGCATAAATATGCTATACTATATGTAGTGTTTTTTTTAAAGACAAATTCAGATATATGCCCGAAAAAGAAAAAAATCTTATATAGAAGGCCATTCGCAAAAATGAAATCTAACATACTATATATGTAAAAAAGGAACAGATTTTAGTTCCATGAAACACAGATCAGATTGAAGAGAAGGAGAAATATCAATGAAAAAGAAAATTTTAATGGCCCTCCTGTGTGGAACAATGACAGCGTCATTATTCACAGGCTGCGGCAAGTCTGACAGTATAGAGCAGACAAAGGACAAAATGAAAGTTGAGGCAGGTGACACCTTCAATTTCAAGGTATCAGACTACTTCAAGCACTCAAACGGAGACGCTATCGGCGATGATGAGTACAAGCTCGATGCGACAGCGGTAAACACTGACAAGGTAGGAGAGTACACCGTAAAGGTTACATTCGGCACAGGTAATGATGCAAAGGATTACAAAGTGAAGGTAGCTGTGCAGGATACCGTTGCGCCAGAAATCAAGGCAAAGGGAGATGTCGCAAACAGTGGATATACATATGTCAATGACATGAGCACAGACATGTCACAGTATGTCGATGCAACAGACATCACAGACCTTAAGTATTCCACAAAGGCTGAGAAACTCGGAGACCTTGCCGAGGTAAACGACCAGTCAATTGCAGGCTATCTTGAGCAGGTGAAGACTGTAAATGACGCAGAAGCCGCAAAGCAGTCTGAAGCTTCAAAAAAGAGTGACAAAAAAGAGGACAAGAAGGCTGATAAAAAGGATGCAACAGAGAAAACCGACGGCACCGAAAAGGCTGACGGTACTGAAAGCGCAGCCCAGACAGCAGATGACCTCAAAAACATGGGCGAGGGCTTCTATCTTACAACAGTAACAGCCACAGATGCAGGTGGCAATACAGCAGATGTGTCGTTTCTTGTAATCTGCGACAAGACAGCGCCTGTTATATCATACAACGGACAGCAGCTTGCTGACGGAAGCACAATAGAGCTTGAGAAAGATATAAATGACGCATCAGAGGTAGTTTTTGATGTAACAGACAACACCCGTGGAAAGCTGGCAGACGGCGACTATACCAAGACGCTCGATAAGAGTAATGGCTACAGCTTCAAGATTGACGCAGGGGATTCTGCAGGAAACCAGACTTCAATCAGCGTGAACGGAAGCGTGAAGAAACAGGAGGTGGCTGAGAACAGCAGCTCTGGTTCAAACAGCTCTGCTAACAAGGGAAGCGGAAAGAACAACGGTGGTTCAAAGAAGAATAACACTTCATCAGGAAAGAAGCACAACAGCAGCTCATCAGGTGGCAGTTCTGCACCTGCAAGCAATCCGGAAAACGGAGATAATACCGTGAGCGAGCCTGCTAATAATAATGTGCAGTATGGAGTGATTCAGTGGGATAGCAGAGGCGCTTATAAGGCTTGTTACAAGACGGAATCGGAAGCTAATGCAGCAGCTGATGCGTTTGTAAAAAACAAATTAGGAAGCTCATATACAGGCAATTGGGACGGCGGTGGCTGGGAGCATGGCGTTTATTATGTTAGTGGCATAACTGCAAGAATTGATAATGAAAATGCCAATGTCATTTACGATATGCGTCCAAATGTCGCCAAAGCGGTCAGTGGCTCAATCTTTAACGAATCTACATGGGAATGGGAAGATGCTAAAGATATAAGTTGGTAAAAGCAGTAAATGCTATAGAGGATAAGACATCTCTTTTTGGGATGTCTTATTTTTTTAAAAGAAAAAATCATACTTATACCGTAAGTAAAATTTACAAATATCTAAGAAAGGAGGATTTTTATGCTAAGTAGGTTAAAAAAGATTGCAAAACGTGCGGGAGCAATTATCGTAGCAGGAATAGTTACATTAACTGTTTTGCCAGTAATTCCTGTACAAGCGGCCGAAACCAAAAATTACCATTTGTATCAAAATGCTAAGCAAGTGTATGATTCTATTTCGGAAACAAGAAAAATTTACACGACACCAGATAACTCAGAGTTATTCTGGGTGACAAAGAGCAACAAGGCATCAAGCTCATCTCATCTGAAATACAGAACTCTTGGCTGGAGACTTGTTATATCGGGAAGCGGGTATTCGCAGAAATGTGACCTGATACTCAACAACACAATCAAAAGGCCAGCAGGAGCATTAGGAGAGTATGAGAGTGGTGGTTACTATTATATTCTGTATACCATAGACTTAAAGACGGTCTATAACAGAATGTGTGCCCAGAACAGCAGTATAGCAGCAGCGATATACGGCGGTTCATCATATCATATTGTGGCACATCCGATAATGACAAAAGTACCGGCAAACAGCAGCCCAAGCGGATCGCTTACAGGAGAAAACTCAAACGGAACTGTTAACGCAAGTGGTTTTGTATGTTTCATGGATGAAAATGGTGGCTACAACGCATTGAAGAATTGCGCTTCATGGAGTTCAGCTTCGTATGATGCGTTTAGTGATTTCCATTCTGGAAGAAATTGTGATATAAGCGCAATGAAATACAATGTCCGATATAGGATTGTGGATGGAAATGGCAATGCTGTTGAGAACACTTCTTTGTCTAGCGGTTTGAAAACAAATTCAGGCGGAGGTGTCGTTAATTCGAGGGGATCTGCGTATTCGCAGAATGTAACATCATTCGCTCCAATAAGCGCATTAAATGTTGCAATTACAAAACCTGGCTACACTCTTGAAACAGTATGGAAAAAATCCGGAACAAACTATGCAGTTGGTTTTGGCGGACAGATTACATCCTATGCGATAGGCGGCAACACAACCCTTGTAGCAAAGGTAACACCAAACACATATTATGTTGACTACTATAAGGATGGAAATGTTATCATGCGCCAGACATGTACTTATGACAAGAACTTCAGTACGTATGACGGCACATCTGTTTCGTGGGACAATTATGTATTCAAGAACTGGAATACACAGGAAAATGGAAAAGGAACAATATATAACTCAAAGCAGACAGTTAAAAATCTGACGACCGTTCCAGGCGGAGTGGTTAAGCTTTATGCACAGAAAGAGCCGAAGGAATATGAAGTAACACTGAATCCTGTTGGAGGAAGTGGCGGCACAGATAAGGTATATGAGAAATATGGTATCAGATACACAGCTCAGAGTGAAAAAGTTGTAAATAATCCGGCATCAATAAGTGCTGTAACTTCACCAAAGAAATTTGGTTATGATTTTACCGGATATTTCACATCGGCTAATGGTGAAGGAAACAAGTTTGCAGATGGCGTAAACCCGTTAATGCAGACACCTAATGCAAACCACACGGTTGCTATCACAAAAGATACAGTAATGTTTAATGCAAAAAACACACATACTGTATATGCGAATTATACACCGCGTACACCGGTCATCAGTTTTAACAAGCAGGGCGGTTTAGGTGGCTCAGATTCAACAACAGCTACATTCGGCAGTGACCTGCCACTTGTTGACAACAACAAAAATTCTTTGTCAGCACCGTCAAAAGAAGGCTGGTCATTTAAGGGCTACTATACAGAGCCTGATGGCAGAGGAACAATGTTTTACAACGAATCTATGGGTGCAACAAAGACCTGTGATTTTGAAGACAACCTGACTGTATATGCCTACTGGGTGGACAATATTCCGCCAACAGTAACTGTCGTGCCAACTACAAACGGATGGACAAATCAGGCTATAAACATCACCATACGAATGCGTGACACAGGAAGCGGACTTAAAAAATCTGGCTGTGTTATCAAGATGGACGGCAAAGAAATTGGCTGGAACCGATGGTTTAGTGACGGATGCACAGACGAAGTTGTTACAACCATCACATGTACGACAGAGGGCATTCACAAGTATGAAGCTATTGCCACTGATATGTGGGGCAATGTAAGTTCTGCAATGACCGTTGTATATTATGATATTACGGCGCCAAAAGGAAGTGTTCATGCTTACGGCCCGGGAGTTTCAGAAAGAATACCGATGACATATCTTAATAATAGCTCAGTATGGTACATCCGAGATGGAAAAGTTACAGACTACAATGTAAAATATGACTAGGACGGAAACACAAAAATCAGATATCTGACGAGATTAAGCATGGCGCAAGCCGTGCTTTTTTCGTTTATGGAAGAAAAATATATGATAGATAATCAATATCCAGCAAATGATGTGTATGCCATATGGAAACCTATTTCATGGACAGTGAAATATGATGCCAACGGTGGCAGCGACACAATGGCTGATACAACACATACCTATAATGCACATATTCCTATCTCAAATAACCAATTCAACAAAGCCGGTTATACATTTGATGGCTGGCAGGCAAGTCGTATAAGAAACGGAAAAATCGAATGGCTATGCAGCAATACGGACAATTCATGGATAAGTGGTGGCGAATGGTATGAAAAAGATAAAATACCTTCCAATAGAAAGATATTTCATTGGTCAGCTTCTGAACATTCGTCATGGACGACTTATATAGATGGCGATGTAATTACGCTGCATGCACAGTGGGAACCAAATATATATAAAAATAGATTTTGGCATTTTGTACAAGGGTTTAAAAATTCTGAAGGCAATAGCACTAATAAAAAGGCATACAAAGTAAAAGAAGATTCTTCAGTATCATTTACGTATGGGCAAAGCTATATAATAGATGCATCATATGCAACTCAAATTCCTGATGGATATTATCTTGGTTCTTCTTTTGGTTCTAGCTGGCATGCTGGGACTAATGGTATATGGGAACCGGGAGATTGGCTGAATTATAAAATGGGGACAACGATCTTGCAGGCAGCTGGCAGTATGTTTTTCGAATACGATTATTATCCATATGAATATACAATCACCTACAACCTGAACGTTGGCACAAATAACAGCTCAAATCCGTCAACATACAATGTGCTTTACGGAATAAGCCTTAAAGCTCCGACAAGAGCAGGTTACACATTCACAGGCTGGTATGATAAAAACGGTAATAAAGTGACAGGCATAAACGAAGGATGTAATGCAACATTCGGCAGCACCGACGATTTGTATGCAAAACTTGCTACAAGGACTACTGGTAACAGGACTCTTACAGCACACTGGTCATACAATCCAATAAGCGTTAAGGTACCACAAGTGTTGACTGGCGATCACACTGGCAAATCACAATTCAGGGTTAAGTGTGATGACTTTAAAGTTGGTAGCATTGAAATAACAGTACCAAACAGCTTTCCATATAAGCAGACTGGCAAAGCTGATGTAACAGCTACAATTACAGCAAAAAGTGGTAACAATACTATTACACCAACGAACAAAGTTTGTGTATATAATATAACCACCACCAACGGATTATCAGCAGGATGCTGGCAGGGAAGCTTTAATATTGGACTCACGCTGACAAAAGAATAAGACATAATTTAAGGGTATAGTTAATAGCTATGCCCTTATTTTGTCCACGAAATGAAAATCAATATAAAAAACGCGTGAAAAACTTTCGTAATTCACACGCCTTTTTTAAATTTATAATTTTATGCTTTTTTCTCTAACTTCTTCCATGGTGCTTCCGTGTATAAATTGATTTTTTTCGTTATCTGACAAAGCGGCAACTGAACAGCCTTTTTGAAGAGCTAGTTTTGTTAACCCGCGATAATCAATGTCGAAATTAGGTATTTCGCTAATTTTGTATACGTGTGGTTTAGATAATGTCGTCTCTCCAATCATAGTTATACACCTCCTGTATTTAATATACATTTTAAAGGGTATTTGTGAAAAAAGCAATCTGTTCCATAAATACACATTAGCATAAAACAGCTTCATTTGGTTCGATTTTTGCCAAAATCATACTCATTTAATACAAATCACGTCAAAAACGTATTCATTTTTCACGATTTATGCCAAAAATGGTATCATTTTTATGCCTTGAAAGCAATGTACAGTCAGTTTATAATCCAAGTAAGGTATTTAGCAGTTGTAATATATTTTAGAATGGGGATGAAAATTTCAGGAAGAAGGTGGAACATGATTTATCTAACAGGCGATACACACAATGATTTTTCAAAGTTGTCAAACAAATCCTTGAAAAAACACAATTTAAAGCTTACAGAGGATGATTATATAATTGTTGCCGGTGACTTTGGACTTTGCTGGGCGCACGATAAAACCTTTGACTGGAACTGTAAATGGTTTGCCGAGAGGTCTTTCACAACGCTCTGGGTTCAGGGGAATCACGAAAACTATGACATGATTGCAGAATATCCACTGGAAGAATGGCATGGTGGTCTGGTACGCCATATCGTAAGAGATAAAGTCATTCTGCTTGAGCGTGGACAGATATTTAAAATTGATGGACATACATTCTTTACTTTTGGTGGTGCAGCTTCACATGATATTCCAGGCAGTGCTCTTGACCGAAATGATCCGAAATTCGAAATAAAGCTTAAGGAACGCCGCAGAGACTGGATTCCGTATCGCATAATCGGCGAATCATGGTGGCCGCAGGAAATTCCGACGGAACAGGAGATGCAGACAGGGATTGATAATCTTGCAAAAGCAGACTTTACTGTTGATTATGTAATAACCCACTGCTGTGCCACTGACTTGCAGACGGCCATCGTGCATTATCTCAACAAACCAAGCAAGGCAGATGTGCTGACAGATTATTTTCAGGCTTTGGAAGGGAAGCTGCATTATAAACACTGGTATTTCGGACATTATCACTACTATTTGCAGACAGATGAAAAGCACACGGTATTGTATAATGATATAATTAAACTTGAATAAGGAGAAACTGATATGAACTATTATATAAGTGACCTGCATCTGTTTCACGAAGCATCAATTCGCTTTGATAACAGGCCATTTGGCTCTTTGGATGAGATGCATGAGGCAGTTGTCAGCCGATGGAACAATAAAATAAACAATGGAGATACAGTATACATCCTCGGTGACATGAGTATGCGCGGAAGGAAAGAAGACCTCATATCGCTTGTTGCTACATTAAAAGGTAAAAAAATTCTTGTTAAAGGCAACCATGATGATGTGTCAGATTACAGATATAAGCAGCTCTTTTATGATGTATGCGATTACAGAGAGATACATGACTCATACGGTGGTAAGAATTATGACCTTGTACTGTGTCATTATCCTATATTTTCATGGAAAGGCATGAACAGAGGCACAATCCTGTTATACGGTCATACTCGCAACAGTGCAGAGGACGTATATTTTCAAAAGTGTCTGGCAGGAATGGAAGAAAATGACTGTCGCCATGTAGGTGATAAGTCAATTCAGGCATACAATGTGGGCTGTATGAAGCCATGGATTGACTATGAACCAAGAAGTTTGAAAGAGATTGCAGAATTTAACAGCTTGTAATTGAGAAGAACATCACAATCTGTTATAATACCTTCATAATCGAATAGGGAAAGAGTCGGGTGTGATTTTTCGGTTGCCCCTAGTACAGAAGGACATGCGGTTTATGTCTGGATGGAAAGGAGGAGTGGTAATTATGAACACAATGGAAGTATTAACTCTGTTGCTTGTAATCTTTGCTGCACTGGCATACATAGACGGACATAATAATAAAAGAAAATAGCACCCCTCTGGCCAAAGAATGGTGCTATTTTACAATAATACTTAACTGAGGCAATCGGAAGTTTTATATCCGATCAACTCTTTCTTTATCTCGATTATAATATAAGACGGCTGATTTTTCAACCGTCTTTTTTTTATAATACAAAATCGACTTCTGTCTATGATGATACTTGACCGGCTGCACACACAAAACTTATAATTATTTGCATAAAAAGAAGAATTTGGAGAAAACAGATGAAGAAAAGTTTTAACGAGGAGCAGATAAGAGAATTCATTTTTCACTTTTTTTCTGAAAAATTTTTTTTAGTTACGACGAGAGAGGTAGAAAAGAAAACCAGCAGTAGTAAATAGACAAAATTATCTATTCGCATAATTTCAATTATGCGAATAACGAGATACTTTAAATACTACATATGGGGTTCTTGGCTTAATTTAGTCCTATATATGGTATATTGTAAATCATTACACGCTACATGTTGTATTGTAAAAAATGGTATTTCTTGTTATAATTATTTTATAAAAACAGATTACATTTACGGAGGAAATTATATGGCCCGCGAATATAAAGACCAGAAAAATGCTGAAACTGAAGCAAAGATATACAATTTAAAACTGATGCTGCCTGATTTCTGTGCAGGTTATATCAGGTCAATAGCTGGTTATACAAAGCCTTTGACACAGTTAGCTTACTTACAGCGTATACAGTTTTTCTTAACGTGGTTGCTCGATTACAATGTTTATTTTAACAAGAAATATGATTCAATTGAGCAGTTTACAATTCAGGATTTAGACAAGCTTAAAAAGGCTGATTTTGAGGAATTTCTAAATCACATACAGAAATATGGCGCAGTTTTAAAGGAAGAACTTGATGCCAGAATGCAGACCGGTAAATATATTGTGCCATCAAAGTCATCTACTAGAAACAATTACTTAAGCGCTCTCCGTTCTCTATACAATTATTTTCTTGAGAATGACATTGTAGACAAGGCTCCTGTGCTTAAAATTAGACAGAAAAAGGTTGACAAAACCATCCCTATTGCGCTTACAGACAGACAGGCTGAGTCAATATATGACACAATTCTTGGCGGTTCAGAACAAATCAGTGCAAGGCAGGAAGCTTCAAGGATAATTACGTCAGCAAGAGATCTTGCCATCTACACTCTCGCACTGCATACCGGAATACGTGTATCAGAGCTTGTTTCTCTTGATGTACATGATATTAATACTGATGAACATTGTTTCAAAATTATCAGAAAACGTGGAAATGAAGATATTGTTTACTTTGACAATACAACTGAGAATGTACTGTTGGATTGGCTCGATGTACGTAAAAATATGAAGGAAACACTTGGTATTGCAGATGATGAAGATGCTCTGTTTGTATCAACGAAAGGCGTAAAGAAAGGCACAAGATTATCTGTACGAAGTGTTGAAATAATGGTGAAAAAGTATGCGCAAATTGCAGTTCCTGAAGTAACAAACTTCCATGCGCATTCTCTCAGAAGCTCATGTGCCACCAGCATATATGATAAAAGCCTTGATTTAGTATATACTCAGAGCGTACTGGGGCATGCAAATATCAGTACTACCATGAGATATGTAAAGAATGATGAAAAGAAGAAGAAAGAAAATAGAACGCTTCTGGACAAAGATAAAAATGAGTAGAAATACAGCGGCATCACAGTCAGGATGCCGCTTTTCCATTGTCTATTGTACATGTTGTATATATTATGTATATTATATATGTTGTATAAGTTGTCCATTTTAATTGTGCTCAATGTCTCTTCGCTACTTTTTTGCTTCTCTTCTACTCTATTTCATCCAGATTATCATCCAGATTATATAATTTCTTAAGATACTCATGCAGCTTATTTTTTTTCTCATCCGAAAGTCTGTAAATCATATTCATCTCATCCGGTCTGCACAGAAACAAAAAATTATAATAGACATCTTTTTGAAGCATATATTCACTTTTCCCATATGTAGCTTTAACAATCGTCTTTAAAAACAGCTCTCCACTCTTTGTTTTTGCTGCAGGATAAAACTTTATTTTTTCGTGTATCATTCTGTCAAATACACCAGCATAATGAAGATTTAGATCATGGCACTTCAAATAAGCCTCCATCCTTGCCAGTCGGTCTTCTTTTGCAAAGCACCATATATCTACGTCTTCAAATGGATACAACATCACTTTCATTATATTTCTTCCTCCTCATGTTTCAACCATTGACTCACTGCTATTTCTACTTCTCCTCTTTCAGCTATCTTTCACGACTAAATCAGCATTTTAAATACTATATTTTTGTAAAAGTATTATTGCAGAAAATCAGCTTCCATATAAGACGCGATTCGCGTTTTTATATAGAAAGGCAATTTCATACATAATTTCTATCATACTCTATATAAAGAAAAAAGACGGCAATCAGCATAAGATACTACATTTAAGAGGCGCTCTATGGAACTTAACCTATTCAACGATACATGGGTATGTGTAGTCATAAGTAAACTGGAAGGAATATATCTGCTCAGGCATATCATTTATGATATTTCCGAGAATGAAGACATAGAGAGTGTAAAGGAGAAATATTACAAAGATTATTATAAGACAGAAACAGATGAGTTTCACATCTGTAAAAACAAAACAGAGTTAAATCAAACATTAAAGAGATACAATGTAGGTTGAAAAGGGACTAATTGTTAAGTAATTAAAAACATAGAAGTAAAACAATTACAGATAACACAATGTCAGCAATCATGGTACTTATTAATGATGACACGAGGGAACAACCCATCAGAAAATGGCACCATGTACAAATCATAAATTTCTCAAGGAATACTGTAAACAGGAGCCATCGTTTGCAGACGTACTTAAAAACGAATTCGACATTTAATTATAAGGAGATGCACCATGGAACTTAATTTATTCAACGATACGTGGGTATTTGATGACAAATATTTCATTATCTGCGGACCGAGCTGCTACGAAGTTCACAAGATGGATAAGAACAGCACCAATGTATATGAAAGCGAAGCATTCATTGACTGTCTCAGATATGTATGGAACGAAATTCAAGGAAAAGAATAAGCATGATGATAATCATATTTGCATTTATTATCGCTCTGCTTGCTGTTAACTTTCCAATGGCAGCAAGCCTTATAATGCATTAAAAAACAGCTATAGCTATTTTATTGGTATCGACACTATTGTTACTACTGTTGTTACTGTTGCTACACTAATATTTGTCGCAAAAACGTTCTTTTAAAGGAGAAATCATGAGTAAACACAAATCAATACCCACAGCAACGCGCAAAAAGCTGTATGAAAAATACAATCACAGATGTGCTTACTGTGGATGCGAACTGGAATACAAAGATATGCAGATAGACCATGTCGAAAGCGTTTATCGCAATAATGATATTGCACAGGCAATGTCGGAAAAAGAAATGTATGATGAGAACAATCTCCTGCCCGCGTGCAGGCAGTGTAATTTCTACAAGTCTACATTCACCATTGAACAGTTCAGACAGAGACTAAAAGATGTCATGATGCCTAATCTGCAAAAAGATTTCCGCTACAGACTGGCAGTTAAATATGGACTGATTGAGGAGACAAATAAAAGTATCATATTTTATTATGAGACATTGAGATCTTGAAGAAAAAGCTAAATTAGCCAAATGCAATCTTGAAGAAAAGGAGAAAGACAATGAAAGTCAGAGAATTGCTTAAAAGCCTACAAAGCCGGACAGAAATACACATTACCGCCAGTCCATACACAGGCGATGAGTTTATATGCGAAAATCCACAACAGGCAATTATCAATTATGGCCATGAATCCATCAAAAACTGGTTTGTAATGGATAGCACGATATACATTAACCTGGAGGAATAAAATTGAAGATTATAAAAACACCTGCCGAAATAGATACCCGGCTAAAGTCATTCGTTGTTGTTGCAGATTCTGAAACAGCTATGAAAAATAGTATTGATATTGTCAGAGAATATGGATATGAAATAAAAATACTAGATTTTTGGCACAAAGATATTTCATGTCACTATAATCCGTTTAAGTACGTTCATTCTGATCAAGATGTCTATGAAATGGCAGACTGTATATTTAAAGACATCAAAGGTATTGGCGGCATGGCGGAAAGACAAATGTTTATATGCATGATTTTATACCTCAGAAGAATCCATTCACCAGAAAAACTGACCTTTGCAGATGTGATAAATCTGCCGTACAAAGAGATCAAAATTAATGGATTCCAATGCTTTGATACTTTGAATGGAAATGGCGATGAAGCTTTTACAAAAGCATATTACAGGCTAAAAGACCTTTGCCCTGCGAACCGCATACAGGGCACTGCAATATCGCTCAGTGTGAAAATATGTTTAGCCGTTCCATTTCTTGATAATATTTTTGCGGATGATACTCTCGGTTTAAATGACAAATCTATTAAGCATGAAAAAACAGCAATATTTTTGCCTGATTATGATGATGACATAACATTTAGAGATTTTTATAGATTAGCCGCCATGCAGTTAGAAAAAATTAGCCAGGAGGAATAGCAAAAGCGAAAGGAGAATGAAATATATGAAGAAAAAGAAAATCACACTGCTGGCAGTTGTATTAGCTACTGCTGCTATGTTTACAGGATGTACAATCGAGGATGAATATGTTCCAGTTGATACAGAGGTACAAGTTATGGAGATAAATGATATGGGAGTACCGTCATTATCACAGACACTAGACATTCCTGATGAAGATTTCAAACTGGTCTGTGAGTACGGCACCAATGGATATGACCTCGACAACTGGCGCGTAACGGATCCAAAACAGATAAGCATGAAAGTGCATACACAGGGACTTCCTGATGGATATGATATAGTAATTGACCATGTTCATACTGACATATCGCTGTTATCAACATCGCCTCAGATTAACGGCATTAATCAGGACAGTATGGATGATACATTTCATGGCTAGACTCAGGATGGCTTTGCTATTTCAAATGACACCGAATACTACAATGTATTCGCAATCGAGGGTTACACAAGCCAGTTCTATGAATTATGGGGATATGCATTTGGTTCATATGGAAGCTTATCTTCATCATATGAAAGGCTGACAGAAAACAATATCATACAGGTTGGCACATATGGTGAGAAAATCAGCGTTGTGTATGATATATCAATTAAAAAACCCGGCAGTGACAAGTATTATACAAAATCAGTTATGAGTACATTATGCGTTCCTGTGTCGCAGAAACTTAATAAAAAAGACGTTATAACAGGAAAACCTGTAGAGTAATCATTCACCAATACCCACAGGCAAGCCTGTGGGTTGTGCAACAAATAACATTATTGTCAGGAGTAATATTATGCATATATACTTATACATTAGCGCAGTATTGTTTTTCATATTGATTCCCATACTGTTCGCTCTGCTGCTGTGGGCGATTTATGACCGAAAGATTCGGCATATATACATATTCGGTACATTGTCAGTGCTTGTATTTGTTGTCAGCTTTGCATTTTTTGCAAAATATTTCACGGAGGGACTTTAGAATGAAGAATGTCAAAGTAATATTCAATGACACAGATTACGAGCTGGTTAAAAAAGCGTGTCAACAATATGATAAGCTGGTAAAAGATTATCAGTTTAAAAGCGCTATATTAGAATTATCATTCCTTATAGCAATAGTCATCAGCGGATATATTGCCATATTTAATCTGCTGTTACAGACAATGTTTTCTTTTATGGGTTCAACGATATTATTCAGTACTGTTGCTCTGTCCATAATATTAGTTGCATTATCAATAGTATACAGCAAAAAGAATAAAAGAATTAATCCATATTTGACAAATTGTTTCAACGTGAAACGTAACATGGAAGAAATTAAAAAAGAAAATAATGAAATACACTTTGGTATAGATATGCTGAACAATGGACTATTTTATGATGTCTATAACCCGGATTACGAATATCGAAGACACATGTTATCAGTTGCCAATGAAATTCCAGATACAAACAATATTGTTTTAAAACTCAAAGAAACTGTAGACAAACATGGTTTTGTCAGCTATGTCTGGCAGGCAGAAAGCGAGGGATGTTAGATGAAAAATGTTAGATTTGAGTTCACAGATGCAGATTACGAGCTGGTCACAAAGGCGTATAAGCAATACGAAAAATTAGCAAAAGATTATGACCATAAAGACTTTTTGTTTGAACTGTTAATCTTTGCTACAATACCTATTGGTTTTCTTGTATTTTCATTAGCACAGCGTATTATAAACGCCAGATTTATTGGTCTGATTAACCTGATTATCATAGTATGTACTATTATTTTGTATGCACTTTTTATTATGCAGTCATCAATATATACAATGAAAAGGAACCTAACTAAGAAATATGGGGCAGATTGCCTTGATATAAAGAACAATATGGAAGAAGCCAGAAAAACCAGTGGCAGATTAGAATTTGAAACAGACACAACATACGATGGAATTATTGAAACAAATAAACTATTCTACAGAATACGCAAACCACCATTCGCAATTCGAAGATATCCAGTCATTGAAAACGAAATTCCGTATACAGATAATATTGTTTTAAGACTCAAAAAAAACACAGATAAATATGACTTTGTCAGCTATGTCTGGCGGGCAGAAAGTGCATAAGAAAGAAAATCGGCAGGAGTAATCTCCTGCTATTTTCATATAGAAGACCATATTTAAAAACAAAAACTATCATACTCTTATTGAATAAAAGAAAATATGTAATATTATACATAAGAATATCACAAAGAAAGGAATAATTTTATGGACTTACAAAGATTTAAAGATAAAATGCAGACAGAAGACGCTTTGCCACTCAACATACTACTGGACGAAGCGCAGAATGTTGTACATAAAAACGGCTCCATGGAAGTTGATGCTGCCAGAGAATTAATGCAGGATATTGTAGACAAGTTTGGCATAGTTAAGATGATAAGCAAGGATCTGCGTACCGGAGAAATGCCAGTTGACGACAATCCTGTAAAGCTCACATACAACAAAGTCATATGTATTGAGGAACTTACCGAGCTTGCCACTGCTATCATTGATTACGAAAGCTATTGCTCCGAGTCTGATACTGATGAAACGGTCAGGGAACATCATGAAAAACTGATTGATAAGAAATATGCATTGCTTGAAGAATTCGCAGATGTAATGATATGTTTGCACCTAATGAAAAAAGCATATGGGCTGACAGATGAAATGATAAGCAAAGCTGTAAGGATCAAGCTTGATAATTTTAAGAAAAAGAAGGAGAAAAGATCATGACGTTAAAAGAATTTGCCCAAAAGCTTAATGGGCGTGAATATAACTGGCCACAGTTCACAAAGGAAGAACTCGCCATTGCCAAAGAGAATGGCTTTATTATTGTTTCTGGTGCCAACGATGACCTCATGGAAATTGATGGCGCTATTAATGATGAGGGTGATTGTTTTGATGGCGGGACATTGAAGCTTGACATTGCTGACGGAAAATTTGTTGGCAGCGATGATGAGGAAAGCTTTGATGTTGTTGCAATTGAAGCTCGATGGTGCAAAGACCATGACGACGAAATGAATGTCATCCCATGGACATACGCCACAAATGTCCCGCATGAAAAGTTCATGATATATGAGGACGGCGAACCGTACTGTCAGGGAATTGTTTTTCAAAACGATGCGTTGAGAGAGCCTGTGGCCGCACTTAAAACAGTGGAAATTGAGCTGAGCAGGGAACAGTTTGAAAAGCTTAAGACCATGAATGATGGATACAGAGCGAGATTTTACTGTAAAGAAACAAAGGAATGCTTCACAATGTGTAATGCTGTATAACGAGTAATACGTAACAAGGAGGAAATTATGATTGAACTTCAGGGAAAATATAACAAATGCAAAGTATTTACAAACAATATAGACAACGAAACTATAAGCCAACTTATTAATCTGCTCAATCAGAAATTCGCAAAAGGCAACCAGATCCGTATTATGCCAGACACTCATGCCGGAAAAGGCTGTGTGATTGGTACAACAATAACCATTACTGATAAAGTTGTACCAAATCTTGTTGGCGTGGATATTGGCTGCGGAATGCTGGCCATTAAATTAAAAGATAAAAACATTGATCTGCCCAACCTTGACAGTGTAATTCGCAAATATGTCACATCTGGATTCAACATTCACGATTTGGCAATTGCAGACTCCCATGCTGCAGATATAATAGCGCCGGTTGATGTGGATAAAGCGTACAAATTTCTCGGGACACTTGGCGGAGGGAATCATTTTATTGAAGTGGATATGGATAAAGATGGCAACTACTGGCTTGTAATTCATACAGGTTCGAGGCATCTCGGCATAGAAGTCTGCGACTATTATCAAAATCTTGCCTATGAAAATCTTAAACTAAAAATTCCTTTTGAACTTGCATACCTTGAGGGACAAGCAATGGATAACTATCTTCATGACATGAAGCTTACGCAGGAACATGCAAGAATAAATCGCGAAACCATTGCATCACAAATAATTAAGCATGCAAAACTAACACCCATTGAAAGCTTCGATACCATTCATAATTACATAGACACTGACAATATGATTTTACGTAAAGGTTCTATTTCTGCACAAGCTGGTGAAAGGGTTATCATACCACTAAACATGCGTGATGGTTCTCTTATCTGTACCGGAAAGGGTAATCCTGACTGGAATTACTCTGCCCCTCATGGAGCAGGAAGAATACTCTCGCGAAGCAAGGCTAAAGATACGGTCTCAATGGATGCTTACAGAGAGTCCATGAAAGGTATATATACCACGTCAGTAAGCACAGGAACTATTGACGAGAGCCCGTTTGCATACAAGCCTGCGGAAGAGATTATAGAAAATATCAAAGATACAGTGGAAATAATTGATGTCATTAAACCTATATACAATTTTAAGGCATCAGAAAATGTATAACATACAAAAAACTAATATACTTATAGAATTAATATGCGTTTGCAAAATGAACTGTACCGTATGAGGAACGCGGACATACAAAATGTAAGATAAGGAAATATTATGCTTAAAAACACTATCAGTACAATACTTAACGAAAATGCAAATACTAACGACAGAAAGAAAATAATAAGACACTACTGCATATGGAGTGGTGTACTGTATCTTGCAGGAGGGCTTCTAACCAGCGCTGCTACTGCTTGGATTATATCCTACATGAATCATATCCACAAAAACATAAACCAGTATATTCAAAACAATGGTTCAACTGGCATTGTCTTGGCAATGGTAGTGTTTTTTCTCATGGCATGCTGCCTGCTGCTTGTTACAGTAACAGCGTTTATACGTGTAACTGTAAGGTTATGCGCGTTCGTAAAGCCTTCAAATGTTAAATGCGCAGAACTGACTATTACGGGAAAGCGCCAGAAATCGGCAAACAACATTCGGTATTCAATGTCGCAGTATCAAGTTAGTGCAAAAACAGATAAAGGAATTATACAGGTAGACTGCTTAAGTAAAACATACAGCAAAGTTATTCCTGGGCAAACATGTGGATTATTCTACAGCCTTGACGAAAAGACGGTAAAAGTCAGTCTGTCCGAAAAACAAACGAAATTGGAGGCGAAATAATCATGCAGATAAACGAAATCAAAGCGAAACTTAATTCAGACGAATATAGCTTTCTAAAAGCTGACAAGCACCTTGGCAGCAATATTATCCTGCTTACAGCTGGTGGAAGCCATGCATATGGAACAGACAATGAAAACAGCGACTTGGATATAAGAGGATGTGCAGTTAACAGCAGAATGGGCATTCTTGCCAGTGGAAGTTTCAGGCAGTTTACAAACATGGATGAACTTATAGGCGAGGACTTTGAACAGTTTACTGATGACGCAACAGACACAGTAATTTATTCATTCAATAAATTCATGTTCCTGCTTGCAAACTGCAATCCGAACACTATTGAAATGCTTGGATGCAAGCCTGAACATTATTTTTATTTATCAGACATTGGCAGGGAATTAATTAACAACTCCGACATGTTCCTGTCAAAGAAAGCAGTCGGCACATTCGGCGGATATGCCATGCAGCGGATGTACAGATTAAGACAGCTTACAACAAACAAAATGCCGCAGGTGGATCTTGAGGAGCATATTCTGCACGTATTATCTTCCATGGAAGAAAACTTTGCCGGAAAATATTCCGCATATCCAGATGATGCTATTAAGTTGTATATTGATACTGCTGTGCAGAAAGGCTTCGACAAAGAGATATTCATGGACATAAATCTGCACCACTATCCGCTCAGAGATTATTGCTGCTTATGGAATGAGCTGCAGACAACTGTGAAAAGCTATGCAAAAGCCGGGAAACGAAATGAAAAAGCTGCTGCCCACAAAAAGATAGCAAAGCACTCAATGCACCTGCTCAGACTATATATGATGTGCATTGATATTTTGGAACAGCAAAAAATTGTAACATACCGCGAAAAAGAACATGATCTGCTTATGGACATCAGAAACGGAAAGTATCTTGGCGCAGATGACAAACCGCTTCCGGAATTCTTTGAGCTAGTCAGCGAATATGAGAAGAAGCTTGAGTATGCAAAGAAAAACACCACTCTGCCGGATGAGCCTGATTACAGAAGAATCATGGAATTTACAGCATATGTGAATGAAAAAGTCGTAAAAGGAGAAATTTAAGATGGGAATGAGCGATAACATGCTTGCCTGTATCAGGGCAATAGCGGAAAACAGAATACAGGATGCAAAGCAATATGCAATATGCTGCTGCGTTGAGGACGGTACAAAGAAAAATGAAGGCAAGGTTCAATACTACAAGAAACTGCTTGAAAATGGTTCAGACAATGTTATGGAAGTACCCATGAATATCAAGGGACTTGTTAAGATGATTGACGTTTCAGACTTTAACGAAAACAGATACTATCTTGGCAGGCAGCAGGCGGACGCTTTCACAAGGATTGTAAAAGCAGCAAATACTACGACAAAACTCCTTGAATATGGGATTCCATATACAAATAGTACTCTTCTGTCCGGAATACCCGGCACCGGAAAGACAGAATTTGCAAAATATACCGCATACAAGCTGGGTCTGCCTTATGTTTATCTGAATTTCTCATATCTGATTGACTCGTATATGGGAAAGACTTCGCAGAATATCCAGCGCGTATTCGATTTCTGTAAGGGCATGAAGTGCGTGCTTATGCTCGACGAAATAGACTGCATAGGTCTTGCGCGCAAAGGTGGTGGCGGACCAGATGGCGAAATCGCCCGCATCACCATTTCCCTCATGCAGGCACTCGATGACCTTGTAGACGGACAGATTGTGATTGCTGCAACAAACAGGGCAGATCTGCTCGACAAGGCACTGCTCAGACGATTCCAAAATATAACAGAGTTCGTTCCATACGAAGCAGACGAGCGTCTGATGATGATAGAGACTTATATGAACAGTGTAAATCCGGCATTTTTAACAGATGAAATCAGAGCGTATGCCAATGACCCGCATACTCAGGCAGAGATAGTGAAATATCTCATTAAAGAGATTATCAAGAAAGTTAATGAAGAAAGTGAGGATATAAATGATGATGATTGCAGAACGAGAAATTAGCCGGACATGTTTATGCTGCAAACAAGAATATAAAGATACACAAATTCTTGTAAACGGTGTACCATCCTTCCGGTTTAATATATGCCCGGATTGCATTGAATCTGGCGAGTTCGCAAAATTTTTAGAGATGAGGTTAAACAATAATATTAATGAATAAAGGTCAATGAAGAAAGCGAGGACATAAATGATTAAAGTAGACAGATACACCTGCGGACAGCACGCATTTTTCAGCCTGCATAATGGTGAAAACGAAGACGATTTCAGAAATATGCTTAAAAGTTATAGACTGAGCGAGCTGGCCGACCGGATTGTATTCTTCAATGCTTATGATGATGACGCTGGAAAAGTCTGGCCACAGCTCTGCCTTGAACTAACTGAGGCTGAGGAAACTTATGATTATGACTATGATGACAACCTTCAATACAGCGGACTCGAAGAATATATACGCTATCTACCAATCTCCTCTTCGCCTGTTACAGGAGAAAGCATTGAATTTGAAATTGTTAGCAATTATAATATAGACATAGACAAAATTAAAAAGATACTTGCAGAAAGAGATGCGGTACCAAAGAAACGGTCAAATAAGAATCTTGACAAAATCGCACAGCTCAATGAAGAAATTGGCAGGCTGACAAAAGGAATTGCAGACATAATCTATGCGGAATGCGAAATTTATGATGAAAGCTCTGTCGGCTGTGCTGCTACGGCGATTGAAAATCTGATAAGGGAGGAGTAGAATTTATGATTAAGAAAAAAGTTGTCCATAGTTTAATATATTTTGGAATTGTATTCATAATAGGAATGATAATAACACGAAACGAATATATCAGTACCGCATTAATAATTAGCTTTTGGTTCTCAATCCCTATGGCGTTGGCTTATTTTATCGAACTTCTTTGCTGCAAAAAAGTAACAAAAGCAGTGCATGCTCTTATAGCTCTTGCCAACAGTATCTTTTTTATCATTTTATGCGTAATTGGCAGTTACATTCTAAGTAAGATACTGTATATACCATTCTGATTTTAAAGGACTCGAAATCGAGGCCTTTAAAAAAATATAAAGACTATGGGACTTGCCGCTATTTCGCAACACGATATTGACAAAATCCATATTTGTTTCTATAATATAGGTATATAAAAAAGGCGCCATCATTAATAAGACGGCTGCCTGAAATTAAATGTAGTTAAAAATGAATTTAACCGCCGTTAGTTTGCAGACCAGGGCGGTTATTTTCTTGCATTTTTACCAATCTCATAGCCCAGCTTAAATGCGGCTGAGCATAAAAAACTTGCAATGCCTAATGCATAATAAACTGACTGTAATGATATTGTTATCATTTGCAAAACCTCCTATGTCATAAATTCCTCGAAAGGTTTCTATATAAACAGAGCTTATGCTCTCTGACTGGAGGCAACCGTCCTACCGTTTTTGATAGCGCCTACGTGTATTATAATGTCATTACATGTGATTGTCAAACACGCAATATAAAAAAGGATACGATTTTTCATATCCTCTTTTTTTGCTATTCTGTTGTCGGCAGCACCGGAAAATAGTATGCAGATATAATCCCTATATACTTGTGGCGATATAGCACGAAATTCGTGAACTGCATGAGCTGCCGGATTAGTTCTTTATCATCTACTGTACTTTTTCAAATCATGGAAGAATTTTTAATAAAAGCTATAATGGAGTTGTATGATACATTTCTTAAATACGGATTAAAAGAAATGTTAATTTTCAGTGTTTGATTAGTAGTAGGCATTTCTTTGAATACCTTAGTCTCATATTTATTCACATAACCATTACCTATTCCATCATGATAGTGTGTTGCGCCATGTCCTGCGTGTCTGACAGAAAAATCCCTGCTACGAATTTCCCATATCTTTTTATGTTCCTGTAAATTGGTAGGTTTTAAGTAAATAGTTTTTACTAACCCATTCCAATTTGCTAAATTTTCTAAAAGCTCATTCCAATATTTATTAGTAAAAGCATAATCAATTAAAATATAATCGTACAATGCTTTTTTTACAGCTTCATTTATATCGCTGTAAAATAATGCTCTTGCGAGTTTACTTTGATGTTCTCTTTGTTCAACAGAATCAAATCCAAATTTGTCCCATATGTTTTCTTTATACTCATCTAAGGAAAAGTGTTTACAATTTGGGAGATCTTTTTCAAGTTGTTTGCATAGCGTACTTTTTCCTAAACAAGTCATACCCTGTATAATAATTATCTTCATGTTGTTTCCTTTCTAAAAACGTCCCTCCCTCTTCATTTTAAGAAAAAGGAGGGCGCAATCTTTGCAAGCTTACCTTTCATGATTTGTTTCCCTTATTATGACATCGAATAACCCAGAGATATATCTTTCCGGCATATTTCGCATTAATATTTTTTTTGCATATTCATTATCTTTATTATTATCAATTATAGTTCTAATCCATCTCGAATCCTGCAAATCAGTTACATTAAAGCTATTGCCTGTTAACAAATGCATGAAATCTTCAACAAGACTGATATGCCACTCAGCGTCTGTAATATAAGTTTTCACGTAAGCATCTATGCTCTCTTGTATTTGTGCTCTTGTTATTTGCTCCATATTTCATCCTCCATGAAGTTCGCTATTCTGTTGCTACTATAGGAAAGTAGTATGCAGATATAATTCCTATATACTTATGCCGATATAGCACGAAATTCGCAAGCTGAATGTCCTCGGCAGTGAGTGACAATGGCTCGGTTGCGATTTTGAGGCACACACTGTCAATATATTCCTTATCTGGATAAAAGTTAATCCGCCAGCATTCCTTGCATCCGGCAGTCTCGGCATGTTTGCGACTCTGGACATTATACACATCCACATCAGCAATGATGTATCTAATCCATTTTATGAGTTTTCTCTTGTCGGCGGTGTTCATGCTAACGATGTCCGCTGACGATTTGACCGGATAATACTTTTTGTACAGTTTTGAGTTGAACATTTTATTTTTCCTTTCGTCTAATTAATATATATGCTTCCATCTGCGTTATACCTCGGGCACAATCTCTAATTTGTATCCGACTGCTGCTAATACTTCCCTGTATGGCGCTGCCCTTGTCTTTGTGCTGCCCCATTTTGTCATTGTCCCACAAAGCCCTTCATTATAAGGTTTTACAGTGTCATATTCGCAGAATGTATCTTCACTATTGATGTATGCAATTCCTTCATGGCAGGCAAGCATATCATGCAGTCTTTTTTCATCTTTTACATGGTATTCGCTGAACAGCTCTCTGTATTCATCGCCATTCCATATACCAGATCGTGTATTCCTTATATCATGACACACGTTTTTGCCAACGAGCATTATGTGTCCAATATGTCGTTCATCTGCCTTTAACACTGCATCCGCAGCATTCACATCGCAATTGAAGTTAAATGTCCTGACAGTCTGCTTACCTTTGAATTTATCTAGCTCATAGGCCGCAATATTTGCGCCAACAAATCCGCCATTCATGACAAGCCAGTCAATATGATGCATCCTGATATAATCTGCAACAAGTGTCAATGCTCCGCCCACAAAAACATACTTTGCAACTGGCGGCATTTTCTTTAACACTGTCACGCCCAGACTTTCAAGCCGCTCTTTTCTCTCAAGACCTTCTTTTGTTTTCGGGTAAGGATCCAGTACTACACATTTTAGCACGCCCTTATTGTGCAAATAATGAGCTGCCACTATATCATCTACGTCAGCATCCAGTTCCGCTATGTATACAATTTCTTTATCCATAACCAGTGTTCTCCTTCCTTATATATAATAAGTATGTTAGATTTATATTTGGCTTATAGCTTTCCATATAAAAAAATACAGACAGCATTGCAACTGTCTGCATTAATTCTTGTACCTTATTATTCTTTCAACTTCTTCAGCAAGCTAACATACCATGTATTCTCAATATCGTTATCCGATATTCCGGCAAAATCCTCTGCTGATTCAATTTCACGCCACCAGCTTTCACACCCATATATAATTTTCTTAAGTTCGGGCACAAAGATTGCAGGATTATTGACTGCTCTGTTTTTAAGAACGCCTGTATCTTTATCATATGATGTTGCTATAGTTATAGGCAGCTCCCCAAGATAAATGCCAAGATAAGACTTATTCTCATACTCTTCTCCGCAAGGCCTGATTTCACAGAGAGTTCCGCATTCATAGCCAAGAGTATATGGCTTAATTTCTTCTGATTCGATTTCATTTACAATAATCGGATATTCTATATATCTGCTGCTAAATTTACTGCAGTTTTCGCAATCTTCACGAGATACGTTTTTAACATTTTCGTTCTCCCATCCATCCACTATACAATGAAATTCATTGCATTTTTTGCCTATAGCCGGAAAACAATATCTGCATCTTGATCTTTTTGACTGATTATTTTCTGACATATTTTCTCTCCTTTTGTATGTTATCTTGCCTCCACTTTAATTTTACAACCGTCTTTTAGCTTATACATTCTTGTATGCCGAGCTTCAAAAGAAAGCCCCATGTATTCAACAATGTCTTCACAGGCTTTTAAGAAGGCATACGGCATGAACATGTAAGCATTATTTACATACTCAATTTCTTTATCCAGCAAGCTCTCATCGCCTGGGCTTGCGGCAACTGCATCATAAATCTCGCCAAGGTCGAATATACTCTCCGTATGGAAAGATAAGCCATTTTTCTTGTTTTCACGTCTTTCTGCTTCAAGTTTCATTACAATGGACTCAACAACATCAAGCGCCTCCATAAAGTCATCAAGTTCGCCGGTATAGCTGTCATTTTCTCCGACCTCAATGCCCTTACTCTTGATATAGTTTATCCATTCTGGATAGCATTCATTATTGCCAAAAATCTGTGTATCATTAACGTATGTTCTGTATGACATGATTTCCTCCTATTATTCGCCGAGCAGATAATCTCTTGCGTATTCATCACCGAATCTCTTATACATCCACTTTCTATAGTCAGAAGTGCAATTGCCTGAATGATGAAACTCTTTCACGTATCTATCTCAGTAGACATTTCACAATATTACTTCATTTATTACACTACTATTTGCATCTTATAATCCAAATACTGACACTACACACTTGTGCAGTGTCTCACGGTTAATTATATTTTTTACACGCAAATTCAAATGTATTTAAAAGTGAAGTCACCTACTTTATTTTTAACTTCCGCACTCACTTCAAAATCAGGAGAAAACTCCTGAACCACAACATATGGGCTGATTGGATCTGTTTTTGTAATAAGGTCAACGAAATAATCTATTAAGCCACTGCTCTTTCGCCCTGTCGCTCTGTTGCTCTGTCGATTTATCAATTCCGACTCCTTATTAATTACGTCATAATCAAACACCGGTAAATGCATCCATGCTGCCACCGGAACTTCTTCTGTACAGTCGCTCGTTTTAAACCACTTGTCCAGTCTTGAATTGTAGTAGTCCTTTGCTACAAACGCACTGTGTCTGCGCACCGTCAAAAAATACGAACTTCTATTTGCCGATATATCCTTAAATGTTGGGTTGTTTTTCATGTTCCATTCCATACTACTCACCCTCCTATCTGTTTACTGTTCCGGCAGCGAAAGTACTTCCGGTGTGATTATTAATGTCTGACATCCGTTTACCGAACCAATATGCATTTCAGAAACCTTTGATGGAATAAAATTTCCATTTTCAACCACACTATTAACCACAATTGGCAAATCAATGCCCTGCAAATACTTTGTGTGACCGTCCACATCATTCTGTAATATTGAAAAGGATTTTGAACCAGTACACTTCTGTCTGTTTCGCATTGACTCCACGTCTTTGTAGAATTTATCAATTTTATTCCAAGCTTCTGTCATACTTTCTGAGTCTGACACATCTTCTGCTGCTGAAGCGGTTATTGCCTTAATTTCATTCATAAATTCCACTGCCAGTTCAACATTCATTTCTCTCTGATTTTTTGTCATATGATTCACGCTCCTATCTGTCTAATTATTGTTTTTCTATATATATAATATTTACAAAATGAATTTTGTCCAAAAGTAATGAGCTTTTTACATTATAAGTATGATAGATTTACAGATGACGAATAGCTTTCTATATAAAAAACAGACAGCCACACGGCTGCCTGTATTAATCTGCCAGATAATATATATAAAACCATTTTGGATAGCCGTCCTGCCAGTTCTCACAACAATGTCTGTATCTGCCAACTTTGTTTTCCTTATACAATTCCGCAAGCAGCCTGCCAAGCTCAGGAACCTTTGGCGCACCATATGGATACCACTCTACTCTTTTGGGATTAAACTTATTTACATACGCATTTACAAAGCTCTCTGCGACAATATCAACAGGTTCATCTTTGTGCTGCGACATATAACCAAGTATCCATTGTTTCTTATTTTCTTTCATACCGGCACCTCGTTTATAATCCATTGCACATGCAATAATATTTAACATCAGGATTTCCACAAACATAAAGATAGCCATACTCTCGAATCAGTTTCAACCCCGCATTATACTGTCTGTCATTTGTGGAATGATCCTTATTTGCTAATTCGTTTATAATTAATTCCATTATTTTCGCCCAGCCTTTCCAACAAATTGCTTTATTTCAAGCCAATTTTTAGTAATTAACCACTCTTATTTCATTGTATATTTCTTCTTTGTCTTTAGTAACAAGAAGTTCTTTTATATAGTTCCAATCTCTGTATTTAACAAATAGTCTCTCAATCCATTCTGTAGGATATGGATACCCAACTGCTTCTCTGCCTGCTGCATCCCTTTCTTGTTTTGTTAATTCCGGATATTCAAAATGTAATTGAAGAACATCTTCTCCATTAATCACCGTCACATGTTCTACTTCATAATTTCCAAATGGTACATGTTCAAAATCAATATCATCTATATTTCCATACCATAAAGCTATATACTTTTCTTTCTCATCTGTACTAAGAATAACTACTTTTGTTCTTCCACCAGTTACTGTTAAAATATCTTTAATCGTCATTTTTATTATTCCTTTCCTTGACATCCTCCCACGGCTGAAGCGGTGGGCTTTCAGAATGCTATATTTTTGTAATTATACTGATAATCACAAATACTATCATATTATTCGCCCATCTTTTCTAGTAAATCGTTTCTCACCTCTGTCAGTGCATCCAGTCTTGCCATCATACGAGCTTCGTAGTTAACATCTTTTGTATTAACGATTTCAGCTTCACATCTTTTGATTTTATTATCAAGTTTATCAACAGATTCCCTTATTACTTCTCTCATATTCGGCTGATTTTCATACTTATACAGTTTCGCCAGTGGTTCCTGCATCTCCTTGTTAGCCTCGACACTTGCATTGCCATACATATACATTTCCATATTTGTCAGCCCAGACAGCGGCCATTTTACCTTTTGGACCAGTTTGTTCATTAGTTTTACTCCCTATATCATTATCCTTCAAAAAGTTTCATTGGATTCATGAACTTTACAATCTTACGCACCCTATCACTCTGCAGTATTTAAAATTTTTGTGGCAATATCATCTAATCCCATATTATGATATGCGGTTCCTAGATATTGATCAACATTATCTTCAGCCATTCTATTCAGCTCAATATTTATAATCTCTTCTATATTCCATTCAGTATTTCCATATACTTCATAGTAAAATCTATTAAAGCCATCCTTATTATCAATGTCGTCTTTTATACGTTGTTTAAGTTTCTTTGCATTCCCAGCGTATTCTATTGCACTAAAATAATCATTATTGCGAATACTCAGATATGACAAATGAGCATTGACTTTGAATAGATATTCCTGCTCTAACGGATCCATATAATCAGTTCTATTGCCGAGCTTACACAAACATTCTTCAAAATATTCTATTGCCTCATTATAAACTTCCATCTCCATGTATTGTTGTGCTACTTTATATATATTATGGTATTTCGGCATTATGTTATATGCATTTTCATACGCATCATTCATCAACCAACGCAGATTCTCCTCTCCCTCACAAGCCTTACCTATCTTATAAAGTATATTTGACACATACGGTTCTTTGCCTATCCTGTCTTTTGCTTCAATAAAAGCATTTACTGCATTCATCTTATTCCGACTAGAATTCTCAAATATCAATCCGAGTAACATATAGATATTGTTCTCACCAGGAAACTTGTTAGCAAATTGCGAACATATACTACCAAGTTCATTCTCAGTATAATATAATGGCTTTTTACACAAAAAACACGCTAAATTCGCCTTTTGTCTGCAATATAGTCGTGCATAATTAAATTCATATAGGATATTAGTGTCTGAATATTTTTCATATAATGCATCTAGCTCATTGGCAGCCTCTTTAAAATATTTACCTGCCTTATCTGTTATTGTCGAGTTCATACTAAAATATTTAAGTGTAACAATTGCTTGAAATAAATTATAATTCTCAAATACCTTTTTCAAATAATTTAATTCATATGCAGTTCCATTAAATTGACACATTATACCATAATAAATTTCTGTCTCTTTATCAGTATCTAAGTCAATTTCTAGGTCATAAGTGTATTCATCTAATAATTCTTCTGAATCTCTATCCTCTTTTAAGTACTCACAAACAAAATAACCAATAAATTTTAAAAATTCTGCGTACCACTGAAATTTATACCTGTTCTTGTTTGAATATTTTATTAAGACTGATGTATTATTTCCCATTCGACCCAATCCTCATAATGTATTACCTCTGATTTCCATTTTATTCTGCTACCACACAATTAAAGGCTTGTCCGCTTTTTCAAGCAAATTGCATCGGCTTCCCATAATACCAACACTGTCCCAGTTGTCAGCAGCTGTAGCTGTAATTGCCAGCGTAAGATGGTCATTAATGAACTGCTTGAACCCAGCGACATCCATGTTCTTAAATTTCTCCGATTTGAAACAGTAAGATTCTAATAAATAAGTTTTGTGCCGCATTCCGGACAATACTTTGGTCGCATTTCTGCATAATCATCATTTCTTGCAACTTCATATTTGCATATAGGGCACTCAATACCATCCATTTCATCATCTCCTTGATAGTTTACATGCATACCATCAATAAATTGATTTTCTAAAAGTACAACTCTATGTGATGTTTTTACTAAAGCTTGAAAAGCTTCCTCCATAAGTTCTGTTGTTCCTTCTACTTCTTCTCCATATGGCGGTTCTTTATATGTCTTTATATATCTCTGCAATTTATTTAATAATTCATTCATATTATTTGCCTACCTTTCTAAACTAAGAAATTATTGCTTCATTTCTCTTTCAAAAATAACCATAGCATCTCTCAATCCTTGATTATATACCTGCGCAATTTTATATTCTTCTGAATCTTTAATGCCTTTAATAGTTGTATCCATCATTTTCATTGATGTAAAGATTTCTTTTTTAATTTGATTCATCTTATCCATATTAATTCCTCCAATCCTATAGATTATCGTTTGTTTCATTCTTCATCTGTATATACAATACAAAACATACAAACAGGATTTGTCCAAACAAAATGAACTTTTTTACATTATAAGTATGATAGAATTGCCAATGGCGAATGGTCTTCTATATAACAAAAGTATCCGGCAGAAAATATATCCGCCGGATAAATAATAAACTCAAAAACAACGCCCCTTAGAATTGGCACTCCCCAATCTAAAAAGCTGCTAATCTCTATCGCTTTTTTAAATTCTATCTATATCACTTCTTCCAATCTTCCAAGTAAATCATTCTTTACTTCGATTATTGTATTCAACCTACCTTTAATTTGTAAATCATATGGACTATCAGTATTTTTCAATAAATATCCAAGTCTGTTAATTTCCATATCAAGTTCACTAATATATTCTTTTATCTTTTTCTTACATCTGGCTTATCGTCAAAATTAACTCCACCAAAATTCTCTTTAGTTAATTCTCTTCCACACTTAGGACAAAATCTAAAGCGATTATCATTATTTACTTGTCTTTTACTTCCTGAAAAAGCAATTCCTGTCATATTTAAATATTCATCAATTTTAACCATTCTAAAATCATATTTTCCACCACATAATTTACAATTATTTTTCATTTACTCACCTTGTATGATAATTAGGAAGTTAATTATCACACGTTCCCTTT